>Ga0114918_10000515_pt1 | contig 33572 bp, 42 predicted proteins | sample LantaG_FD_87015 | JGI IMG/M metagenome (GOLD analysis project Ga0114918, IMG submission 87015) | Deep subsurface microbial communities from Baltic Sea to uncover new lineages of life (NeLLi) - Landsort_02402 metaG | ecosystem: Environmental > Aquatic > Marine > Oceanic > Sediment | place...
CGACGCTCGGCGGATCTCTGGTGGGGAGAGATGTGTTCGGGGGGGGGGGGGTGGTTGGCTTGGGGGTGTGGTTTTTTTTTTTTTTTTTGAAAGGAAAGTCGCACACATAAGTTTTTTCCTCTTTCGTTCGCAGGTTTTTCTTTTCTTCCCCTCTCTCATCTTTCGCTCTCCCTCTCCAAAACCCCTCAACTTACCCTCCGCACGTCCACCGAGTGCTTGATCAGGTACTCTAGGTCGTCCGTGATCGTCCTGTCTGCGACGCGCGTCATCTCGCAGAGGTCCAGCGCCTCGACCTGCTCGTCGCTCAACCCTTCGTACCGGATCTGGCGCGCGAGCCGCTGCTTGAGGATGCTGTATTCGGGGTCGAGGGGGTCGTGCAGCCCGGGCTGCAGGCAGTTGGCCTCGAGGCCATCCCTTCTGATATCCCCCAAAGCGGCGGCGAGGGCGCCGCAGGCGCAGGAGCCGCCGGGGCGTCCGGGGCGGGCGATCGAGCCGATGGCGCCGGCAGCGTCGATCGCGATGTGCGGGAAAGAAAAAAAGACGTAGCGCTCCTTGCCACTGCTAGCGGACACGGGGGAGTGCGACAGCCCCGCCTTCACGCCGGTGACCCCACAGGTCAAGACACCCCCGAGGCCGTTGGTGTTGAAGGAAGAACCGAAAACGTGATCGATCCTGTGTTTCAGGCCCGAGGTGATCTCGTCGCGGCAGAGGTTGCTCATCGCGATCGAGTTCTCTCCCGTAAACCCATGAGCAAAGAGAGCGACCTCCAGCCTCTGCATGAAGTCGTCCGCCCCTAAGGCCGTCGGGAAGTGCTGCCTGACGTTGCGGGCCCGGGCCGCGAGGTAGACCTCTTCCGTGCGCGCCTCCTCCTTCATCAGCTTGGACATGACGAACGCGCGGCCCGAGAGCGCGGCGGCGCCGTGCTCGTCTACCGAGGAGAAGAGGTTGGGGGTGGAGGAGACTGCAGGGGAGAAGGCGGCTGCGGCTGCGGCGTTGGAGGAGGAGGGCAGGGAGGCGCGCGGGCGGAGCTGTGTGTTGGAGAGAGAAGAGAAGAGAGAAGGTATAGGTCGAAAAAAAAAAAAGGTGGAGAGGGAAAAGAAAGCGAACAAACGAACTCGAAGCCATCATCGTCATGCCGCGGTCGGTGGCGCCCGGCCCTCAAAAAACTCCGATCGGGCGCTTGATTCTGGTAGATATGCGACCTATCTTACCGTGCGCGGGCTTCCGCGCGGGCGGCTGGCGGCCGAGGCGACCGGGAGCGCGCCGGCGCGCCTGGCAGCGCCGTTGGAGGTCATCGATGTTCGCATCTTTGGTTTTCAATTCCAAAAAGGGCGCGCTCTTGAGCTCTTTTTTTCGTGAAGTCCCCGGTTTGATCAGGTGCAAGCGAGAGATCTCACGTGGCTCTTTGTGTGAAAGAGAGGGGCGAAAGAAGAATGGGAGAGAGAAGGTAAAGCCAGCGAGAGAGTGGGCAACGACGACGACGACGACGACGACGACGACGACGACGACGACGACGACGACGACGGCGGCGGCGGCGACGACGGAGGGTGCTCGGCGAACGAGGACGAGCGAAAAAGTGTTCGGGCGAAATTCTCTGTCACTTCTTCGCCTTAAAAGCGAGAGAGAACACCCCATCGACTATTTTCTCTCTCTCTCTCTTCCTTCTTTCCGCCTCGCGCGCGCGTGCTCTCACCGACACCAGCCAGCCATGGCCGCCCTTGCCGCCATCCTCCGCGCGGCCAGGCCCTCGTATCGGTAAGAGAGAAAAGCGGAGGAGCGAGAGAGGAGAGAAAAAAAGGGGGATTCGATCTTCTTCGACGTCGTCGCTTCTTGTCTCTCTCAACCTCAACCTCAACCTCTGTCTCTCTCTCCAAAAACCCCACCACCGCCACCACCACCGACAGCGACGACGCCGACCGCCTCGCGTTCGCCACGCACGCCTTCATGCTCTCCCTGGGCTTCAGGCTGACGGCCACGGGCCAGGATGCGGACGGGGACGGTACGAGTTTTCTTTTTTTCTTTTTTTTCGATGTGTTTTTTCTCGTTCTTTCTTCTTCGACAAACAACACCTCACCTTTCTTCTCCTTCTTCTTCTTCTTTCCTTCTTTCCTTCTCCACCACAGCCCCGATCGACCCGCAGGCCTCCGAGGTCGGCCCCGAGGGCTGGCAGTCCCTGCCCGACGGATCCTACGCCTTCCGCTACGCGAGAGCGGGAGCGGGAGCGGGAGCGGCAGAGCGCTCGAAAGCGAAGGCGTCGACTTCGAAAGGAGGAGGAGAGCAAAACCCGCCGAAAACGATACTCGTCCGCGCCTCCACCGCCGGCGACGCCCTGGCCGTGGCCTGGTGCAGGGGAGGAGGAGGAGAAGGAGACGACAGCGGTTCCATCGTCCCCGTCGCTTCTCTCGTGCTGCCGTTCCAAGACTGGCTGCTTCCGCCTTCTTCGGAATCCGATACCTCTGCTGCTGCCGCCGCTGCCCCTTCGTCGTCTTCGTCTTCTGCCTCTGCTTCCTCTGGAGGAGATCCCACCGCGCGCTTCAAGGACATGGTCGGGCTCGAAGACCTCCTGAGGGACGCGCTGGAGCGCGGCGTCGGCGTCGAAGGGGAGAGGAGGAAGAAAGAAGAAGAGGGACAAGAGGGCGCGGTCCGCGGAGGAGGAGGAGGAGCTCCGAGGCCGCATCCGCAACAAGAGCACCACTACCCCCGCCCGCCGCCGCCGCACCCGGTCCCCTCGATCGGCGCCGACGACCTGTACCCGCCGGGGCTGGGGCCGGGGATGCCCGGGATCGCGCACCCGTTCCCCGGAGGCGGAATCGGAGGAGGCGGGATTGGGTCGTCGCAGGTCGGGCCAGACCACCCGCTCTTCGGCGCTCGCCACCCCGGGATCCGCCCCCCCGGAGGGATGGGCGGAGGCCACGGGCCGCCGGTGCCCGGCCTTCCCCCGGGAGCGAGGTGGGACCCGATCAACCCGCCGGGGATGCCCGGGTTCCTCCTCGACGACTTCAGGCCGCCGCCGGGACAAGGGCCGGGGCAAGGGGGAGTTGGAGGTGGTCGCGGGCGTGGCCGCGGGGGCCCTCCTTCGTTCCACCCAGACATCATGCCCCCTGGGCCCGGCGGGCCTTTCAGTGGCGGTGGCGGAGGTGGAGGGGGCTTCGGGGGCGGGTTCATTTGAGAAAGAGAGAGAGAGAGAGAGAGAGAGAGAGAGAGGGGGGCGTTGAGTTCTTGCCGGTGTGTAAAATTGACTTGAGAAATGATGAGTTTTACAAAAACAAATGCAGCTCCGAACCTCCCCCTTTCCGCTCTCTCCAACGCATCCACCTGTCGCCTTCACTCCTTCGCCTTTTTCGCCGTAGAAGAAGAAGAGTTCGCCCTCTTCAGCGCCTCGGCGAGCTCTGCGGCACTCATCACCGCCGAACGCAAAAACTCGACGCCCTCCTTCTCCTTCTCCTCCTTCTTCTTCCTGACCACCTCCACCCCTTCCTCCAGAAGCATCCGCAGCTTCCTCGCCGTCTCCGGCGTCGCGCCCCATGTCCCGCTGAATCCTCCCAGAGCCGCGCCACCGGCGGCGACCACGCGGTGGCAGGGGACCCGCGGCGCGAAAGGGTTGCGCCTGAGCGCTCCGCCGACGGCCCTGGGCGAGCTCCCGAGCACTTTCGCCACCTCGCCGTAGGTAGACACTTTCCCCTTGGGTATGGCAGAGATGGCGTCGTAGACGCGCTTCTCGAAGGCCGTCGGGGCGCGGGCTGGCTTCTTGTTGATGTTGACGGCGTGAGAAGAAGAAGCCGGGGTCGTCGGGGTTGAAGAAGTTGGAATCGAAGTCGAAGGAGGCATCTCGCGGCTGGATCGATCTATCGATCGAGCCAAAATTGCAAATTCGAATTCAATCTTTCCTAGTCTTCCTCCAGCTTCGCTTGCCTCTGCGCCTCCCTCTCCAGCTCAGCAGACAGCTCCGAGACGCTGACGGACCGCGCCGAGTAAAAGTAGGTGGCGCCCGCGAACGCGGCGAGCAGGCCGGCCAGCGCCCACGAAGGGAGGAGCTTGGTCGTTGGCTCGAGGACGACGCGGCTTGGGTTTGGGGAGGGTTTCCCGACGAATTGGCGAGGAGGAGGAGGAGGTTGTTGTTTTTGAGAGGGCTGGTGCTTGGGTGGCGGTTGGGAGCTCATCGGGTGGAGCAGAGAGAGGTCGACAGAGAGCGCGCTCTGGAAGCGAAAGCGAAGAAAAAAATGAAGAAAATCGATGGGCCGAGATTTCGCTCAGAAAAAAAAAACAAGAAAAAAAATCGACGAGAGAGCCGTCGATCAGAAGAGAGCAGGCTACTCCTTCCACACACACGCTCTCTTTCCTTCTGTCTCTCTCTCCATCAGCGGGCACCCGCTCGAAGCTCTCGACCCCCTGTCGTCGAGCACTCAAGCTCTGCCAAGAGAAAGACGAGGAAGGAAACACGAGGGGAAAAAACGATGATGGCGGCGCCGCCATCGTCGTCGTCGCCGCTCGGCGCTGCCGCCGGCGCCGCTCGACCCCAACCTCAACCCCAACCCGCCGTCCTCTCCCAGCTCGCGCTCCCGCATGTCTCGGCCTCCGAGCGCTCCGACGAGCTCCGCTTCGAGTCACCCGTGCTGCTCTCGGGATTCAGGCTCGACGACGCCGCGGGCGCCACGCTCTCCGTCTTCGCGCGGGACCTCGAGACCGCCGGCGCCGACGGCAGGCTCGCCGTCGCCGTCGCCAAGGTGGTCCTGTCGTCGCTCTCGGCCTCGGCGAGGACCTTTGCGGTGGAGCCCCCGCTGCTGACCGACAGGGTGGTGCTGCGGGGGTGCTACGGTGCTCTGCGAGGGGCGCTTCTGGGCGTTGATCTGGCTTCTGCTGCTGCTGCTGCGGGAGTGGAGAAGACGAAGAAATTAGAAGAGGAGGTCGTCCCTCCGACGACGAAGACGAAGACGATGAAGAAAAAGGTAGCCCCGAAGAACAAGAAGAAAGGAGCCGCTTCCGCTGAAGATGACCCCACTGCTTCCGCTGCTGCCGCTGCTGCTGCTGCTCTCGACTCCTGGCGCGAGAAGAGGGCCGTGGCGGTGTCCCTCTGGAACAACGCAGCAATCGAAGGAGGAGGAGGAGGAGAAGAAGACAAACCCTCTTCTTCTTCGTCGTCGCCGTCGTCGTCTCTTCGCTCCCTGCTCCGCAGCTCGGCCCTGACCCGCGAGGGCGCCTCCGATGCCCCGCCGCCGCGCTCCTGGCGCCGCAGAGGGGGATCCGTCTCCTCCGCCTCCTGCATCGCCGACGCCGCCAAGGTCTGGCGCGAGGAGGAGGAGAAGAAGAGGAAGAACGGAGGTTCTTCTTCTTCGCCGCCGTCGCCGTCTCCTTTCCCTGCGCCCTCCGAGGCGTTGTTGCGCGCCCTGCGCTCGGCCGCGGAAGAAGCCTCCGACTGCTTGGAGCATCTCGACGACGAGGACGAGGCGGAGCCGGAAAAGGGCACGATTGCCGTCGCAGAAGAAGCAGGAGCAGAAGGAGAAAAAGGAGACGAAATGGCCGTCGACGACAAAGCAGCAGCAGCAGCAGCAGCAGCGCCGGCCTCGACCTCGACCTCTTCCTCCCCTGCGGACGCCGCCGACGCCTCTCGCGCCGCCGTCGCCTGGTGCCTCGCGCCGTTCGAGCTCTCTTCAACCGAAGAAGAAGCCTCAACTGCTGCTACCTCTGTCTCCACAACTGCTTTCGCGGGCGCGGCGCTGGCCTCGGCGCTGGCGGCGACGGCTTCGCCTCGATGCACCCGCTCGCTTGTCGACGCGGGCTTTGTCGAGGCCGCGGGAAGGCTCTTTGCTCTGCTGGCCTCTTCGACCGCCTCTCCAAACGTCCCGCGCCCCAGCAGGGAGTGCTTCACCGCTATGCTCGTCGCCCTGGGCCTGATGTCCCTCTCCGACGCGGCCGCGACGGGCGAGGCCCTGCTCGGTTGGAGGACGCTGAAACCGTGGTTGGAAAACGGCAACGGCGCGGGAGAAGCAGCAGAAGCAGCAGCAGTGAAAACTTCAACGATAACAACGGCAACGCCTTACGACTCGCTCGTCGCTGCGCTCGCCCGAAAGCCGACGTACGTGCCCCTCTCTGCGTTCTCCGCGGGGAAAGCAGCGGCGCTGCGGGCCGCGGCGCACGCTGCGGCGACCGATTTCGCAGTCGCAGCCAGGGCCGCGGCGGCAAAGGTTTCGTCTTCGCCTTCGCCTTCGTCTTCGTCTTCTTCTGCTCCTTTCGACCTCCGCGCCGCTGCCTCGGCGATCTCTTCTGTCACAAAGGCGGCAGAGGCTCTATCCCGCGCGCTGGGGAGAACCGCTGGGATCCCTGCGCCGAGGAGCCCGCGAGAAGCGGAGCTCGCGTTTTCGCTCAGCGCTTTTTCTGATTCGTCGTCGTCTTCCTCTTCTTCGCCTGTTTCGCTCCTGCTGCCTCTCGCCCGCGCCACGGACGCCGCCGCCGTCGTCTCCTCGCTCGCGAGCCGCGGCGTCTGGGCCTGCGCCGCGCTCGCAGCGTCCCTGCCCGCCGCCGTCGCCGCCAGGGCCGCCGCCGCCGCCGCCGCCGCCGGGCAGGCGGGCGCTGCTCTGCCCGCGGGCTCGACCGAGGAGGCCCTGGCAGCGGCGCTCGCCCGCCCGCTCTTCAGGGCCCTGGCGAGGCTCCTGGCCGTGGCTGCAGCGGGCCCCGGGGGCGCCTCGGCGCTCGTCTGTGCCGACGCCGGGGGGATGGCCTCTGCCGAGGCGCTGCTGTCGCTGGCGGAGTCGCTCGAAGGCGGAAGCGGTGGTGGTGGTAGTGGTGGAGATGAGGAGGAGGAGGAGGAGGAAGAAGGAAGAGTTTCTTCTCCTTCATCTCCTTCTCCTTACTCCTCCACGGCCAGGGCCCTCCGCACCTCCCTCGCCGCGGCTGCTCACGCCGCCGACCTCACCGCGGCAGCAGCCAAAGCCTGTAAATGCGGAGACGACGGCGACGAGGAGGAGCAGCTCGAAGCGGCGGAGGTGGCGACGCTCTCCCTGGCGCTGCTGACGGCGACGGAGGGCGGCAGGCGCGCCGTCGCCTCCGCTCTGTGCTCCGACGCCGCCGCCGCGCTCTCCGCCCTGTTCAAGCTTCTGGGACGAAGTAGTAAAGCCGCCTGCTGCGGCGCTCTCCCCCCCTACTGCGCCGAGCTCGTCTGCGTCGTCGCGGCCGAGGCCGCGCGAGAAGGAGGAGGAGGGAGCTTTCTCGCGCCGAGGTGGTTGCGCGCCTCGAGGGCCGCGGCCGGGGCCCTGAGGGGGAGCGGCGGCGGCGGCAGCGAACCGGGGCTCCTCTCGTCTTCTTCTTCTTCTTCTCTCGAAGCCCTTGGGTTCGCCGCTGCTGTCGCGGAGGCCGCGGGGGCCCCGTCCCCGGCCGCGGCCCTGCTGCGCTGCCTCTCGTCGCTCGCCTCTTCGCTGCCGCCGCTCGTCGTGCCCGAAGCCTCTTCGTCTTCGGCTGTGACGGGCGCTGCCGCGGCGGGTGCGATCTTTTCCCCTGTGCCATCTGCAGCCACGGCGTTCGTGCGAGACGCGGCGAGGGCTGCCGGGGCAGCCGCGCGCCTGTCTCTGGTCGCCGCTGCTCTGCGCGGCCGTGGGGCCGAGGGAGCGCTCTTGCTCCTGGCGTGCGACGGCAACGCCTTGCAGGCTGCCCTGGGCGGCCGCGAAGGGGCCGCCGCGGCGCTCGCCGCCGCCGCCGCCGCCGCCGCCCCTCCTCTCCCGCCCTCCCTCCCCGGGATCTCCGTCCTCGAGGCCGCAGTGCGCACCTCCGCCTGCGCCCTGGCAGCGTCGAACGCCGACGCCGCGGGCTGGGGCTCGACGGCGGGAGACGCCCTCGACAGCCGCGACCTCCTCCGCTGCCGGGCGGCGGCCGCGCTGCTCGCCCGGTCTTCCTCCGCCGCCGTCGAGGCGGCGCTGCGTGCTGCTGCTGCGGCGACGAAAAGCGGGAAGAAAGTCAAGAAGAACGCGAGGCGTCGTCGCCTGTTCCGAGGCGGGAAGCTGATGGACTGCCTGCTGCGGCTGCACGCCGAAGTCTGCTCGACGGCAGAGGTGCTCTCCGTCGGCGTCGCCGGCTCGTTCTTCTTCGACGACGATGGAGGAGTTTCTCCGAACTCTCCCGGCGTCCGCGACGACCCGATCTCGAGGGACCTGCTCGCTGCTCGGGCTCACTGCGTGCGTGCTCTGAGCTCGGGGCTCGGCGGGGGGAAGAGGAGCGGAGGAGGAAAAGATAAAGAAGAGGGAGGAGGAGGGGAAGGGGAGGAGGAGCCCGACTTGATCGCCGCGGTCGTCGCCGGAGGCCGCGAGCGCGCGCCGGCCGCGGAAGGAGACGACGACGAGGAGGAGGAGGGCCCGCCGCCTCCGCCTCCCTTATCCCCCGGCGAGGCTTACTCTGCGCTGGTGCTGCTGGGGGACCTCATGCCCGTCGAATGGCCCCCGCCGGGGGCGTTTTCTCCTTCTTCAACTTCCTCAACTTCTCAACCTCCGCACGCTCCACCGACTTGCGTCCGCCGCCGCGCCGCCCTCGCCCGCGCGTGCGAGCCCTCCGCCCAGGCCATTCATTCTTTGCTCTGCTCCGCCTCCACGGCCGGCGCCTCGGCTTGCCGCGCGGCCCTGGTCAGGCTCTGCGCCCGGGCTTCGGGGCTCGGAGGGGGGATGGGTGTCTTCGTCTGCGGGCCCTTGGTCGACGCGCTGAAGGACGCGGCAGCTGCCGCCGCAGAGGCTTCTACTGCCGTCGCGCTGGTGCTTCCAGGAAGCAGAAGCAGCAACGCCGGTGGTGCTGATCCCGCCGTTGCTTCGGATCCCCTGTCGGCGGCCGTGGGCGCGGCCAGGGCAGCGCTCGAGTGCCTCGTGCCCCTGGCGTACAGGCCCGCCACCAAGGCAGCGCTGCTGGACCTCGGGTGCGTCGGGGCGATCTCCCGTCTGCTCGCCAGGCTGGTGCCCCTGAGCAGCTCTAGCTCTTCTCCTTACCCTTCTCCTCTGTCTCTCTCCGCCTCTGCGGCGGTCACGATGGCGCTCGAGGCCTGCGCGGCGCTGTGCGACCCTGCGATCTGCCTCGACCCCTCGTCTTCGTCGGCGGCGGCGTCGTCGCCTTCGTCCGCTGCTGCTCTCCGAGCCGCCCGCGGCGACGGCGCCCCCAGGGCCCAGGGCTCCAGCCTTGCCGCCGTCGTTTTGGCCTCGCTGGCCTCCATGGGAGGGAACGCGCACGTGGCGAGGGGCCTCGTGGAGCGGTCGCTGCTGGACGGATCGGGGAGCTTCGGCACGGCGCTGCTCGCCGCGGGGGCCGCCCGCTGGAGAGCGCAGGTCGAGGGGAAGCCCAAGGAGGAGTTCGCCTCGATGGGGACCTCCGTGCTGCTGTTTTGGGCAGCTGAGAAGCTCAGGGACTCAGTGGCGATGATGGCGACGACAAACAACGAGAATGGCGGCGGGAAGAACGAAACCGGAAGCGTTGCCGAGGTCGTCGAGGCCGTCGCCTCCTCGCTCGAGCACGCGGCGGAGGCCGCCGACGCCGAGGGGGCCGAGCCGGCCCCCGCCTCCGCGGCCCTCGAGCCCGCTCCCAGGCGCTTCGCTGCGGCCGTTTCTGCTTCTCTGAAGGCGGCGGCGAAGGAAGCCAGTATCAGTAAGGCGCAAGGCAGCAAGAAAGACGACGAGGGCGAGGAAGAGGACTTTCTCGACGGCGCCGACCTCGACGACGACGACGACGGCGAAGAAAACGACGGTGACGATGACGAAAACGAGGAAGGCGAAAGCGACGACCTTTTCTTCCTCTCTCCGTTCCTCAACGCCACCACCAGCGACCCGGTCGCCGCCGCGGCCTCGGCGGCCTTCGACGCACCCTCGTGGATCTTCTGGCGCAACGTCGCCGCGAGGGCCGCAGACGGCGCCCCGCCCGTCGTCCCCCTCGAGCTCCCTTGTTCTTCTTCGAGTCAGGCGCATCCTTCTTCTGCTGCTGCTGTCGCGGCGGCTTCCCCCCTGCTCGCATGGGACTTGCCGCCGGCGCAGAAGCTCGAGCCGACCACCGCGGCGCTCGTCGACGGGCTGGCGGCGAGGAAAAGGCAGCGCGGCGTGTCGATGGCGGAGGTGCCGGCGTCGGTCGAGGTTGAGCGGAGGCGCGCGGAGAGGGCGGCGAGGGCAGCTGCTGCTGCCGAAGCTGCTGCTGCTGCTAATGCCGCTGCTAATGCTGCTTATGCTGCTGCTCCTCCTCCTCCTTCTGCTGCTGCTCCGATTGCTGTGATAGAGCCTGTTGGAGGTGGGTTTGATGATGAAGAGATGCCTCCGGGGATGTGAGGAAAAAGAGAAGCGGTTTTTTTGTAAAAAAAAGGGAAAAAAGAAAAACGGAAGCCAAGGTCATTTCAAAAATCAAAAATCAAAACAATGCTTCTTCGATTCCTTCTCCCGTTGCTCTTGGCACTCTCCGCGTGCTCGATCGCTCCGGCGAGCGCACAGAGCGACGGCGCTCCCATCCGGGACGGCGACCCGGGCTCGCGGGCGCACTACAGGTCCAGCTCGTGGGAAGGTGCAAGCTCGATGATGCCCCCGGCGACGATTTCGACAATGACGAGCGAGGAGGAAGCCGCCCTCCGCGTCGACCGTGCCCTCGACCGCAAACAACACCTCACCCCTTCCGAGCTCGCCTCTGCCGCTCCCTCGATCCTCCCTCCCGGAACGATCCACAAACCCTTGAAGGACGAGGAAGTGTACCGCCTCCTAAGGAACTTCGCTTTCGACAACACCAACAACTCGTCCCCCCTGCCTCAGAAACCGACCCCCGCTGAAGTCTCTTCGGCCCTCGTGAGAGCCGAGGCCGAGAAATGGATCGCCCGGCCCTTACTCCTCTCCCTCGCCTCTGACAAAAACACCTCCAGGGCGTTTATGGCGCTCGCGGACTCCTCCCAGGGCGGAGTGGTCAACAAGGAGCACGAGTTCAACGCGTGGTCCGCCCGCGACGACCCTCACTTCGACCTCGAGAGCTGGAGCGGCGGGAGTTCTTCCAGTCCTCAGATCCCGGCTTCGATTGACAGGGCCTTCAACAGGGCGGACTGGACCGCGGACCAGCGCCGCGGGATCAACGCCTCGGCGGCGGAGAGGCTGGGGTTTGGAGACCGAGTCAACGAGCTGTTCTTGACGATGGATGAGAACGGAGACGGGAAGTTGACGCTCGAGGAGCTCTCGGAGAGATTCCCCGCAGACACACCTTTGCCCGCTTCTGCTTCTTCTGCGAAGCGCCATCCGATCTATGCGTACACCCCTGAGAACGGGAACACGCTCGCCAAGGCCCTGCTGAGGGCATTCGACGCCGACGGCGACGGGAAGATCTCGAAGAAGACGCCAGAGGAAGAGGCGGCGGCGGTCGTCGAGGCTCTTGCCGCTCTGAGGGCCGGCGAAGGGACGCGGTCCCGCGCCGGAAGGCAGCTGATTGCTGCCCTGGTCCTGGGAGACAAGTACGGCCCTTCTGCTACGATCACGGAGAAGGAGTTCGCCGCTTACGAGTCCAGGGCGCGGGAGAGCGGGGAGATGAGCGTTGCTCCTCCTCCTTCGAGCGGCGTCGCGCGGTGGTTTGAGAAGAACAACGGAGGGAAGAAGAGCTCGACCGTCGACGAGTTTGTTGCTCTGGCTGATAAAAATAATAAGAGCGGCTAGTGCAGAAAGAGAGGGGGAGAGAGAGGCCTTGCCGCTGCTGTAGCTCTAGAGCGTGTAAACGGGGGGAAAACTTAGAGAAAAAACAAAAAAATGAGACTTTTTTCTCCCCTTTTTTTTCGTTTCCGCTTTTTTCATTTGCAATTTCTCTCTCTTTCTTTCTTGCGCTCCCTCCCTCTCTCCCTCCCTCCCTCTCTTTCACAGCACTCCATCGATCACGTGGATCAGAGACTTGCACGCCTCGATATCGGACTGCGCCTCGACGATCGTCGCCGGCTTTCCACCGCCCGCGCCACTCGAGGAGCGCGACGAGAGCGTCGCGCCCTTGACGAGCACGGGCGCGCCCTGCTCGGCGCTCTCGACCTGCTGCCCTCCGGCAGCGAGCAGGAGCTCGCGGGTCCACAGGGCGCCGCCCGTGCCGTTCATCACGGGCAGAACGTGCCTCCTCGCCGTGGCCGCGTCGAGGCTGCCGCCCTTGAAGCCGGCAGGGGCAAGGAGCGTCACCTCGGTCGCCGGGTTTTTCAGCGCGGCGGCGAGGGTAGGGTCCGCGGCAGAGAGCGCGTCGGCCAGGGGGTCCAGGCCCAGAGACTTGAGCTTCTCTACCAGGGGCTGGCAGCAGGGGCACTTGCCGCAGGAGATCTGGTAGTTTTTTTTTTAGGCGCGTTTTTTTTATGTTTTGAGAGAGGGTGAGGAAAAAAAGTGAGAGAGTCGAGGTCGAAAGGAGGTCGAGAGGAAGTCGAAAAAAAGAAAAAAAATCTCTCTCTCTCTCTCTCCTCCCACCTGGCAGTAAGGAGCTCCTTTCATCTCCGCGATCGTCTTCTGCATGTAACCTTCGTTGCAGTTGCCCTTGGCCTGGATCTTCGCGCAGGTCGGGCCCAGCTCGAACGAGGTCCCGCCGGAACGAGGGCGGACGTCGCTGCAGGCGCAAGTCTTCGAAGAAGAGGAAGAAGAAGGAGTTGAAGAAGAGCCCGTGTCCGCGCTCGCCACCGACGCGCCGAGCAGGGCCAGGGAGAGGACGGCGCAGAGCAGTCCTCGGCGGGACTTTAAGGGAAACGGCATAGAGTCGGTGGTGGTGTTGTTGTTGCGGTGGGAAGTTTGGAGAGAGAAAAAAAAGGAAGGCGAAAGAGTGAAGAAGAAAGAGAGAGGCGAGGCATAGAGAGAAAAATTTCGGGATTTTTTGTTTTATTTTAACACGGGTTTTTCAAAAAGAATTTCCCTCTGCTGCTGCTGCTTCTAGTCTCCGTCACTAATAACTTCATCATCAGTCACGCGCTGCAGGGATGTTTTTTGTAATTAAAAAAAGAGAGAAAGGAGGGGAAAATGTATCGAAATGTTGCGAGAGCGAGCGAGGGGGTTGAAAAAAGGATGATGTGATTTTTCTTCAACCTTTTGACCACCTCGCTCTTGCTCTCTCTCTCGCGCGCGCGCGTTCTCTTTGCTCTTTTGTTTTTTTTCTCCGGTGGCCTCTTGCGTGCGAAATGCGTACTTTCGCCCGCCGCGGCTCGCCCCCGCAGATGCTGTTTTTGTTTGTCTGAAATCGCCCTAAGGAAAATTCGTCTCATTCTTCTTCTTTTTATCTCTTTTGTTTGTTTGAGGTTCTTCGCTTGCGTTTTCGTTCTTGGTGGCCCGCGGGATCTTGCTTAATTTGAAGAAGTTGGAGAAGAAGGAGGACTCTCTCTCTCGCGCGCGCGCGCTCTTTGATTTTGTACTGTTGCTAGTGCTATAAGCACTAACTGCTTCTGTTTTCTTTTCTGATTTTCGGCTTTGTCGCCGCTTGCCCGCTTTTTTTTTGCTCTCGCTTCTCTTTTTTTCCCGTTTTCTAGTCGCCGCCACCTCCAGCCAGCGCGTCGTCCACGTCGAGCTCCAGGTCGTCGTCTTCGTCGACGTCGCAGTCGTTGTCGCCTCCTTCGCCCTCCTCCTCTGCGGCGGCCTCGGCGAGCAGGGCTCGGATCTCGGCCAAGGTCTGCTTCCGGCGCGAGCGCGGCGGGGTCGAAGCCGCTGCCGCTGCTGCTGGTGCCGTCGTTGCTGCTGCTGGTGCCGTCGTCGCTGTTGCCACTGCTGTCGTTCCTCCGCTTCTCCCGCTCTCCTCCTGCTCCTGCTCCTCCCTCTCCCTCTCCGCCCTCTGCTCCGACAGCAGCCCGTCGTTGAGCGCCGCGACACCCGCGGGAAGGTCCTCCAAAAACCACGGGTGGCTCTGCACCCGAGCCAGCGTCAGCCTCCTGCTCGGGTCGGCCACCAGCATCCCGCGCAGAAGGTCCGCGCACGGTTCGGACACCGCCAGGTCGCCCAGCGCCGCGTTGGCGGCCAGGATCCGCCGCAGCATCGCGCGGAGGCGCGCGTCGGCGGCCAAACCCGCGTCCTCGGGCCTGCCGAAGGGGTAGCAGGCGCAGAGCATCGTGTAGAGCATCACGCCGCAGGACCACACGTCGGCGGCCTTCCCGTCGTAGGTCTGGCCCGCTGTCGCCATCACTACTTCGGGGGCAAGGTAGGCCGGCGTGCCGACGCGTGACCCGGGGGCAGACTGAGCAGACTCGTGCTTGGAGTAGCCGAAATCGCAGAGCTTGACCAGGGGTCGCTCGGGCTCGGCTAGGAGAGCGTTCTCGAGCTTGACGTCCCGGTTGGCCACTCCGGCCCTGTGGCAGTAGTCCAAGGCGCAGACGATCTGCTGGAAGTACCATCGCGCGTCGGCCTCCGGCAAGCCCCTCGACGACGCCGCGACGAGCGCGAAGAGGTCGCCGCCGCTCGCGAGCTCCATCGCGATGCCGAGGTGGTTTTCGGTCAGGAAGACCGATCGAAGCTCGACGACGTGCGGGTGAGACAGCGAGGCGTGGTTGAGGATCTCTCGCTCGGCGTACTTGGTGAAGGGGCGCGACGAAGGTGTAGGTGGAGGTGGAGGTGGAGCCAGAGGAGGAGGAGGTTGTTGAGGTTGTTGGTGGGGTTGCGCTTGCGCCGAACTCGGGTTGTTGTTCCCTCCTTCGACTTTCCGCCTCTTCCCCCTTCTTCGCCGCCTCTCGATCAGCTTCACGGCGACGTGTTCCCCCGTTTCCACCTCGCGTGCCTCGACCACGACGCCGAACGCGCCCCTGGCGAGGACGCGGAGCTGTTTTTTTTAGTTGAGGTGAGGTGAGGTGAGGAAGGAAGAGAAAAAGAGGTTGAGTCGGCGACGTTTGTTGCTGCTGACGACCAACGACAAACCTTTCGATAAGAGGATCAAAGATTGCTTTTTCGAGAGCGAAGCGAAATGTAGTTGTCCTTGTCCCTCTCAATTCTCACCGGCTCGTACGACGTGCATCCCTTGAACAGCGTGCCCAGATCGAGCCCGGCTCCCGGGTGCTGCGGGTGGAGCTGCTGCGCGCTCTGCTGGCCCCCCTGCCCGTCGTAATCAGCCGACGACGCTGCCTGCATCGCTGCTGCTGTCGGGGCCGCATCGCGCTCTTCCATCATCTCCTCCTCCTTCTCTCTCTCTCTCGCTCTCTCGAAATCGAGAAGAGAAAGAGCCCCGCTGCGACCAAATGCGTGCGCGGGGGGTGCTCTAAGAGATAAGAATTGGAAAGAGACGGAATTGGAAAGAGTAGGGGGGCAAGGCCCGCCCTGCTTTCGGGAAAAGAGGGAGGGAAGATAGAGAAAGGGAAAGAGAAGAAAAAAGACGAAAAAGTAGTGGCCAATTTTTTTCGCTTTTTTCGACGTCCGTCGCTTGTTTTCGGGGTAGATTTTCTCTCCTCGACCTCTTCTCTCGCTGTTCTCTTCTCTCTCTCTCTCTCTCTCCGACTCTCCAGACTACGAGATAAAAGAAGAAGAAACCAGCGCGTTTTGATTTTTTTGTAAATTCGCTACAGAAGAAAGTGAAGAAACAGAAATATAAAAAAAAGGAAGGAAAGAAAAACTCAGAGGTTTCGGGTTTTTTTTTTTTCGTTCTCGGGTTTTTTTTTCTTCTTCTCTCTCCCTCTCTCTCTCTCTCCCTCTCTCCTCATCAGAACTCCTCATACCCGTCACCGGCACCCCCACCACCGCCACCGCTCCCCCCATCGTCACCACCTAGGCTGTCCCCCGTGCCTCCTCCTCTTCCAACTCCTCCCATCCCTCCACCACCTCCCATCCCACCACCACAACCCCCGAGCTCGGCCTCCTGGTTGAGCGTCGAGTCGATAAACTCGTCGTCGGCCCACCCGGCCGCGGCCTCCGGAGGCGCCTGCGCCTCCCTCACCACGGCGGCGATCTCCTCGGCGCTCTGCACACCGGGCCCGGGGACCGTGGGCAGGTTGTCGTTCATCTCCGCCACGCCCGGGGGCAGGTCCTTGAGGTACCAGGGGTGCGACTGGATTTCCGAGATCGTGATGCGCTTCGAAGGGTCCGGGACCAAGATCTTGGAAAGCAGGTCCCGGAGGTCGCTCGACGCCCTGATGTGCGGCGGGAACTGGTACTCCACCTTCAAGATCCGCTGGATCATCTTCTGGAGCTTCTGCGCGTCCGCCTTGTCCTCGGGCCTCTCGAAAGGGTAGGCGCCCACCATCATCACGTAGAGCATCACGCCACAGGACCAGATGTCTGCGACCTTGCCGTCGTAGGTCTGGCCTTTCGTTGTCATGATGACTTCGGGGGCAAGGTAGGCCGGCGTTCCGACGCGGGATCCGGGGGCGGACTGGAACTTCTCGTGCTTGGAGTAGCCAAAGTCGCAGATCTTGAGCAAGGGTCGCGGGGAGCCGTCGAGCAAGGTGTTTTCGAGCTTGATGTCGCGTGAGGCGACGCCCATCCGGTGGAGGTAGTCGACGCCGACGATGAGCTGCTGGAAGAACCACCGCGCCTCGGACTCCTTGAGGCCTCCCTTGCGGACGACGTACTCGAACATGTCGCCTGGGTTTTTTGTTTGTTGTTTGAAGAAGAGAAGGGGGGGAAAGAAGAGCAGAAAAAGTAAATGTGAAGAAGGAAAAGAGAAGAAATAAAAAAAAAACGAAAACGAAAAAAGAACTTTTTTCTCTTTTTATTTACCTCCAGGGACAAACTCCATCGCGATCGCCAGGTACTTGGGCGTCAGGAAGACCTCCTTGAACTGCACGACGTGCGGGTGCATCAGCATGCGGTGGTTGAGGATCTCTCGCTCGACGTACTTGGTGACCTGAAGAGAGGAGTTTTGTTTTGTTTTTTTTGGAAATTTCGAAAAGTTTTGAGCTTTTTTTCGGGGTTTTTTTCTTTCTCGTTCGACGAAAAAAACTCGAAACTCACCTTGTCCCCTCGCTCGATGAATTTGACGGCCACCTGCTGGCCCGTGGCGCGGTCGGCGCAGAGCTCGACGAAGCCAAAGGTGCCGGAGTTGAGCGCGCGGATCTGTTGGAGGGTGTGGGGGATGCGGGTTTGGAGAGAGAAAGAGAAAACAAGGAAAAAGAAGTGAGACGTTGAGGTCGAGGTCTTGAGGACGAGGAGGTCGAAAGAAGCAAGGCGCCCCTCGACGACCTCCTCATCCCCTCTCAACTCTTCGCGCTTCCACCGGCCACCAATGTGTCCACTGCCTTCTCCTTGTCGCCCCCAGCACTGGACGCGCGTTCCTTCCTCGACGAGCTCGTGGGCGCGACGTGAGCCGGAGGCGACAGCACGCAGAGAGAGAAAGGGCGAGGCACCTGCTGCGAAGTCGTTGCTTTCAATCGAATTTCTTTTTCGTCGACCTTTTTTCCCTTCTCTCTCTCTTTTCCAAGCCTCCGCTGCTGCTGCTGCTGCTCCACTCTTTCTCTCTCCATTCTGCTACTGTGAGCATCGAGAGGCAGAAGACACCTCTGACACGCGCGCGCGCGCATCAATCAAATTCGGACCCACCTTGTAATACCGCGAGTTCTTGCCCAGGGAGTCGTCGGCGTCGGCAGGAGGCATCGTTGCTTTTTCTTTTATTTATTTCCTTTCCTTTCCGCCCCTCTCCCTGGCCTTGTGTTGAGTTTGCCCCTCCCCCCTCTGGCTCTCACGCGGGAAGACGCGGAGCTGGGTTGGCAAAGCGAGCGAGCGAGTGAGAGAGCGGGGGCGCGCGCTCGAAGAGAAAGAAAGAGAGAAGAGAAGAGAAAAGCAAAAGAATCGGAAAGTGAGGTCGGGTTTCGAGCTCAAAAAAGAAGAAAAAAACTCAAAAAAACCAATGCAATCCCTCGCCCTCTTTCGAGGCGCCAGGGCGCTGTCTCTGGCGCGCTGCCACCTCATCCCGCAGCGGAGCAGGTTACTATGCGGCTGTGCGGTGCCCCTGGTGCGAGCGCCGCATCGGAATTGGTACGGCTCGCGGCGGGAGGAGGCGCGAAAGATGGAGTCACCGTCATCGGCAGCGGCGGCGGCAAGCCGCTTTGCTCTCTCCTCTTCGACCTCCTCCTCTCTGCCGCTCCCGCTCTGCGAGCTCCCAGCCTCGACGCAAGCCACTGCCGCTGATCTTTTGGCCTGGCGCAACTGGTCGAAAGAGCTCGTAGAGTCGCTGGGTGCCGAGGGCCTCTCTGCAGACGGAGGGCCGGACAAGAGGGAGCTGCTGGTGAGTTGCATTTTTTGTTTCGTCCTTGTTCTTCTTCCTCTTTCTCTACCGCCCACCGCCGCCAGCTCACATATTTTCATCCCTTTTCAAAACTCCCCCACTCACAGAAGGAGCTCGACTGGTTCCTTGAGGACGCCGTGGCTTCTCCTCCCTGGAGTAGCAGCAGCAGCAGCAAGCTGTTGTTGCAACAAAGACGAGAAGAAGAAGAAGAAAACAACTCCTCTCCTCCTCCTCTCATTTCTCTCCGCTCCTCTTTCGCCGACCTCTCCGCGCGCTGGGAGGCGCGAATAAAAGAGCGCATGCCCTTCCAGTACGCCGTCGGGATCGCGCACTGGCGTCGCGTGACCCTGGCTGTCGGGAGCGGCGTCTTGTGCCCTCGGCCCGAGACCGAACAGCTTGTCGACCTCGCCGCGGCCGCGTTTCGGGAAATGACGAAAGCGAAAGCGAAGAGCTCGTCTCCTCTTCTTTCGAGCCTGCCCTGGGCAGACCTGGGAACGGGTAGCGGCGCCATCGCCGTGGGACTGGCGCTAGACGCGCTGGTCATCGTCGGAAGTGGTGGCGAAAACGGAGGCGCTTCGACCTCGACTCCTTCGACCTCTTCTTCGATTCCACTTCCGCGCGTCTTCGCCGTCGACGCCTCGCCGCTCGCTGCCTCCTGGGCGAGGCTCAACGTGGAGCGTCTGAATTTAGAAGATCGCGTCACTGTCCTCGAAGGGAGCTGGCTGGAGCCGCTATTCGAATTAGAAAAGACGAAGGAGGCCAGCTCATCATCATCTTCGCCGTCGTCAAAGCAAGGAGAAGAAGCCTTCTTGGCTGGCGTCGTCTCCAACCCCCCTTACATCCCTCAAAGCCAACTCTCGACTCTTCAAAGAGAGGTCCGAGACCACGAACCCAATTTAGCTCTGGATGGCGGGCCAGGCGCCGGGTTGGACTCGCTCAGGCCGCTCTGCTCTTCGGCGGCGCGAGCGCTGGCCTGTGGCGGGTTTTTGGCGCTCGAGACGGCCGGCAAGGAGCAAGCTTCGAAGGTGGCAAGCGATCTTTTGGAGAAGAGCGGTGCGTTTGAAGAAGTGCAGCTCCACGAGGACTTGTTTGGCGTGGCGCGGTTTGTGACGGCGACGCGGAGGAAGAGGGGATAGAAAAGAGAGAAAAGAGAGAGAGACAAAAATTGATGGAAAACTTGTCCAAAAAAAATTGCAGAAAAAGAAACGAAAGAAAACGAAAGAACGAAATCACTACTTCTTCTTCGACCTCCTCCCTTCGCCCTTCTTCGGTGGGGTCTTGCCACGTCGGCGCATGCGCTCGAGCTTGGCTTTTCGCCTGTAGAGGTTTGTTTTATTGGAGTTGGAGCAAAAGAGAAAAAGGTTTTTCGTTTTGGTGAGAAAGACCGAGTTCAGGTCCGCTCTCTCTCTCTTCCTCTCTTCCTCTCTCGTTCCCCCCCCAAAAAAAAATTAAAACAAAATCCTTACTTGACATCATCCAAATCAACAAACAGAGGGTCCTGCGCCGCGGGGTTGTCCGGGTAGTAGGACGCGACGACGTCTCCGACGAGCTTCTTCCGCAGCACTTTCCGGCCCGAGGGGCGGCCGTCGCCGATCGCCGTGCCGAAGATTCGAGAGCGGATTTGCTCGAGCGTTTCCTCGTCCTGGTTGGATTCTGATGCTGCTGAGGCCGAGACTGAGGCGGTGTCCGCCACTGGAGGTGACGTAGACGAGGCGAACGAGCGGGGAGATGCCGGGAGAGAGGAGAACGGAGCGCGGGGAGTTGATGATGATGGAGTTGACGTCGATGACGTCGAAGCGATGCCGCCGCGGGCGGCCACAAAGCTAGCCGCCGCCGTTCCTGCTGCTGCTGCTGCTGCTCCTGTTGCTGTTTTGGCAATTGGAGAGGTCCATGCGCTCTGTCCGATAATGTTGCACGCTCCCAGACCGTGCAGGGCGCGCGCCAGGCCCTTCCGCGAGGCCATTTCGAAGAAGAGAAAAAAAGGAAAATGAGTTTTTATTTTGGTTTTCTTGTCAACCCTTTTTCACAAAAATCTTGGGTCGATCTTTTTCAAGAAAAAAAACTGAAACTCGACAAAGGAAAAAACATGACGCTGCTCACGTTCGAGCTGGCGTCTCTGCTGGTCCTGGCCGTTTCGGTGCCCTACGTTCTCTGGCGCAAGAAAAAGGCGCTGGAAGGGTTTTAATTGAGGGGAATTCGAGGGAAGAGAAAGGTGTTTTGATCAATTCGATCTTCGACTGCTCTCTCAACCTCGACCTCTTCAACCTCTCTTTTCGTCACTGCCGCGCCTCGTTCACTTCAGTTCCAATTCCAGTGTAATTATGATACAGATATAAAACTCAGATAACAGAATCAAAAAGTCAATTCGTCTCCATCGGCATCGCCGCACCTCCAACACCACCTCGCTCCAACTCCGCGGCCCGCTCCATCGCGACATCGATCGCGGCCGCGACGGGCGCGAGCAGCCTGCGCACCGCGGCGCGCTCGCTCCCGGAGCTCGCCGCGCCCTGCATCGCCTGGATCCGATCGTACTGGGTCCCCAGAGCCTTCACGACGCGAGAAGAACGCGCGGCTGCTGCTGCTGCTGCTGAAGCTGTCGCACTCGAACTGCGACCACTTCTCGCCTCGGCGCTCGCCCAAAAGTGCCTCAGCAGCTCGTTGGCCGTGAGCGCCGCCTGCCGCAACAGGGCAAGCAGCGGCGGCGGCAGAGCGGCAGCGGGGTCCGCAGCGAGCGCCGCGGCGGCAGAGAGGCTCCCAGACCCGCCGCTTCCCGTCGCCGCGGCCAGCATGAGGTCATCGGCGCTCACCGTCTCCTCGCCCGCTGCGGCGGCAAGGGCCAGGTCACGTAGCGCCGCGACGGCGTCCTGCGGCTGGAACAGCGAGAAGGCGTCGAAGGTCAGCAGAGCAGAGTGTTGCTTTTTGGTCGGGGCTCGCAGGGCGGCGACAATGGCGTCCGGGGACCAAGCTTTCGACGAAGAGTTGTTTAAAACCACTTCTCCTTCTCCTTCTCGCTCGCCGTCGCCACCGAAATAGCCTCTCGGGTCGGCGACCGTGAGGGCCTCGAACTCTTCCTCCGGGGCCGGATTGAGGTCGTCGAGGCCGGCGCCGGCGCGGTCCCGCCAACGCTCGCTCTCCTCGCGGTCCCGAGCAGCGGAGGCGGCCGCGGCGGTCGCCTTGGCCCCCTTGGCTGCAGCTGCTGCGGCAGGAGTCGTGATGTTTGTTTCCGCAGCACCACCACCAGCAGCAGCAGCGACAACGCCGCCAACAGGCCCTTCCTTGAGCGCCCTGGCAGCAGCGGCAGCGTCCGCGGGAAGGCCCGGGGGAACACCAGCCAAGACCACCGCGGCGTGCCTGTTGAGCTCGTGGACGATGGCGTCCCTCTCGGCAGCGGCCGTGGCCGTCGCGGCCGACCTTGGCCTCGCGGCGCTCCCTCCGCCGACCGAGGGGTCCCTGGCCCCGGCATGGGCCAAGCCGTAGCCAGGAGGGGCATTGTCCGCCGCGTCCGCCTCCAGGTCGACGCCGGGGTCGATGTGAGAGTGAGCGTGGTGGCGTTGAGCTTCTCCCTGAGATGATGATGACGACGCCTTGCCTTTCGCTTCTCCTCTTCCGCCTCCTCCACTTTTTTCGCCTTCTTCACCATACGCCTCTGCCCGCCGCTCGGCTCGGAACTGACGGAACAGCTCGTCCTCCGGGCCCGCCTCGTTCGGGTCCCTCCCGGCGGCCTTCAGCCTCCTCCTCGCCTTCCTCACGGCCTCGTACCTTAGATACCTCTTCCAGAACTCCGCCTCCCCGCAGACGCGCGGGACAGCAGAGGCGTAGGCGGCCCGGACGTAGGGCCTCTCGGCAAAGATCTGCAGCACGAGCTCGGGCGTGAGGCGAAAAGTGGCCCGGTTGGCCCCCCCGGAGCGAGAAGCCGAGGCTTCTTCTACCAGGAGGGCAGATGCGAGGCCGACGCGCTGTCCCGGAAGGGCGGCGGGAGAGGGAGCAGGAGAAGTGCCCTTTGCGGAAGAAGAAGAAGAAGGCTTTGCCGTTGTCGCCACCGAGGAGGCAGCAGCAGCGGTGGCCATTTCGTTCTTGGTCGCCGAGAGCTTGTCAGCTCGCCCGCGCCAGAACTCGCCCTCGGTGAGGGCTCCCCCACCGACGAGCTGGTCGTAGACGGCCTTGAGGTCTCTGTTTCAAGGAGGAGACAAAGTAGAGGTGGTGTTTCAAAGAAGAGAGAGAAGGGTCAGAGCGGCGAAAGAAATTCATAAAAAACGCTCCCCTTCTCTCTCAACGCCGCAGAATAAAAAAACAAAACCAAAAACACTCACTTGTCCTCCCCGAGCAGCTTGCGCTTGGCGTGAGCCCACGCGTCGGCCTTGGCCGGCTGCTGATTAGAAGCGGCAGCAGCAGCAGAAGAAGAAGAGGGCCCTGCTCCGTCTCCTCCTCCTCCTCCTTGTTGCTGCTCTCGGGCGATCAGGGGAGTCAACAGATCCACAACCTGGTCCGTGTCCTCGACGCTCTCGAAGACAATCACGCGAGGCCCCGTGGGCAAGGGCAGCCTCAGCATGGGCTTGCCCTTGGCTCGCTGCAAGGCCCCCGTGAGCGTCTTGTAAGCAAAGTGGAGCGGCGACGCCGAGGTGGCATCCCGGGGCTGCCAGGAGCCTCTCATTCGCGCGATGGAGAGCGTCCCCGGGACCAGGGCCTTTGTGGGAGTCTGTAAGGACGCTGGCTTGATGAGGAGCGGGAGATTGTCGGCATCGGAGGAAGATGCCATGGCAGAGGCGGGGGTGGGGGAAGGGGGGGTCGGGGTTGAAAGAGAGGTCGAATAAAAGCGAATGCTTCGCTCTTTTTGGTTTCTTTCTTTCTGCTCTCGCTGCCTCTTCTTTCAGCGGTGCAAGCAAGCTGTCCGCCGAGCGCCGAGAGGAAGAGGCTCACAAGAGCAGGCTGTAAGCAGGAAGAGAAGCGCTGCTGTTGCTGCCGCTGCTCCTGCTGAGCTCTGCTGCGAGCCACAAAGCGAACGAGACTTGGCCTCGATTGGAAAATAAAGTGAAAGGCCCAGCGACGTGAGCAGAACTTGAAGTGAAAAAAAGCTCGAAGAAAAAAAACAAAATGGACCCTTCCGCGGTCGCCAACTGGGCCTCGCGCCTGCCCTTGGCATCGAAATCCTCCGCCGCTGTGGTTCTGATCGGTTACTTGCTTCAGCTCCTCGCACCAGGGATCAGGAAGTACCTGGCGCTGGTCCCGGCGAGGTAAAAAAGAAGAGACAAGAGCTCGAGAACGATGGATTCCGAGATCGAGTGTTTTCGAAGATTTTGAGCTTCCCTAGCTCCCCCCCACCTTCACCTCGCTTCTCACGATCTCTTTCTGAATTCATAAATGCAATCACAGAGCCGTACCCTGTGTGTGGATGCTGGTCACGTCTGGATTCCTCGAGACGAGGCTGATCAAAGTGAGTTTTTTTTTAAGTTGAATTCGAATGTCTTTTCGAGGTTTCGTCAACGTCGTCGACCTTCGACCTTCTTCGACCTTCGACCTTCGACGAGCTTTCACGGCTTCTCATCGCGCGTTTTTGGTATCGATGGACGCGCTCTGTTGAGAAGCATCTGGGAGTGGCCGAATTGAAACGTTTGAGCGAGGTTTAGAGGTCGAAAATGCCCGGAAACCGTTCAAATTGGCAACAAAACCGCGTTTTCGTTCTTTTGGACAACTCTCCACGCTCTTTCTCTTCCCGATTGGAATTTCATTACATGCGCTATATTCATGGTCATCGTCTGCGTGCCGCGTCAAAGCGTGAAAGCGAGCTGAAAGGGTCGAAAAAGCGCGAAAACCTTGAAAATCGCCTCGAAAATGCACTTTTTTGCCCACTTTGCAAGCTCTTTTGTCCGCGTTCTACTCGTTGCTTCACTTCGATTCTTGCTAGAATGTGTTATATGACCGATTCTCTATCGTTTGAGCAAGCTATCGGTGGAAGCGGAGGCGTTTTAGGGCGATTTGGCGTTTTTGTGACCCTTTGAGAGCGCCGCGAGAGCTCCGAAACGCTCAGTGTTCGCACCCCCTCGACATCTTCGGCGCGACCGAGGTGCTTTTAGAGACCCGAAAATTCGAGTCGCGCTTTCCCACGTCTAATACCCACAAGCTATTTCTTACGACGTGCTGAGTCGATGCCGCGCGGTGGGAGAGCTTGAGATTGAGTAGAATGGGAAATAGAAAGAGGAAGAAGGGAGAGTTGGCAATCTCCTTGCCTTGTGTCGACCCTCCCCTCCCCTCCACCTCGAGAGCGCACTTTCCTGGCCTCTCCATCCTCTCACGCTTCCTCCCAATCCGCTCAAAAAAACATCCCACTCATAGGCCATCACCAGCGCCGCCAGTCTAGCCGTGGCGGGGAGCATCCTCGAGCCCTGCTGGGGCCCGCGCGAGCTCGCGACTTTTCTACTCGTCGCTGACGTCGGGTCGAGCGCGGCCGGGCTCGTCACCGGCTATGTCCACTACGCGACCAACGTCTACACGCGCGACGCGGCCAAGATTCTGGGAGGAAGAAAGGGGGAGGAGGGGGAAGAGAGAGAAAGGGGAGAGAGAAAGAAAGGAGAGAAAAGGAAAGGAGAGAAGCGCTACTCAGGCGGAGAGAAACCTCTTCTCTCTCTCTCAAGCAACATCTCGCTCAAAGTCACCAAGTTGCTTTCCGTTCCCCAAAAATTCGACCATCAGCTTTTCCGAATTCAACGGTGCCCACGGCATCATCGCGGGCTGCCTGGTCGCCCTCACGCAAGTGATGCCGGATGAGGACGTGTCCTGGGGTGGAAATGGCGGTGGCGGGGTCAGAGTGAAGCACTTGCTCGCGAGCTACGTGGCGGCCGCGACGGTCGTTTCCCTCTTCACGAAGAGCTTGCTCTCCACGCTTCCCGTGGTGCTGGCTGGCGCGTATTCGAGCTGGCTGTACCTTCGCTTTGTGCAGGTGAAGGAAGGACTCGGGTTGAGGTGAGTTGGAGAGAGAGAGGGCGGGAGAGAGTTGGAGTTGAGAGGACAAGAACTCGAGTGCAGAAAAAATCCCCGCATTTGCGCCGAACAACACACTAGCGCTGCGGCGTTAGCTTTCTAATTTCACAATCCTCTTTAACTAATACGCCGCACTTTGAAACGAACAAACCGCACTCAACCGCACGCCATAACAGGGGCGACCCGAGCAGCGCATTTTCGCTCTCGACTTTCTTCTCCTTCTCGGAACCTCTCGCCAGGGCTGTCGACTCGCTCTCCACGGCGATCTCACGAGCAATAGGCGCAGGATCTGACGACGCGGACTTCTTGAGCTCTGCGCCAACGCCTGCGCCGTTGAGCGAAGCGAGTGCGCGAAGAAGGTGAGTCTTGTTTTGCTTTTCTTTCTGTTCCGCATATCTTTGTGCTCCGCAACTAACGTATTTACAACTCATTAACTCCGCAGGGAACGCGGCGCACGAGCGCTCGAGGCAAAGATGAGCGGCAAAACATCTGTGCCGCACAAGGACCCGGAGGTGGCGCACAACTGAGTGTTGGGCTCGTGCGGCGCAGTTGAGCATGGAATACAACGCAGAACGTGTTCGCGACAATCATGCGACGCATGTTAAGGACTGCGGAGGAGAGCAAGGGCGCGATTTGCCGCAGTTTAAATAACCTGTCGCGACGAATCTGCGCAAAGTTAACCGTCGCCGCACGCGTTTCCTTCACACTTAACTGCGGCGCATATGTAAACTATAACCAAGTATATGATTGAAACAGTGCGGGGCATGGGCGCGCGGAGAGGCGCGAACAGAAATCGAGCTCGACGACTCAAATTTGGTCGATCGCATGTGCGGTAAAAGCGCTCTTTCGCTCTTGTTGGTTGCGTCGCAATGTGAATGACAATGTCGCAAACGGTGCGGCGCATCTGATGAGCCGTAAGTAGGCACGAGTGCAGAGTTTCCGGAAGCTCTGGAGTTTTAATTTTCATCTTCTCCGCACCGCGTTTGTGCGAGTGCTTTCTGCCGAGCATTTGCGGTATGTAGAAACAAATAAATACGCAGATAACGAATGCGGATAAATGGAAGGAGCGCCGCTGGAGTAGATAGCTTTGCGGAGATTTGTTTGCTTCCTTCAGTGCCTCTCTCTCGTCCTCCTCACTCACCTCTACTCTACTCCCGTCGACCTCCGCCACCACCCCCCAGACCCAACGAGCTCAGTCCGCGCTTTTGCTCCTTCCAAAGCTCATCTGAGACCGTGCTTATCTACCTCCGATGCTGCAGAAGAGCTCTGGAGCCTGCGCGGCACCTCGAAAAAACCTCCAAACCCGGAGCTCTCGGCACCGCGCTCTCTCGCTGCTGCGGGCTCACACCAAACACGTCATCCCTCTTTTTTTTAGCTTCCACCCCATCGCAAGCTTAGCAAACCATTCCATTGCATTATATTCATTGCGCTTGTTCCAATGAGCCAAATCTCGTGCGGAAAGGCCGACTCGAATTTACGGGTTGCTTGGAGCAGTGTTGCGCGTCGTCGGCGAAAGAGAGCTTTGTCCGTTGACCGCGGTCGCTGCTTCTTCTTCAACTCCGTTTTCCCGACCACTTCGACCTCCCTTCCACGCCTTCTCTTTCCCCATATTGCGCATGCTTGCCTTTTCTCATGTATCCTTACCCGTATGCAAAGTTTTTCAGGTTCATTCAATTTGATTTTACAATAGCAGAGCGCCCCAAAAGAAAAGGACGAGTTTTTTTGCCCTCTTCCTGCCTCGTGGTCGACCTCCTCCTGTCTCTCTCTCTCTCTCACTCTCTCTCTCTCCCCCTTCTCTCTTCTCACATCCCAAACTGCGCCGCGTTCCTCGCTGCCATGCGCGCCCTCGCGGCCTCCCTCTTCGCTATCGCCTCTTTCTCTTCCTGAGACATCGGCTTGCCGTTGGCTGACGCCTTCGCTGCCGCTGCTGCGCTCTTTGCCGCACCTGCTCCAGCGCTCGACGAAACTTTCGAAACGCCTCCGCCCACCACTCCCACGCCTCGGGCTCCACCGATAGTGCCCTTGGCCGGCATCCGAAACCCGCCGATTCCAGAAAGAGGGTGCGCGGACTTTTCGATTCTCTTACCGACAGGCTGCTGCTGCTGCTGGAAAGAAGAAGAAGCAGTGGGTTTCGCAGTCACTGCTGTCGTCGCCACGCTCGCGGCCGCGCTGAGTCTCTCGTAGCGCGCGTCGGCCGGGATCGCCGGCGTGGTCGTCCAGGCCGGAGGGTCGCCTCCGTAGTACATGCCGTTGTCCCTGTGCGATGGTCAAAAGAAAGAGAGTCAGCGTTGAGTGTCGAATTTTCAAAGACTCGGGAAGCCAAAGGTCCTTTGGCAAGTCGAGAGAGCTCGCGCGAATGACGTCGACAACTTCCTAAAAAACAAACAAAAAACACGCTCCAACCCCGTCAACTCTCTCCAAACGCACTTGTTGTAGTAATATCGCAGAGTGTCGTTGTAAAGATGTCCCGACTCGTCGTTGTCCTGTGATATGAGAGAGTGAAACAGGTCGAAAAGGGCGTGAAAAAAGGGTTTTAGTTGAAAAAATGCGCAAAAACGTGTAATTTTAAGCTGATTCTCTCGTTTTCGCGCCCTTCCGCCATTTCTTTCCCTTTTCTCTCTTCGTTCTTCGATAGAGAAGCGATATAGGCTCATTTGGAGAGCCAAAGCGACGTGGGAAAGCAAGCAAAAGAGGAAACGATCAACGAAAACCCCTTTCCAACACCGTTTTCAAGCCTTTTCCGCGCTTCATCGCGCCCTTGCTCCCCTCCGATCACTCACCCAGCTCCCCAGGGCTTTCCTTGCAGCCTCTGCGGCGGCCCTGTCGCGCTCGTATTGGGCAGCGGCGGCCTTGTCGATGGCCGCGACGGCCTTTTTCGTTGCTGCCGCCTCTTCTTTTTCTCGGTCGGCCTTGACACGCATGTCGTGCAAGCCTGGTCGATTTGTTGGTTTTGTTTGGTAGAGTATGATTGTGAGCTTGTATTGGATGCGGAAAAAAAGGGGCAAAGAAGAGCGGGAAGGGTGGTCGCGGGAAAGAAAGAAAGGGAACGAAACTTGTTCAAAGTAAAGAAAACATCTTCTTACTCTTCGCCACCGCCGCTTTGTGCCCCGCGCCCTGCTCGTGCATCGCGATGACCGCCGGATGGTTTTTGAGCCACGTCTGGCACACCTCGCAACGGTGCATCTCGGCCTTGCGGCGCTGTTTTGTTGGGGGTGGTGGTGTGGTGGTGTGGAGGAGGTCGAGGTTGAGAGAGGAGGTTGAGTTTTTCGACGTCGAGCGAGTTTGATGCATCTCTCCATTCTCTCCGTTCTCTTTCCCTTTCCTTCATTCCTCTCTCTCTCTCTTGCTCTTCTCTTTGCTCGGGGCATAGAGAGCAAATATTCAGCTTACCACATCGCCCATCGTGAGTCGCTTTGAAGGTGCAAAGCTTGCGCTGCAAAGGACAGGAAAATGTCGAGATTTTTTGACCTCGAAAAAAGAAAGGAAAAAGTGTTTTTTTTCCTCCCTCGCTCGTCCCCTTTTTCACTAAATCGACAAAAAAGCTCTCTCCGCGGCGTGTGTCGCACCGCCCTCTCTAGGGCCTTTCTCGCGCTGATCCACCACTCAGCGCGTCGGAAGTTATCGTGACCGTGCCCACGAACGCAATGCGTGGGCAGGGAAACGGTGCGGGCCGAGGATTGGGCGACGATTCGGCGGCGACGGCGGCGACGACGACGGCTCCTCCTCCTCAGCAGCCTCCGCCGCCGCCTTCGACCTCGACCGCCGACAAGAAGAAGCAAAAGCACAAGGCGATGAGCACCGGCAGCAAGGAAGCACGCCGCCGCTCGCGGTCACCCTCGTTCAACAGCAGACACACAAGCACTTCAAACGTAGCAGCAGCAGCTGCCTCGGCAGCGGCGGGCTTTTTCCGCAGGCTCCGGCGCAAGGGGGACAAGGAGGTCGTCGTGCCCTCGACGGCGACAGAAACGCCCGCCGCTGCGCCACCACCAGTGACGATGGCTACTATCCCCCCTTCTCTCTTGGCGGAGCTCAACGCGCATTGCATCCCACCCTCGCACCTGACGCCGGCGATGGCGAGGGAGCTCGCCGCTGCCATCTCCGGAATCGCCGCGCCTGCCCCCGTTGTCGGCAACGGCAACGACGTCGACGACGACGAAGGAGAAGAAGGCTTTGCGCTCCCCGTCATCTCCGACCTGCCTCCGCACCCGCCACCGCACGCCGCGCTGGCGCCGCTGAGGATGGGCGCGGCGACCAACAGGGGCTCGAGGCCGTATCAGGTAAGGAACTAGGTCTTTTTTTCGTGGAAACCGAGAAGAGAAGAAAAAAAAAGAAATCAATAAGCTCAGCAAAAAAAACATCAAAATAATAAATAAATAAAAAAAGGAGGACCGCCACGCTTGCGTCGCCCCCCTGGCCCCGCTCGACTCCGCCGGCCTCGCGGCAGGGGAACCCCAGGAGAACCTCCCGCGCTCCTACGCGGCGGTCTTCGACGGCCACTCGGGCTCCGACGCCGCCTCCCTGGCCTCCGAGAGGCTCCACGCGCTGCTGGCCCGCGAGCCCGCGCTCCGGCTGTGCTCGGGCAGCGGCAACCCGGGCCGGGCGCTCGGCAGCGACGCTCCGCTGATGGCGGCCGCCTTAAGGGCCGCGTTCGCGTCGGTCGACGCCGAGATCCTGGCTCGGTGTCGCAGGAGAGGGGGCAGGGAGGGGACCACCGCGCTGGTGGCTCTGCGGGTAGGGAGGCAGCTCTGGACTGCGCACCTCGGCGACGCGAGGGCGGTGCTCGCCCGGGTCGAGAGGGAGAAGAAGACGAAGAAGACGGAGAAGAAGAAAGAGGAGAAAGGGAGCAAAGACGAGGGGGAGGAGAAGCTTGCGAACGGGGACGCCGCGGCTGCTGCTGCTACTGCTGAGGACGATGCTGCTGCTACTGCTGCTGCTCCGAAAGAAGAGGGTGCGAAAGCTGTTGCTGCTGCTGCTCCGGCTTCTTCGACCTCCTCCAATGACGACCAAACCGACGACGACGACGACGACGAAGAGGGCAAACGCGCGGGCCCGACAATCATCACGCGCTCGCCCCAGTCCCCTCTGGCCGCGGCAGCAGCTCCGAACCCTCCGCGGCAGGATCTCAAGTCGCACCTCCCTCCGTTCCTTCGGTCGCTGTGGCAGCACACGCACCAAAACGGCAGCGGGAGCAACACCACAAATGCTGCTGCTGCTGCTGCCGCTGCTGCTGCGAAAAACGCTCCCTCTGCTGCTCCTTCTCAACCTCTTCCTCCTTCCTCCTCGAATTCCCGAGTCAAGGCCGTGAGGCTCACCCACGACCACAAGCCGGACCTCCCTCACGAGCGCGCCCGAGTCCTCGCAGCGGGCGGACGGGTCGAGTGGCAGGGCTGCTGGCGCGTCGTCGCGGAGTCTCCCTTGCCGGGAAGGCCCGCGGCCGGGCTCGCCGTCTCTCGCTCGCTCGGTGACGCGCAGTTCAAGGAGCCGCTGCCCTTGGTGTCCTGCGACCCGGACGTCAGCGTCACGCTGCTGCGCCCCGGGGACACGCTGCTGATCCTGGCGTCGGACGGCGTGTGGGACGTGCTTTCGGACCAGGACGCTGCGGAGGTGGCCGTGGCCGCTGCGCTCAAGGCGGCCGCCGCTGAGGAGGTTGAGGAGGAGGAGGAAGGAAAAGAGGGCGGAAAGGAGGGTGGCAAGCGCGAGGACGCCAAAGCTTCTTCCTCCTCCGACGTCAAAGGCGAAGGAGGAGCTAATGCTGATGCTTCTGCCTCTGCTTCTGCCAAAGACGGCGCGCAAGCGGGGCCCGCAGAGGACGAAGAGGAGAAGAAGAAGAAGAAGAAGGAAGCGGAAGAGAAAGAAGAAAAATCCGACGACGACGACGAAGACCCTTCCTCGCTGGGCCTGAACGTGCCTCTTCGCTCGGGCTTCTGCCCCATTGCGACGGCAGCCGCGGAGGCCGTGATCGCCGCTGCTTTGTCGCGCGGTACCATGGACAACGTGACTGCTTTATGTGCGGTGCTGCCGTGGGAGTGGTGATGAGAAGGAAGAGGAAGGAGAAGAGAAAAAGTCTTCTTCTTCTTCTTCTTCTTCTTGTTCTTCTTCTTCTCTCTCTTCTTGTTGCCTTTCGAGCTTTTTTCCCCAGTTTCCCGTTTTTTCAGTACTAATGATTTTGTAACACTGCCTTTTTTTCACGCGTCTCCTCTGATTCCCAATTGCACAGTGTGTGTGTGTGGCGCGGTGAAGGCTAGGAAGGCTGGGAACTGTCGAGGTGAAGGTCGAGCGACGAAAAAAAAAAAAGGCCGACCGACCGCCGGAAACCTCTCTCCCTCTTCACTTGCCTCTTTCCTTTTTCTTCTCTCCTTGCGAATTCATCCCCCCGCGCCCGCCTCTTCCGCTCCAAAGATGCAGGCGCGCGCTTTCATGCTGCGAGCCTCTGCCACGGCACGCCCTCTCGCGGCGTCCAGGCCCGCGGCCGCGCCCGCGACGCGCAGGACGGTGCGTTTGGGGGATTGCAATGTCGACGACGCTGAAAAAAAAACTCGGTGTCGTCGTCGTCGGCGTTTCTTGCATCTAGCCGTCGATCTTTGCCCGTGCCGCGGAGCATCGAAATGGCCTTGTCTCGACTTGCGCATCACTTACGACGACGCGTGCATGTCTCGTGTTACCTATCAAACCAAAACTGACCCAATTCCGTTCCCTGATTCCCTTTCCAATTCTTCACAAATCTCTGTAGGCTCTCGCTCCGACTGCCCGCCCGGCCGTCGTCGTCTCGGTCGTCGCCGCCGCTGCTGCCTCTGCTGCTGCTGCTTCATCTTCCGCGCCTATCGTGGCGGCCACTGCCGTCGACGACAAGGGCGCTTCCGCCAAGGCCAAGTACAACCGCGGCTCTGCGCACAAAGTGAGTTTGAAGAGAGGAAATTAAAAGGCGTGGAGGCGGGAGGAAACGCGAGGGCGTGGAAAGATCAAAGAGGAGGAAATCTTTCAACGCAGCCGCCGCCGGCGAAACCACGACGAACGACGAAAAAAAAAACTCACACGCCCTCTTGACCTCTTCCTTTCTCTCCAACCCCTCCACCACCAACTCAAAAAACAGCTCCGCCGCGTCCTCGACACCATCCGCGGCCGCTCCTACGAGGAGGCCCTGATGATCCTCGAGTTCCTCCCCTACCGCGCCGCGGAGCCCGTGCTCGCGACGCTCATCTCGGCGGCCTCCAATGCCAAGAACAACAACAACGCGTCCAAGGCCAAGCTCTACGTCTCCGAGTGCTTCGCTGACCAGGCGGGGCAGCTCAAGAGGTTTCGCCCGCGCGCGAAGGGGAGGCCGTACAAGATCCTGAAGCCGATCAGCCACCTGACGATCAAGGTCGCCGAGCGCGAGTGAAGAGAGGGGAAGAGAGAGGGAGAGAGGTGTTTTTCCTATTTTGCCTTTTTGAGTTTTTTTTTTGGAGAGGACTTGTTCCTCTTTCTTCCTTTTGTGAATCAAAATGTTGGTGACTTGTTTCAACTTTGTTTCTATTCCAAGTGTGTGTTTTGTGCTTCATTGTCTCGAAGTCTCTCTCTGTGTGTGTCGCGGCGTGGAATGCTTCGCGGCAAGGGGTTGAAGAAAAAAAGAAAGAAAACAAAATCCCCCACACAAAAAAAACGAAGCCGCCAAGCGAAAAGAAGAGGTTGATAGATCTTTCTCTCGCCTTCTTCTTCTCCTCGCTTCGCTCTTCGTTTCCCTTCACCTCCCCAGCGCCCACCACAACAATGGCTGCCTTGCTCGCGCGCTGCGCGTCGCCCGCGTTGGCGTCGCCCTCGGGGCGAGGAGGAACGAGCAGCGCGAGCTTCGCCCTTGCGTCGCCCAACGTCGTCGTCGTCGCCGCTCGCGGCGGAGTCGCTTCCGGCTCTTCCTCTTCGCCCTCTCGCAGCAGCTCCTCGCTTTCCCCTGCCACACGACACGCGGACAGGTACGAGAAGTCTTGACCTGCTCCGTGGATTCAATTGCCCAACTAGTGCCTGTATAAGCGGGGGAGAAACAGAGAAGAAATCATCAACCCCGCCGACGATGCCCCCCCGAAAAACTCAAACTCAAAACAAATCCAAAAACAGGCAATTCTTCGCGCGTGGACGCTCCCCGCGAGACCCGATCTTGGCGCCGATGGTCTCTATGGGGGCAGATGTGAGTGCCTGGATCGGAATTGGGGGCAAGAAGAGTGAAGAAGAGGGGATTGCGGAGGTCTTTTTCTTCCCCATCGCTGGCCGCCGTCGAGTTTTTTTTTCCCCTTTCGTTCTTCTTCGACCCTCTCACCTCACCTCTTCTCTCTTCTCTCTTCTTCTTCTCCTCCGACAAAACAGGAAATGACCGACCTCAACACCTACCTGCTCCGGTCGCGCGTCGTCTTCGTCGGGTCCAGGATCACGGACGAGGTAAAGATGAAGAGAGAGGAGTTTCGTTTTCTTCTTCTTTCTCGCTTTCTCTCTTTTTTTCCTCGACCTCATTTCTC
>Ga0114918_10000516_pt1 | contig 33567 bp, 65 predicted proteins | sample LantaG_FD_87015 | JGI IMG/M metagenome (GOLD analysis project Ga0114918, IMG submission 87015) | Deep subsurface microbial communities from Baltic Sea to uncover new lineages of life (NeLLi) - Landsort_02402 metaG | ecosystem: Environmental > Aquatic > Marine > Oceanic > Sediment | place...
AGAAGTCTCTTTGGTGTTTACGAATGGAAACATATTGATCCAAGCTAATTTCAAACTTCACTCCTTTTATGTAGAATGAACGAATTACACTTTTTGGTGTTGGCATTTTATCTTTTGACATTTTTTATATTTTTTATATTATACGAATTATATGGGGAGAGGTTACAGGAATTATTCTGCTAGAGTAAAAGTTTTTTTATAAACATGGTATTGGCCATATTCAACATGTTTCTTTTCTCCTGGTTCATAGTGTTCAAATGCACCATCTAATGTATCTCCTAAAGCGTCAAACACAATAAACGTTTTTAGTTCCTGTAAGACATTCTTTTGGGGGAAATATATAATGGAGGATCCATAAGTTATTCCTGTACTTTTATCTGCATCCATATATGAAGTTAGAACAAAGTATGTTGGTGTTATAAACATAATTTTCTTATTGTGTTCTCTGGAGAAGTTTATCATTGTGTAAGTGCTATCACGAATCATGTCTCCAATGGTAAATGTCCCCAACCAATAATCAAGCCCTAGAGTATCTTTTATACCTTTGGTAAGAGCGTGTTTATATTCTATAGGGTTGAATGGAATATAATCTGCAGGAATATAAATTTCCAGGTTTTTCTCGAACCAACTAGAATCTGGTTCTGGGGAGAGCTTTGTTGTATCTGCTTTTGCAACTACAGAATCCTGTATGTTTGGTTTTAGCATATTGGGCACAACAATTGCCGCTGTAGAAATCAAAAAGAAAAATATTATATACTTCATAACTTATTGTACGTTAAAATTAAAAAAAGGTTTCAATTAAAAAAGAGGGAGACTTTTGCCTCCCCCAATTCCTATGTGGTTTCTGAATTTACAACGCTAACAATAATTCTGTTGCTCTTGTTGCAATTAATGTAGAAGAGCCTCCAATAATGTTATCGAACTTTGTTGCATCGTTGCGGTAGTTCTTAACGTGGTCCAAGTAAAATGTAATCCCGTTAATTGCCCCCCAAGCTGTTCCAATAATCTTCTCCTGGCCAACACCTGTGAAGTAGCACTCCAATACAGCATCCTCAATATTTTTAATTCGAGTGCTGTCACGCTCTTGCTCATTGAACAAGTTACGAATCAATTCCTTCACTGCATCGTCAGAAACATATTTCTTTGACAAGTGGTTGAAGCACTCATTTGCCTCTTGAACAAACACTTTAGAAATCCCCAACACTTTGTGGGCTTCAGCCAATCTGTCTTTAACAACAGAGGTATGACGAATCGCAACACGGTTAATGGTATTGCTAAGAGCCATGTTGAGGGTATTCTGGCACACAACTCTTACAGGAGTCACAGCTGCAATAATGGAGCCTGAACCATCGTGTGAAGAAGTTAAGAGAACATAAACTTCTGTAAGGTCATCAGTGCCTGCAATGCGAATGGTATCTGGCATCTTGGCTGTGACGAAAATCTTCTCACCAATTCCCAATACTCCTGCAGTTTCATACACTGCCGCACCCGCTTGTGTAATGGTGTCGAAGAAATCAAAAGCTTCTAAGTTTTGAACTATGGTGTAGTTCTTCCCAATACGGTCTCCCAAAATTTGGTTCGTATCTGTTCTTAGGGTTGAGAACGAAGCAGGGGTGTCCAGGAACTCGCCGTTATGGTAGGCAAAGTTTGGTACCTTTACAACTTCATAGTCTAGGTGTGCAAGTCTAATTGCCTCCTGTGCTGTCATTGCACCGCCAACAATTTGACCAAGTCCGTGCCATGCTGTTTGAGTGCTAGCAAATGAAGCCACTCCGTTTTTAATCTCTAAATTGTGAGCCATAGTTAAAAAATTTAAAAGGTTTATAATTGTTATACGATTATATAGAAAGAATGTAACAGAAAACTTAAATTAATTTTTATTTTTATTTTGCTGTTCTGATCAATCATTCCCATCGACATATACATAGAAGTATTCCTATTGAAAACTTAAAAAAAATTAATTAAAAAAAGTTTTTAAGTTTTTCATCTGTTTCTTTCTATAGGTTGGCGCACAAAAAAAGGTATCGCAAAATACGATACCCTCAAATAACTTTTAATTAACTATTAACTAAAGTATAGATCAGATTCTGCCTGGCGTCTTTTTGTCAGGCCTTTTAATGCTCTTCCCCCAGCTTTATTCCACCTAAGGAATTCCTGTGCGATTGTTGGATCATTAGGGTTTACGTTTGCTTTCTTTAGAAGTGTGCTGCTTTTTAAATTTGCAGGACCTAAGTTGTAACAGAAGCTCACCAGGGCGTCAAATTGATTCTGGTTGATGTCATCTCTACAATATGAGTCAACATATCTCTCAAAGCCCTTAAGAGAGTCTAATAACAGCTCGCTTGCTCTTTGTTCTGTGATTGAAGGGTCTGTAAGTTTAACCTTTTTACCATTCTCATAGAATGTTGATCCGTATCCAACGGTGGGCACATTTGCAGGGCACAGGTATGGCTTTAGTTTTAATCCCTCAAAAGACTTTATCAGATTTAATCCTTTGGTTCCAATTTTTGTGATTTTCATATTATAATATTTTATAAATAAATAATATGAATTTAAGTTTTTTAGTTTTTTCTTTCTATAGGTTGGCTTTTGGGGATGAGGTTTTGGGGAATAAAAAAAGTGACCAGGTTATCTGATCACTCTTGTACTCTGGGAGGGACTCGAACCCTCACACCTTGCGGCACTGCGCCCTTAACGCAGCATGTCTACCAATTCCATCACCAAAGCATATTGTGATCCCGAAAGGATTCAAACCTTTGACCTATTCATTAGAAGTGAATTGCTCTATTCAGCTGAGCTACGGAACCAAAAAACTTATGTGCAAATATAATAAAAAAATTTAATTAATGCACGCATCTAATATTTTGATCAAAAAGAATTCTACCTCTGTCACCTGGTAACTCCTGAAACAGAGAGAAATTACCGCTTTCTCTTTGCCATAAAATATATAATTCTTTTTGACTCGTGTGTGAATTTAAAACCGTGAACTGTGTTACGACTTCACCTAATATTTTATCTTTAGCCTGTACCATAGAAATAACCTTACTTCTAAATTCTTCATTTGAATCTGGGAAGTTTCGGACGAAAAGACTATCATCAAATGAAATTGTAAAATTTTGACGCATGCTTTCACTATCAAAAAATTCACCATTCCTATCAAGGAACACATCTGTTCGTGAGTTAATAATTATTTGAGAACTTGACTCTGAATCCATACCAATAAATAAAATTGTTGTGGCAAATATAAGTAATTTTATCATTAAAGTAAATTTGTTTGTTTTTATTTATAGAAATTAATTGGGGCTAAACTTAAATATTTTTTAGCCCCTCAACCAATTTGTCCACATCAAACTTATAAGGAATCGTCACCTTTGAATTTGTGAACACAACTTCAGAGTTATGTTCATAAGCTCCAAGTTTCAATTCAATCCCATTCTCATATGTAAGTGTGAATTGACCTTGTGCTATTGAAATCTTAACGCCTTCATTTTTCAAGTGTCCGAATTTATTTTGGAACGCAGCTTCAATTCTTTGTTGTTGTAAGTCTGCAGCATTTCTACTTTCAATTCTCATGAAAGCTACTTCTGACAATTCAGTCAATTTATTCACAACAGACTTAGGGTTTACCATTTTCCCTTTACCATCCCAAGAGTTAATTCCTGTGCCTTGAATTTGCATTTTATGCCCTATTGCACGACTACTATACTTTGGGGTAATTGGAGTTGCAATAACATGGAATGAATGCCCTTCAGGAACTTTTCCTGTGTATGAAAGTTTTATGTCATATGAATATGAATCAAGAGTAACCTTTTCTTTGGGCTTCACTCTACTTTTTATCCTTCCTTCTTTATCGTAAAGCATTGTAATCTCATACCCGTCACTGTCAAGTTCAAACAACTCAATTGTTTCTTTGTTGTTTATTTTCTTGCAATCCAATTTGAATACTGGAGAGACAGCAGTCAAACTTTCAAAGAAACCCTCATAGACTTTCTTTTTGTTTTCAGCATCTGTTTGAGTTCTCTCAATACTTTGCTCATGACGTTTAATTTTTTCTGTCTTGTAATGGTCGTAGGAAGTGCGCAATGCTTCTGCCTTTGCTTTTTCCTCTGCTCTCTTTTGCTCAATGAGAGTTAGTTCTTCTGCGGTTAGTGTGATTGTGTGTGCCATGTTTATTTATATGTTTAATTGTTTATACGGATATAGAAACAAAAAGTTACAGAACTTAAAAAAAAATTATCTTAAAATAAAAAAACCCAAGAGGTGGCAACTCCTGGGTCATTTAACATTATGACAGAGACTAACAAACAACAAGCTTATCTCTGTGTCTTATATCTTACTATACGGAATAAGAATAAAAAGGTTACAGTTCTGTATTATCTTTTTTTTCTGATTCACCGCTTCCGCCTTTTTTCTTTGTATCTTTCTCAGCAATATTATCACGTATTGAAGCTGCCCACAACCAATCTTCTGCATCAACAGCCAGTTTCAGTTCTGCTTTTAATTCTCTTACACTTAAAGTATCGAGCATTTCCTGCTTGGTCATTTTCTTTCCTTTAAACTCCTTTTGAGAATTGAGCATTTTATCGATAAGATTTTTTCTGATCTCATTCATTTCTTCTGAGTTTTTAAAGTCGCCTTGAAATATTGGATTATCTGGATCACTTGCATCATACAGCGATATTGATCCTGTAACATCATCATTATCCATATCCATTCCTGGCTGTTTGCCGAATAGATTTTTAAGTATATCTCCAAAAGACGCTGCTGGCTTTGGGCCTACACCATTTACTTTAGTCTTAAGTAAGTGTAAAACTCCTTTTGCTATTGTTTTATTTTGATCTCTAATTTCTGACAATAGATTTACTATTGCTATCAAGAACAATAAAAGTATTCCAGATGTGAAATACATTAAGTCTAAAGTTGTTAGATTGTATTCTGTGAAGAAAGCTCTGAGCAAGTTAAATATCCCCAATGCAGTAAAACATAGAGAAGAAACAACAAGGGTAATACCTAGAAAAGCTACAATAATTTTATTTGTTTTCTTCTCTTTTGAGATTGGGTTTAAATTTGAAATCATTTATATAAAAATTGTTTGATACAAATTTAAATTTTTTTTTTAAAAATAGCAAGTTTTTTATTCTATTTCGTCCTGCATTTTATTGTATATATTTTGAATCTCAGTTTTTGCATCTTCTATGTCCTGATCATAAGCTGTGACTTCATCGACATAAAACATAAGTTCACTGGTAATCTCCAGGACGTCGTATGCGTCGCAAACTTGCTTAACATCCCGATAGAAAGAGTCTAGTGCGTCATTTAAGTTGTGGTCTTCTAGCAAATAGCATAAATCCACAATCTCATCAAACAACGCTTTTGCTTCTTTAAGAGTCATCTTTTAAATTTCTCTTAAATAGAATACAAAAAAGAAAAACCCAATCTTTTGAATTGGGTTCTTAAATTATATGCTTTATACCCTAGGCTTTAAATCCTTGTCTGTCTAAAATATTTCTCAAAGAAATTTTTGCTCTATGTAACAAAACTTTTACTGAACTATTTGAAATATTCATTTCATCTGAAATTTCTTTGTATGACTTTTCTTCCAAATAATAAAGAGTTAAAACTTTTTTGTGGTCTTCTCTTTTCAATTTGTTCAAGGCATTCAAAAGTTCAAGAACTCTTTCTTTTCTAATCATTAAATCGCTTGAATCATTTGCGTTATTATCTGCAATTTGGAATTTAGGAACATTTTCATCTGAATCGTTGTTTTTAGTACTATTATCAAACAAAGAATCTATACTTAATGTATCTTTGTTTGCTCGTGACCTAAGGTGGTCTATCAAAACATTTTTTGAAATTCTATGAATCCAAGTTGAAAGTGCCGCTTTTTCCGCTGAATAAGAATCAATGTTTATATGAACTTTCATAAACACCTCTATCATCAAATCCTTTGCAGTTTCTCCATCAGAGAACAATGCTTTGTTGAAGAAATTAAAAATCAATGGTTTAAATTTTTTAAACAACAACTCAAAACCTGCCTCCTTTTCTGCTTTTGAACCAAGTTTAATCATTGACAAAATCTTGTTGTTCAACTCTGCTGACTTCTCTTTCTCTTTTAACTCTCTCATCTGTTTATGTGTTTAATTGTTTATTATACGTTTATAGAAGATAAATGTTACAAAACTTAAAAACTTTTTTTATTTTTTTTAATCGATCAATAATATTTTCATCATATTTTATTCTCTCTAGACTTATATTATGTTTAAAACAAAAATTGTTTTTAAACTCATCTCTTTTTTTGTTTTCCAACAAAGTGTTTTCTCCTCCAAAATGTTCAATCGGATGATAATGTTGTTCTCCATCAAATTCAATACATAAATTATAATCAGGCAAGTAAAAATCAAAATATAATTGCCTTTTAAATTTACAGTTGTTAAAAGTTTTTTGTTTTTTAAAATTTATTTTTTGTTCTACCAACCATTTACTTATTTCCCTCTCTCCTTTTGATTCTTTACAACTTGCACACCCAATACCAGCCAAATGACTTCCAGCTCCCTGCAAAAACTCGCCATGCATTGGACATATTATTATAACTTTTTGATAATGATTAATGTATTCAACTAAAGAATAATTATACTTATTATCATGTATGTTTTTTGATCTATCTATAAATTCTGTAGTAGTCAATTTTTTACTACCTGAACAAGACCTACAACCTTTTCCAGATAAGTGACCATTTGGTTTTTGTTCCCAAATTCCATGTATATGGCATAAAATTTTTACTTTAGTTTGTGTATTTGTATAATTAACTAAAGAATAATCATAATTCTCACCATGTACTTCTATAGCTTTTTCTATAAACAATTCTTTAGTTAGACTAGTTTTTAAATTAGCTATTTTTCTACCACACTGTTTACACCCTTGACCTATTAAATGTTTCTTAGGGGTAATATAAAAATACCCATGTTCTGCACAAAATATACTTACTTTAGTGTATGTGTTTATATATTTAACTAGAGAATAATCATATTTTTCTCCATGTATTTCTTTAAACCGTATTTTAATTTCTTCTGTTTTCATTTCTTTTTTTTAATAAATATATTAAAAAAAATTAACTTCTAGCCCAGCCTTTTGGAGTTGGGTTTACGAGAGGTCCTGGCACATTAAAAGGATCATTCTCATCTGGATCAACCTGTGGAACCGTCTTAGGTTTTGGCACAACGATTGGTCTGGGGAGAACTTCTGGTTGGGGAGATTTCAAATAACTTTCCATACTTCTAATTTTATTCTGGCCTTATCTTTGTCATCCATCATTGCTCTAAATATTTCTGTTAATGTTTGGTATGATAACTTTGACAGTTTCATTATTACACGTGGAAGATCTTCTGGCAATATATCTGCTGTTTCCAGCAAATCATTCCAGAGTGTCGGCGACAGCAGGTAATGCCAAAATTCATTTTCATATGCATCAGCCTTGCTGTAATAATACCTTAGCTCTTCTTCTGAATATTCCTGTGGGATTCCACGACAGATCAAATAATCCATCACCCCTTTATTCAGTTCGTGCAACAATACAGGAAAATTAATCCCCTTACAAAGAACGGTTGCCTCTGGTCTACCAGGCTCATCAAATTTTATTTCGTTGAACCCCTGTGTAATCTGTTGGCCTGAGCTTATAGCTTCCTGAATCGTTGCAGGATCCATTGTCCAAAAAAGGAAATTTACTCCTGCTGTATACTCATCATACAATTGTATAAGCATAGGATTTAAATTCATTAGTTTATCACGAACAATATAATATACACTCTTCCAGATGTACATCGATGAACCGTGAACTAAACCATTCAGGATAACTCTCTTTTGAATCTCATCTCTCATTTTGTTTTTCTGCTCCAGGGAGAGATTAAGAAACGGTTTTGGATTGTGATCCTGATCAGTACTTAAATCAATATTTGTTTCAATGAACGCCTGCAGGTTTACATGATCAGGAACTTTATATAAATCCCTTATCGTTTCAACTGCTATTTTTTTAAGATCTTCCTTATGGGGAGACTCTTGTTTTGATATAAAAGAAAAAAGACCTGCTACTTTTAAACTTATGTCTTTTGTTGTTATCTCATTTCCAAAACGCCTTTCTGCTAAACTGCAAGAAGCCTCAAATTCTTTTGCCCCCAAATATTCAGGCTTATAACTAAATACATTATTTGCATCCAAAGAAAACATCTTTGCATCTAGCGCTTTTGCTATATTTTTGTGGGGAGTAAAACTTAAATGCTGTATTGCTTTTGTAAAAGCTTTGTTCCCAATGTCTAATTTTTTGGCCATCAGGAACAAAGTTACAAATTATTTTTTAATCTTCCTTAAAATTTGGTACAATTTCTTTGAAGTCTGCAGGAATTTCTTTTTCTACAGAAATAACATCTGCAGCCCACGTTCCAACAAAATCATTGTCCCCTCTGAAATCACCACCACCTCTGCCGTTTCCTGAAGAAGTCAACAAGGAAAGTGGGTGAATCTGCCATCCATCAACATTCGGAACTTTTTTCTTATCAACAAACTCTTTCTTTGTATGGTTAACAATGAATTGAAACTCTTTTGCCTGCTTTGCTGTTAGAGGTTTAGGAATCAACTCTCTGGCAACGTGCTCTCCTTCATCTGTTGAATCACACATATCGGAGTAGTTCATTTCATTTCTAACATGGTCTGAATAATCACCCGCCCACACAATCGGTGTTTTGTGCCATTCTCCGCCCTCAATCAAAAGAGCTTCTACACATAACATCATTTTGTTTTTCAGGTATGAATGTTCCATTAACTTAAGCCCTTGACCTGAAGTGTGCATTTTTCCGTCATAGCCTTTATAACGACTTGTAATGTGGTGAGAGTAAACGTAACTCTTAACGTTTTGTTTGTCACTCGTAAGTGAAACTGGCATAAAGTACTGGTCCATCTTTAATTGTTTTTATGTTTATATTGTTATAGAAAGTTTTTAAATGAAAACTTAAAAAAATAGGGAGAGTTTTTATTCTTCTCCTTTATTTTCTAATGCTGTAATTATATTATCCACCTTTGCTATGAATTCGTACAACTCATTTTCAATAAGAGTTTGTTTTAACGTTGTCAAGAATGTATTAGAGCAGTATAATTCATCACCTACAAACTCTAACTCATCAATAACTTCTTTTGGGGAGAATTGCTCAAACATGCTAGTCAATAAGTTTGAAATGAAATTCTCATCTTCACTATCTGCTATTTGACTTAACATCCGTTCTAAACTCACCTGCTGTATTTTACCTGCAAGTATGTAAGCCTCTCCTGAACCACCCTCTGGAATATTTTCTTCTATTGAATCTCCTGCTAAGAAAATAATTTCTCCACAATTGTAACCTAAATCCTCATCTGCGAATTTAAGTGTTATTCTAACATCAGGGAACATCTCCGAAAGTTTTTGAATAACTGGCAATGGAGTGCTCCACGCTGTATCAAAAGTTATTGTGTCGCCGTCATCACTAACGCTGTAAGCATTCCGCTTTGTCCCCCAATTTGCTATGGACCATGAATACCAATCCTGGTGTCTGTATTTTTCCAAGTTATCTAAAGCAATGCGAGCCATTTCCAAATCTGCCTTATCTTCTTTCACAAGGTAGTTCGCAAGTTTTTCAGGCGTATTTATATTTTCAGCCTTAACCCAAGGGTAGTTTAAAATAGGAAGCAATTTAGAAGCATCTCCTTTTTCTCTGAACATTAATACAGCAACTCCGTAATCCACTTTTGAACCAGACGTAATATCTAAAGAGTTTGGTCGTGGAATAATTTTATCGAAATCTATTCCCTGATCCTCACCTCCTTTAATTTTGTTTTTTAATTCTACAATACTTTCTTTATGTCCTTCGAAAGAAAGTATGTTTGTAACATGATTCGGCATATCTTTTTATATTTATATTGTTATAGAAAAATTCTTGGGGAGAACTTAAAAATTAAATATGCCCCAAAAACTGACTAGGGAAAAAGCTGTCATGTTTGTGACCAGTTTCATTCTCCTTAAGCATTCGGAATCCTTTCACCAATTCCCCACAAACTTTCTTTGCATCTTCATTGCGCAGGTCTGTTGAGTAATCTTCTTTACCAACCATTTCTATTACTTCCAGGAACATTCTAATTGTTGACTGTTGTAAAGTTCTGTGCTGTCTGCGGAAGGCATCTTTAAAACCTTCTTTGTCAAATCCATAAACATTAACGAAATCTGTTATGTCGTTCATCAATTCCTGTGCTGTCTTTCTTTCCATAATTAAAGTGTTTATAAGTGTTATACGATTGTATAGAAAAAATGTAACTGTAAACTTAAAAAAATATTAAAAAAAAGAGGGAGACCTTTTGGATCACCCTCAATTTTAAAAAAAGACAATTATGAAATTATTTTTTAAATATTATTCCTGCATAAGTTTTCGCTTCTTCAATTAATTTTATATTTTGGTAATCCGAATGTTCAAGCCTATGACATAATACACATAAAAGTTTACATTTATCAAGCTCTTTTTTAACTACATCCCATTTTTTATTTGCTATTGTTAAAGCATTTATAGTAAATTCTTTTTTATTTGGATCTTCATGATGAAAGTCAAATCCTGAAATATTTTCATTCCAACCACAATGTTCACATTTACCACCAAGATAATTAACTGCAAATAACTTTGCTCGATATCTTCTAACTTTAGTATCACAGGTTCCGCACCTTCTCCTATTTCCTTTTTGGTTAGATATTTCTTTTTCGCAAATAAAACATTTTGAAAAAACTTTTTCTCTAAGTGCGATATTATTTCTTTTTAATATTTGATAAACATTTTTTCTTTGTATGGATACAATTTTGGAAATGTTCATACAGCTTTCATTATCCTCTACATAAAGTTTTATTATGTATTTTTCTCTTTGTTTTTTATCATCACTATTCATAACATTTTTATTATAAATAGTATTAAAAATAAAAAAGACTCACTTATTTTATTATAAAATAAAAGATGAGTCTTTTTTATGTAGAGTGGCCTAGATTTGAACTAGGGACACATGGATATTCAATCACATTGCTCTACCAGGCTGAGCTACCACTCTGTGTTGTTATAAATATACCCAGGGAGAGCTATAAAATAAATGGAAAATTTAAAAAAAGTGAAACAAATATTTTCCCGTATCTGTAATTGAAATGAATTCACCCAATCTTTCGTCGCTTCCTTTTCTAGAAATTTTTATAATGTGTGTCCCCAACGCCATTCTTTGGTCTTGCTTTTCAAGCCCCAACATTTGAATTAAAGCGTATGCTTCCATTTTTTCTACTTTTCTTCTGTAGGTATGAATCGTAATAATAACCTCCTCATATGTATCGTATGAAAGAATAGAAGACACGTAAGTGCATGCTTCTAGGTAATCTTTATGATCCGTAATAAAAACATTTAATAGTGAAAACAAATATTCTGCTTTGTCTTTATCTTTTATTTTTATTTTACCAAAACTACAATTTGAGTTTGTTACATCAATCCCGTATCCATCTCCATCTCTGAAAGCCAAAACATATAAAGTATCTTTTTTATATCTATGTCTTTCTTCGGTCAATATTCTGAATGGTTCCATCCTATATGTGTGTTTGTGCTAAATAAGTAATTCTGAAATCGACACTTGTTCCTTTGGTAAGACTACAACAAAGTCAATCATTATGTAAGACTTTTCGTATCCTGTGAAAGTTGAGTCTGTGAAATTTCTGTAGGTGTATTTGTAATATACTCTTTTTGGTGAATCAATACCCCTACCAAATTTAGAAATTTCTTTTGTGTCTTCTAAAATCTTTTTTATTTGCTTGTTAATATTTCTTAAGTTAAATTTTTTTGTCGTTGGTTTATTGTCCTTATCCAGCTCCAAGTATGCGACAATTTGAAAGTCGCCGTATTTATTGTAGTCATCTACATGAGCAGAAGAAACGCCTTCTATGCTTTCAGTCTTTTCTGCTACCGCTCGTGCTATTTCTATCTTATCTTCCATGTCTTTTTTTATTTATAGAAAAACTTAATCCATAAACTTAAATTTTTTTTTTATTTATTTTTTTTTAAGTTTCTTTTCTTTTTCTTTCTATAGGTTGGCGCTTTTGATTTGGGGGCTTTTAAAAAAAAGGAGAGGATCAAATCCCCTCCTGGTTAATATTAATCATCCTCCTCCTCATCATCCTCCTCCTCATCATCCTCCTCCTCATCATCGTCATCGAAGAAGTAACCTTGAGCACGACAATCTGTTGGGTATGGTATGCTATGGAAGTCGCTAGGAATTTCCTCAACCAATTTCGGTAATTTAATCCCATTCTTTGCTGCAATTTCAAATTTACCGTAGCCATTTGGGTGAACTTGTTTCCAGCCCTCCGACACCAACAAGTTTGCTGTTTTTCCTCCCTCAGTTTCTAGTGGTTGTTCCCAATTGGTAAAGTCAACTCCTCGTGTGTATGAACGCTCTCCGTTCGTTATTATGGTCTTATGCAACAAGTCAATCGCTGCTCCTCTCTTTTGGTCTGTATCTCCATCAAGACACAGTCCATTCATTTCAGCAATCAACTCGTAAATGTCTGTACCACCAAACACTCCGTAGCCCTCGTATTCTTCTTCTGTGAACACTCGTCCATCTTCTGTAATCATATGGACAACAAATGTGTCTCTACCAGAATATTGGTTTGCAATGCTTCTGTTTGTGTCTGAAGTTTTCCAACTAAAAAATCCCATATCTTTATTTTTTTATTTGTTTATATTGTTATAGAAAAATTTGTTTTAAAAACTTAAAAATTATCTGTCTTTTTCTATTACAAAATATGAATCCAATTCTTCTTCCTGGTCATCTTGTGTTCCATCTTCATTATGGATCACAGGAAATTTTACATATAAAAAATCCCATCCGTCCTCATATGAATCAAACTCATGAGCCGTGAAGCAATGGTTATCAAACTCATCTACAATTATAAACTTTTCCATCCTGTCTTTTTATTTATAGAAAGAAACTAATTAAAAACTTAATTTACTTTCATCATTGCTCTGTTAATAATTTCAGCATATGCACCAATAATCAATTTTCTGTTTTCTGAATGATTTTTGTTATCAATTATTCTTTGTTCTGTTCGAATGTTTTCTTCGTGTACATATTTTCTCCATTCGCTTACATCATCCCCAAAATCAATTTGTCTTTCAATCGTTAATGAAATTCGCAATTCGGGTTTCAACTCAATTTCTAAATTAACTTCACGAACAATTCTTTGCCCAAAATTATCTCTCAACTGAATATATTTTTTGCCAGTTAGAAAACCAATAAAACGCAAAAATACAGTTGACTTTTCATCTCTCTTTTTTTCTTCCAATTCTTGTAAGAACTGACGAACTTCTAGTTGTTCACTTTCGGTTACTGAAAAGTCAACTCTTTGTCTTGCTACAAGAACTTTTCCAAGCAACAATTCGTTTATTCTGAATGTATTAAAATCTGGCATATGTCGTTTGTTTTATGTTATAGAAAAATTTTGAATGAAAACTTAAAATTAATTAAAATTTAAACTGCAAATCATACAAGTTTGTGCGTATCGAATGAAATCTTCAAAGTCCATGTTTCTATAAATCCAAGACAATTCTTTCTCATTGAATATCCTGCCAGTTTTGTAATCACAAGCAGAAACAATATTCTTATCTCTCTCGTACATCAAGTAAGTATCGAATCCAATAAGTGGGTATACCCACAAATTATCTGTTGACTTAACCCCTATCATTGTTGTATTTTTCATGTCTTTCTTTTTATTTATAGAAACTTTATTGGGGAGAACTTAAAAAATATTATACTATGTAAACTCCATAGTCAACGGTCACAATCTTATCAACAGGGAGACCATCAACATTCTCATCATTCAACATCCAGTGAGGCGTAACTCTAGGGTTGTAACGAACTCTCTCTCCAGACAAATCTGCTTGTATGAAATCATTTGTTTTAATCCCTAACGACTTGCATAGAATCCAGGCACAAACAACTTTTTCGCCACCATCAAAAATCTTCTGTGCGGTTTTTTTGTGGTTCTTTAACGTACAATCACGCATAAGCAATTGGACATCAGTTGGTCTGTGGTATTCAATGGTTCCATCAATATACTGAACTTTCCACTTCATGTAGTTCTTTCCTCTGCCCAAGTTAAATCTGATCTTAATACTTTTCATACTTTGCTTGTTTTAATTTATAGAAAGTTTTTTGGTGAGAACTTAAAAATTAATGTTTAACAAACCTGTCTTCTTCCACATAGAATGAAAACATTGTCATATAGGTTCTTGAAATTGTATTGAACACAGAAGCCTCAATATTAATTTTGCGTTCTGGCATCCAAGTTTTCATAGTATTGGCCAAGTGTCGCAAATTGAACTCCACGTTTTCAGTAATCATTTCTACATCGTATGAAAATGAAATCTGCTTGTGTCCGTACTCATCTAAAATTAATTTTCCATTCTCATCACGAACTTCAATTCTAACTGTATAATTTTCAGCGTTTCTTTTCATATCTTTGTTTTTATTTATAGAAAATTTATTGGGGAGAACTTAAAAAATTATGCTTCCTCCCCACTTTCTTCTTTTGTTTTTAAAATATCTCTAATCTCCGTAGCCAATTCAAAGTTTTCATCATTAAGGGCCAATTCTAAGAACTCATTTAATACATTGGTAGGGAAACCTTCATCTACTGCTTTATTCTCTTCGTATGAAATTTGAATCATTGTTTTGTAGTAAGTTTCAATATCTTCATTTTCATCAACATCAAAGAACATATCCCAAGTGTAGTAATCATTTCCCCCTTGAATATCTAAAGCCAATCTGTATGCTTCCTCGCTGCCCCCCTCTGGAATGTTGCTATCAATTTCTACACCATTCAATAAAGAAAACTCTCCAACATTGTGTCCGAAATCTTCATCTGCAAATCGAATAGAAATTACAACTTCAGGAAACAATTCGCTTAACGCTTCAAAAATAGGCGCTGGAGTGGACCAAGGAGTATTAAAAAACACAGAGTCTTCTGAAACAATTATCTCACTTGCGTTCCATTTTGTACCCCAATTTGAATTTTGCCAGTTATACCAATTATCAGTACCAAATTTGTTTATGTATTCATCTGACAATTCTTTTGTCAACCCTCTAGAAATACCCCAATCTTTTTCCTCTTTGGTTAATTCTCCTTTAGCAAGTCTTTTCTCCTGCTCATCGTATTCTTTTTTAGAAATAATTTTTGTGGGTGCTTGTGTGCCTTCCAATTCTTTTGGAATGGGTGCAATCTTATTAAAGTCAAACCCTCTATCTTCACTTTTAACAAATTTCAATAGTGCTTCAACTTGTTCTTTTTTTCCTGTGAAATTTACTTCATTGCTTATCCAGTTCGGCATACTTAAATGTTTTAATGTTTATATTGTTATAGAAAGTTTATTGGGGAGAACTTAAAAAATTAAATGTCATCTCTAGGAACTGTAAAAATACCTATGTCTATCAATTGAACCTCTTGGTCGACCAAATCATCAATGAAATATTTTCTTCCTTTGTCATCTTCAAAAGTCATGTCATCACTAAAGTTTTCAGTATCGTGTAAGACTGAAAATATCACATCGCTTTTATTTGAGGAGTTTGTTCTGCCTAAATTATCAAGCACTTCTGAATAGTAAACAATTTTAATAGCCATATCTTTTTTTATTTATAGAAAGTTTATTGGGGAGAACTTAAAAAAAAGTTTTTATTAAAAACGGATCAGCCAGGGAGAGGTTTTTAATTGCCAACTTATAGAAAGTTTTTAAGAAAAAACTTAAAAACCCAGAACCTATTCAGTTCTAGGTTGAAATTCTATACCTGCGTCACTGTTTTGAGAATCAATATATTCTTGAACTGCTTCTGCTTTGTGACGTTTAATAATAACGTCTAAATACGTTTCTATTAAAATTGCCTCTGGGGCACCTTCTTTTCTTAGTGACTTAAGAATATCACTTGTCATTTCCTGGGGAGATTTTGCTGCCATAGTGTTTACGTTTTTATATTGTTATATTGTTATAGAAAAAAACTGAGGGAGAACTTAAAAAGATCACCCTCAATTTAAAATTTATTTTTTTAGGGAGACTTTTGCAACATTTGTGCGAATTGCGAATCCACTTTCAAAAGCTTCGCTATTGTTAGCACCTTTGCCCGTAAGTTTTTTGTATTTTAAACCTACAATAACCCCTTGGTTATCTAAGAAACGTAAATCTGTTTCATCACCGTCAACCACTTGAAAACCTTCAAATTCTGTAGGCGGCACGTCAAATACCATTGCTACATTGAAACCTTTCTTTAAAATTTCAATTGACTTTTCGTGGTTTGTTTCAGAACGTGAAAATACAATTGAATAATTTGAAGGCAATTGAATATTGAAACGTAAATGGTTTTTTGTGTAATCGTAAAACTGCAGGTTAGGAAATAATTCCATAAGGTTTTTATTGTCACGAACTTTAAACTTTTCCCAACGAATATCGGACGTTCCGTTTAAACGAATTGCAACGTTTTCACCTGAATGTTTCTTTGAAATCAAAGTTAATTCTTTGTACAATTTTTCTAAAAAACCAACTCTGTTTTGTAAATAGAACTCTGTTTTGTTTCTACGACCTGTTTGAACTGAAGAGGTGAACCCACCACGACCCGAACCGTTAAGACAAGCAGCGGCACAACCTGCAGTAGCGTGAGGGCATAAATTTACACCCAATGAATTGTCAGTAAATGGTGACATATACATAATATACGTTTTCCACCCTTTCTTTTCACCTTTAATAGTTTTGGCGTCACCACCTTTGCTTAATAAATTGTTCGGTACATAGTAACTCATAATCTTTCTGTTTATCTGTTTATATTGTTATAGAAAAAAACTTTAAAGGAACTTAAAAAATAATTTTAATTTTATTTTTTGTTTCATTCGCTTATGTATGTATAGAAGTAAACGAACAAAGAACTTAAAAATAACAGCAAAAAAAACTTTTTTTTATTTTTTAAGTTTTGGATCAAAAACTTTCTATAGGTTGGCTTGATCCAAGAGACCGCTTTTTTGTTTGTGGCCAACTTATAGAAAAAAAATAACTACAAACTTAAATTTAAGTTTTTAAATAAAAACTTTCTATAGGTTGGCTTTTAAGAAAACAGATTTAAAAAGAAAGAGAGGCCATTCAGCCCCTCAGTAATCATTTTAAATAAAAACTAACATAACTTATTAAAACTATTTATTTATTCGTTAAAACTGTTTATTCAAACTCAATCGCCACTTCTGTGACATAAATATCTGAACTATCAAAGCCTGGTCTTCTCATTTTCAAAAAGTAAATGTCAAAGTAACCATACAATTCTTTTTCTGGAATATCAAAACCCCCAACAAAATTATAATCACATAATTCATCTTCTTTTTCAGAAATATCTTCTAATACAATTTTATCTTCAAACAATTCTGAAAGTTTTTGCTCTAAGCTTTCTTTGTTAAACCTAGATCCAACCAACTCTTCTAAGTTAGTTCGAATATCATATTCTTTTTTGTTTATGAAAGAATTTCCTATCTTAACGTGAGTTATTTCTCCATTATCTCCTCGCTTTACTGTTTGTCCCATATCTTTATATTTATATTTATAGAAAGATTTGATCCCAAAACTTAAATAATAATTGTTTTTTTGTGAATTTAAATGTTACCAGTTGGTAACATACCAAATAGTAACATTATATTAAATGAATTTTTTCTATAACTTTACCATTCTCAATATCAATAATTGCCCAACCTTTTTTTGTGGGTGTTGCTACAAATGTCGTCCCCTCAAAGTAAATTGTTTCTCCACTCTTTGCTTCTTTATATAAATGAAAACGTGGACAATCATCATCTTCTGGGTCTGCTCCTTCATCATCTGCATTAGGAAATTTCTTATTGCTACGAATTCCAAAACAAAGTACATTGCCTTGAATATAAGCTACATGTTCAAAGTATTGTGGTTTATCATCTTCTTGAACGTCAGCAACTTCAAGGTCTATAAAGGCAGGAAAATCAACTCCATGCTTGTGGGAAAACGAATCAAAATCATCTTGTGAAATTTCAATGGTAACTTTGTAATCTCCACTAAAAATACCAATCAAACCAAGGTAATCAAAGTGAGCATAAGAAAGTTTATCTTTTGCTTCATCCCCTAAACAACCATTCTCCATTAAAGCTTTAATATTTTGCTCAGCATTAACCAAAGCTAGTTTAACCAGGTTGTCATCCATAGGAATTGTTACTCTTTTCATCTTGCTCATATCGTTTGTTTTTAGTTATAGAAATTTTTATTGAAGAAACTTAAATTTATTTGTCATCAATGTTAAAAGCATTGTCCTCAACGAATAATAATTGTTTTGCCATTTGGTCTAACATTCCAACTTGGTCTAGAATGTATTGCATTGTTTCGCCATCAACTTCAATCTCTTTCAACTTCGCAATAATATCTTTTACGGCATTATGCTTGTCTTCGTCTTGACACAACATTGTTGGTGCTTCATCGTCTTCTGGAGAGAACATATTTTTTCTCCAATCGTGGTCGGGTTCACTGTAGGTATTATCTTTATTCCAAAAACCTACTGACAACATATCATCAGAATCGTGGTCTAATTCCTGGTCTATTGAGTTTAGAAATTTCTCATATTCAACTAAGTCAATTTTAACAATATCGAATAAGTAATTTCGAGCACCTCTAATTTCTTCGTCACCTTCAACCTTTAGTACAACACCATCTTTGTCACATGTAATTTCACCCCAACTGCTCTCAAAAGTCATAAATACTTCTTGCTTAATTGGAACTTTGGTCAAGTCAATTTGTTTGTTTTTTACTATAACAATAAATTCATTGTTTCGAACAACATAGTTTGTTTTATTGCCCTCACCAATTGGAAATCTCTCATCACTCTCACACCATATCAAACCTAATTCACAAAGTTTAACAAAATCACTCTCATATACATCTCCAATTATATCAGTATTATCAGAATTACCAATCGTATAAACATCTTCGGGAAATTCATATTCAATATTACCAACTTCAATTGGTTTTAATTCTTCTTTTTCTGAAAACAATTTATACCAATTATCAACCACACACATATTATCATCTAAATCAGCTACAATCAAAATATCATTTGCACCTCGCAAAACCATATCATGGTTGTCAACTGTCATTATGAATGGCTCAACCTTATCAACACTTTCTGTGTAGTTGCTAATTGCAAGTATAATATCGTTAGCCATTCTATCAATACATTCTAAACGTTTTTGAACCTCATCAATTTTATTTTCCAATTTCTGAATCGCTATAGCAATATCATTAGAATAAGGTTTTTGTTGCAATAGTTTTACCAAGTTGTTAAATTCTGCTCTCATAATTCTTTGTGTTTATATTGGTATAGAAAAAAATGTTATGGAAACTTAAAAATTAATCCTCAATATGTTCCCAACCTTCCAACTCATTCAACTTCACTCCAATAGGTCTTAAACCATATGGGTCAGCATCCAAATAATATTCAAAGGTATAACCCAAAGGCTCAATAACAGCCAATATTCTATCCAACTCGAAATACTCATTATCAGAATCTTCATCAAAGCTTTCCAATACTGCTTGAACTTCTTCGGGAATTAATTCTGGCGTTTCAAATAAATCTTTCATAACTTTTCTGTTTATATTGGTATAGAAAATTATTGAGGGAGAACTTAAAAAATTTCGTTAATAATTAATTGACTTTTAATATACCTATCGTTAATCACTCTACGAATTTCTCTGTCTAATGTTTCAACGTTATTGAAAAGTTTTTTCCCTTTGTAGTCCGTTACTGCAATTGGCAAAGGTTCTCTTAATTGCATGTTGGACATAGAGAAACCCATTCCAGAATCTTGCCACCCACCATAATATGAATATGAAAGTGTATTGTCTTCACGCAAAGTTACTGACAAAGTTTTAGGGTTTGCTCCATCGCCATAGCATGGATCATGCATTCTGTAAACAATTAATCTTTTCATATCTTTTCTGTTTATATTGGTATAGAAAATTATTGAGGTAAAACTTAAAATTATTTTTTCTTAAATAATTCTTCCAATGCTTTTTGGTTTTTAATTTTTTCCTCAACATCTTTCTTTGTCAGTCTATGTGCGTAATGGAAATCCCAAGCATCACCCAAAGGTATATGAACCAATTCTAAAGGTGTCGTACTAGCAATCATATATTGAGCATAGCCATCTGCAACTGGAAAACGAATAATCTCGCCAACAAGTTTTTGTGTTGGTTTTCGTTTGGTCAACATGTCTTTTAGTTGATCCAAATATGCTTTTTCCTCTGTTATATTTTCCTCGTGTGTATTTCCAAATTTCCATTGAGGAACTGCAATCGAACTTGGTGCTGCGAATATCTTTGCCATATCTTTTCGTTTTATATTATTATAGAAATAAAAAGAGGGAGAACTTAAAAATTCTCCACAACTTGTGAATATTGTTCAACCCAAGGTTTTTCTGTTACAATATAACCCATTCTATTAACTATAGAATAACCAGCAGAAATAACAAAATCATCTTCACATTCTATAATTGTCCAAACATATTTTCCTTTTTCTTCTTTTATTAAACTCTGAATATATTCCAATTCCTCTCCAAATGTTTCATACATTGTTCCGCTCCAAGGCGCAACGTCTTCATCAGCAGTCAAATTCGAAACATTTGATCTGGCTATATGGTTAATTTGAGGTTTGTACTCGTCGTAAAATTCTTCTTCTGAAATTTCTAAACTCATATCTTTTCGTTTTATATTGTTATAGAAATAAAAAAAAGGAGAACTTAAAAATTCTCCCAATTATTTTTTATAATTTTATACCTAAACTCTCAAGGTTTGTGTTTAAGAAAACTTCGCCCTCTTTTAATTCTTTCTTGTACTTATCTACAATTTCTTGCAATCTATTTGTAGTAACTTGAGCAAGTGGAATTTTAAACTTCACTTGTGAATAAGAATGTCCTTTAGGTTTACCCCATATAATTGAGTTAACCATTTGCTTTTCCATTTTCTTTTTTTCTTTCTTTTCCAATTCGGCAGTAACCAAATTATCAATGAAATGTTCCAAATTCATATCGAATTCAAAGTCATATTCTTCAACACGAACTTTAGGGAGAGAAAGGCAATATGTTTCTGCTTGTTTAAGCAATTCTCTGTTTCGTTCTTTTTCACTATCAGAAAGAAAAGTTTGCTTTTTTGCATCATATGTTCTCACACTATAAAACGTGCAACCCCCACGACCATCATTGTTGGCTTCGCCTACCAATACACCATTAACAGCTAAGTCAGCCGTAAACATTGTTGTTTCCTCGCTAAAAGTAAGGTTAATCTTTAAATTCTTTAATTCAATTTTCATATCTCTTATATATTCGTTATATTGACATAGAAAGATTTTTGGGGGGAACTTAAAAAATTCCCCCAATATTTTTTTTATTCTGCCGCCATACCAAAGAAGACAAATTTTCCTTGTTTTTCAGTTGTGCTTTTTTTGTACTCAATCTCTGCAACCTTTGGCGAACCTTTATCTAATACTTTAATCATTTCAATATGAGTACGTTCTTGTGTTTTTTCAGTATGCTCACGAGCAATTTTAACCGCATCACCCTTTGTGATCTTTGTACCTACAACTCTTCCCGAACCACTTGTAACAACATATTTCAAAACCCATTTCTTAGTGCCAGGAGTAACAATGTGTTTCACTTGCGACTTAATCTTGTTTGTATTTCCTTTTGGCTCTTCAATGCAAATCGCTAGACAAGAACCCCATTTTTCAGCTCTATGAATGTTATCATTAATGAAATCTTGCAAAGACTTTCCACTTCTTTTAAAATCGCTTGTGACATCACGAAACCCACTTGTGGTTGAAATCGTTCCGTTATAGCCATCTTGGTGGCCATATTCGTCTCTTGAATCTTCACACAAATTAGAATATACCTCCCTCATTGTTTTTCCTCTTCCAGTGTTTTGAAAACTACATGCACCCATTTTGTATCCGTTTTTATGTTTATATTGATATAGAAATAAACGGATCATAAACTTAAAAATAACAACAAAAAAAATCTTTTTTTATTTTTTAAGTTCTAGCAACAAATATTTCTATAAGTTGGCTTTTGATTGATTATGGATCGGCACAAAAAAACCCCACCATTGCTGGCGAGGTCATTCTATAAACGAAACGAAACTATGAAACAAAAATATCTTTTAATTAAACTTTATCAACTCATCTGCTTTCCCAATGAACTTATAATCACTTAAAGTGTTTATGCCTTCTTCTGTGTTTAAATCAACCCAATCAACCATAGACATACCATTAACAATTACAACATTCCACATGTCGTTATAAAAACATAATTTACCTGTAAAAGAAATAAATAAGTCGCTAGTTGGCTCAAATACTTCTTTTTTTGTAAATGTAATTTCAATATCTTCTGGAAATACATTATATTTAATGGCTAAATTAGTTTTTAATTCTTCTGCTTCACTAATTGTATTATTTTCCAACTCTAAAGAAGCAACAATCTCTTCTCCAATTTTGAACTCCATTAAACTTAAAATCTTTCTCATTTGTTTTTTGTTTATATTGTTATAGAAAGAAAGTAAACTAAAACTTAAAAACTTTTTTTCTTTTTTTTTGTAGTCAGATTTGGAATCGAACCAAAGACCTCAGTTTTCCCTCAGTGAATAAACACCTATACTGCACTCTAACCAACTGAGCTACCTGACTTGTTGGAGTCGAACCAACGTAAAAAAAGCGTAACACTAACTGACAACCACTCAGTTTTAGTTTTAAGCATCGTAGTCAGGACAGGATTCGAACCTGTACAAAGGATGGTTCCTTTATTAGTTACATAAGGTAATTACTCCTTACTTTACCTACCATGTAATGCTTAAGTCGACTTCCACATTACCAAAGCGATTCCACATTCGCCCCTGACTATTTATCTATACGAGTATAGAAAAAAAATGTTACAAAACTTAATTTTTATCACAAATCTTTTCTGTTAATTCTACAAATTTCGGTCTTGCTTTACTATTATCACGAACATACCATTTATTCTCTTCCACAACAAATAAATAATCATATTCTTGTGCAATTTTATTGTTTGGTTCTTTACCATAGAAAAAAGAAGAATGACAATTTTTTTCCCCTCTATCTCGCATATAAGCAACAACAACTCCATTGTGTGGTTTATCAAAAGAATGAGGTTCATTTGTAGGAATTAAATCATATTCATAATTTTCATTCATTTTTCTTAAAACTCCACTTTTACTTGGACTTACATTTTCAGCCAAAGAAGAAATGTCGCCCAATGCAATTAATTCTTTTACTTTATTTGCATCTTGGTAATGTTCTAACAAAATACGACCATTATTACTTGGGTAACTATCCCAGTGGGTATATATTGTTTCTCCTTTACCCTCATTTGTTCTTTTGTCTACTATTGAAATTGTTCCTCTTGTTGCCATATCTTTTTTATTTATATTGTTATAGAAAAATTTTTATTTAAAACTTAAAAAAAACAAAGAGTAGTGCAAGGTGTTTGTTTTTTGGGGAAGTCTACTTTATCCTTGATTTTGAGTGTCGACTTATTTCACTCCAATAACGCACCGCTCTTATATCTTTATAGAAACTTTTTGAGGGAGAACTTAAAAAAAATGTTTTTTAATTTTCTTAAATTCTTCTTCTGTGTACTCTCCAGAAATATCATTTCCATTAAAAGTCCACACAACCCAATTTCCAGAATTGAATTGCTCTGCGGATCTTAGCAAGTTTCCGCTCTTTGAATATTTCTCTAAATACATTCCTTTACATGATTTTTCGTAACTCATAATATCATTTTTTATTTATATTGTTATAGAAAGTTTTTGAGGGAGAACTTAAATTATTCCTCTAAATTACAAAAAAAATCTTCTTCAACAAAAATTGTATCAGCATAGTGTGCTTTTACCAAGTCCATAGGTATTTCTACTTCTGAATCAATTTCTTTTTCCATAACTTCATCTAACGAACCATCGTCAAGAAATTGGTGGTAAAGTCTACTTCTTAATTCTTCTAATTCTTTTTGACTTAATTCATCTACACTTTTGTACATATCTCTTCGTTTTTTATTTATAGAAAGTTTTTTGTAATAAACTTAAAATTATCTTAAAAGAATTGTTGCCAATGTTACCTCTGCTCTTGGGACTGGTGTGCTACCCACATTAAATCCAATAATCTCGAACTTTGGAATATCTTTGCTTCCGTTGTTTTCTTTTTCTAAAGGCGAATCGTGGTATGCAATATCAACACAACCTGCACCCTCCATTACTGAAACGGTAATTCTCTTGCCCTCTTTGGTCTTAATTGAAATTGTTTGGTTTGAATCTTCGCACTCAACAAACGTATGTTTGTATGAAGAATTGAATGAAGCGAATCCTTTAACCTCTGCAATAATCTCTACAAGGTATGAATGGAACTCTCTATAACCCTCAGCTTCTTTGTCAGCAAGTTTGGTTATCTCTCCAAAACTTTCATCTATGCCACAATTATTAATTGCCCAAATGAAACTCTCTAGCGAACGAACTGTTGCTACATAGTGTTTGTTCATTCGTACATAGAAAGAACTAATCATATCAATATCCTTAACTCTTTGTGGTAACTCAAATGTAAAATCAGCTTTCATATCTTTTCCGTTTATATTGTTATAGAAAGTTTTTATCTAAGAACTTAAAAAATTCTCTCCTTTTAATTAAATTAATTCAACTTCGTAATCAACAAACGTTTCTCCTATTTCACCTTCTGAATTCTCATAACCCTCAACAATGTTTAAAGGAATAATATCTATGTTGCATTGGTCCAAAAACTCTTGTCCTATTGTGGTTACATTTTTTTCTCCACTTAAAAGAACGTCAATAATACTTTCCCCTAAACTTTGTGCTATTGAATCTTGCTCTTGGTCAGAACCACTTTTGAAATACCAATTAAGAAAATTCTGTGTTTTAATTTTTAACTTTTTCATAGTATCTTTGTTTATATTGTTATAGAAAGTTTTTGCCCCAAAACTTAAAAAAAGAATTATTTAAGTTTTTAAAATAAATCTTTCTATAGGTTGGCTTTTGATTGGGGGGGTCAAAAAGATCACAAAAAAACCCCACCATTCCTGGTGAGGTCATTCTATAAACGAAACGAAACTATTTAATCTTCTTCTTCTTTTTGCTCTTTTTTATATTGTTCACAAATAACTAAAATTTCTTTTAAAACATCCGTGTCCAATTCTTCGTAGGTAAGAGTATAATCATCCACTGCATCTGAACTGAAACTTCTAGGTTCATATACATTAACCTCAACCTCATCAAAAAATCCTTCTGCTATGGCAGCAAAATTTCCCATTTCATTTACGCATATACCTTGAGCTTCCACATCTCCAACTTCTCCAACGTAAAACCCACCAAACTCGGTAATAATTTCTTTAATCTGCTGAACAATCTCTTCTTTTTGCATAGTATCTTTGTTTATATTGTTATAGAAAGTTTTTGAGGGAGAACTTAAAAATTACTTGTAAGTTCTATCGTGCATCGCAATCTTTTCCAAAACTTCTTTGTAGGTTTCTTTAACGTAAATACCTCCATTGTTGGTTAACCCACCTATGTAAGTAGTTTCGTTTGGCTTGTCACCTTTCGAATCTATAACTCTTTGAATTTGTAATAATCCTGCCAAGAACTTTTCACCAGTTGGGTTTGTTAATTCGATAAAGTTTTTCATAATTGTAAGTATTTGAGTTTATATCTTTATAGAAAGTTTTTGTTTGAGAACTTAAAAAGTTTTTACATAATTGTTGCAATCACAACAATATATTCATATTCAGTTTCAACAATCTCAAACTCATATTCTCCATAGTTGCTTGAATTTCCAATAAACCCATCAACTTCAAATAAGTCTGAAACCATTAGGTGCAAACCAACAAGTTCATCTTCTTGAACATCTAATGTGTTTTTCTCAAAAATTTCTTTTGAAACTCGCTCGGCTTCATTCTCAAAACCCAGCTCCAGTGTGTCTATACGAAAGTAATCTTCGTTCTCTGAAAAATCATTGTCTTGCTCTAAAATAGAAATTAAAGACGTTTCATTCACTCCATGTTTATCAATTCGACAAATAAAAAGTTTTGGTGTATTGTTTAAATTGCTCATATCTTTTCTGTTTATATTGTTATAGAAAGTTTTTGCTGGAGAACTTAAAAATTACTTCAAAATTATTTCATGCAAATAAACTTGTGCTTCACTTCCACCACCATATTGAATAAGAATAGGGTACATACTAAAATCGTCTTCATCAAATTCTGGGTCAATATCCTCAATGAAAGTTATAGTGTAATCATTTCCGTCAATCGGATCAGGGTCATTCCAAACCAATTCTTTTTTGTCTGCAATCGCTTTTTTTAATTCTATTACACTGTCCATATCTTTTCGTTTTATATTGTTATAGAAAGTTTTGTGGGGAGAACTTAAAAAAGTTATAATTGAATAAGTGTAAAAACTTCATCTTCAAAACCATTATCGTCTAAATAATCTTGAATGGCCTCTTCGGAACTATCGTCATTTGTTAAGTCCAATGAAAAAAACTTTTCTGGCTCATTATTAATTATCTCATAAACTGAAACAGTTTTGTGTCCAGTTGTTTCTTCAAAATCGTCAACACTCTGCAATTCTTTTTCAATAATGTAATATAGTTTCTTTTGCATATCTTTTTGTTTTATATTGTTATAGAAATTTTTGTGGGGAGAACTTAAAAAAGTTATGGGTGCAATGCTATAAAAATTCCCAAATCTTTAATAAAAACTTTATCCAAATCTAATTGGTCAGCAATTTCTTGCTCATTTACAATAGCCTCTTCAACGTCTTCCTTTCTCGTTGAAACATAGAAATAACTATTATTTGCACTTTCTATGTCATCAATGGCTTCTGCGAAAGTCATATCTTTTCTTAATGTTGTATCGCAATAAGAGTTAAACTCTTCAACAGTTTCTTCTCTGAAATCCATAATCTTCGTTTTATATGAAACTTTTAACTCCGAATTTGTAATCAACCACTTCGTTTTCTTCACAAAGTATTTTTGCACCTTTAAAGTTATTACTAGTACCGACATGTTCTTGACATTCACTATCCTTAAACACGACATACTTTAATAACATTGGGTGATTCTGTTCTTGAATGAAACATCCTTTATACCACCATTCACCCACTTCAATTGCTGTTGGTTTTCCCATAATCTTTGTTTTATATTGTTATAGAAAGTTTTGTGGGGAGAACTTAAAAAATTACATTACCAAATAAACTTGGTTAATTTTCAATCTTTCATCTAAATGAACCTCAAAGTATTCATCATTTTGTTCGTTGCCACAAAAAAAGAAAATGTGAGAATCTTTTAAACCAGTTTCTTCATCCATATTGTATTCATCAGTTAATCTTTGAAAATAACCCTCAAATCCCTCAACTCTTATTCTATCAAAGAATTTTGCCGTTTGTAATTCTCTGTTATTTTTAAATTCTTCAACCAACTTTACATGAAAATTTGTTGTAACCAAAGGTAAGTGTCCTGCCATAATATTTTTGTAAATTTAATAATGTAACATTCTAACAATCCCAATTATCAGGATTAAACCCTCCACAAAATATCCCAACAAATAAAGCTAATATAATAAAAATTAATCCCATAATCTTTCGTTTTTATTTATAGAAAGTTTTTGTTTAAGAACTTAAAAACTAACAAGAAATAATTCTTACCAATTCAGTTTCAATAATTTCTGCCAAATTATCAACCTGGTCAATCATTTCTTGACTAATTTTAAAAATCTGTCTATTGTTTTCATCTGCTTTAATCAATTCAGCCCATTCACTTGCAATCGTTTCAAACACATCTCCACAATATAATTGTTCATTGAACTCAACGTCTTTCATCGTTTCTCTGCCGCTCAATTCTTCTAAAACTCCTGGCAATAAATTATCTCTGTGAATGTCGGTTGCTGAAACCACATCAAAACTTTCTTTTGTGAACTTTCCCATAGTCTTTTTTATTTATAGAAATTTTTTTTGAATAAACTTAAATTTGTGGCTCTAATTTTTTGCCACTTTTTATTTGCTCTATTTCACTTTCAGTTGGTCTGTAATGCAATTTAAAGTCTGACTTGTGAAAAGTGTTTATGCTAGGAATTGAAAGTTTTTGGTGAATCTCCATAACCTTTAAAGAAGAAACTTCTTCATCATCTGCTAACTCATCTACAACAAGGTAAACTTCTGTTTTTTCTTGTTCATTCATTGGTGTATGAAAAACAACAAAATCAAATTCTTTTAGTCCGTTCATATCGTTTCGTTTATATTGGTATAGAAATTTTTTGTTTGAGAACTTAAAAAAAAATCTTTTTAAGTTTTGGATCCATTTCTTTCTATAGGTTGGCAATTTGGAAATTCAGGATCTGCTGAAATAAAAACCCCAACATTTCTGTTGAGGTCTAATTTTATCTTAAGGAGTTATTACCAATCAAATCCCCCCTTAAACTCTACTTTTGTCTTAATCCAACTCATTACCTCATCTGCATAGTAATGTGTCGTCAAATCCTTTAAAAAGTCAATCATTTTGCGTTCAGCATTTGAATCCGTTGACAGAACTGTTTCTCTATCGAATTCCTTTGCATTTGACTGGTTGCTTTTCTTTGTGTAACCTGCTGAGGTATCCCAATCTTTTGCAATAATTGAAATAACCTTACCTTTTGTTTCAACGGTAATTATGCCGCCTTTGCAGTATTCTCCAATCTTCCACGTTTTTGTTGCCATAGTTTCTCTGTTTATATTAGTATAGAAAGAAATTTAGGGAGAACTTAAAAATTCCCCCAATTTTTTTAAAACCTTTTTGAAACTCTTTCAAAGTCAAGTATTCTGGTAATATCTTTAATAATTTCCATTAGGTTTCCACTCACATCAGTAAAGTTAATTAACACTTCAACGTATCCATGTGGCTGTGGAACATCAGCCATAAATCTATCTTCCCCTTTGCAAGTATCGTATTTTTCAACAATCCAGCCCAAATTCCATTCGGGTCTTGCATCTTTTCTGTAACCTAATACTTTTGTTCTGAATCTGCAACCATTTTCATCAGCACTAAAGAATATAGTATCAATGTAGTTACTTTGCTTTTTAATTCGGTAAGTTGTACTATCTTGGTTATCAACATTAGAAACATAAAAAGTATAAACTTGTTGCAAATCTCCAATAAGTCGTCTTAAGAACTCTTTGTTCTTTTTAATTTTGTTTATTTTTTCAACTTCTGAATTGCCTATTGCTTGTAATACTAAATTTTCCATTTCGTTTCGTTTTTTTATTTATAGAAAGTTTTTGTTTAAGAACTTAAATTATTTTTTAATAACTTTACCAGTGTGTATTGAATTGCCAAACAAAACACAAACTTTTTCGGCCTCCTCACGGTCATAAAAAACCATTGCTTTGGACTTAACAAAAGAAATATGTTCAGTATAAACATTCATAACGTCCAATCTATTTGGATCTGTTAAAGAAATTTTTTCATGGAAAGCCATTTTGTCTTCTCCATTAATTCGTGTATTATACTGAATGATAAATTTGTCCATAGTTTCTTCGTTTATATATGTATAGAAATAAATGAATCAAGAACTTAAAAAAAACAACAACAAAAAATCTTTTTTTATTTTTAAGTTTTGAATCTAAATCTTTCTATAGGTTGGCTTTGGTTAGGTGGATCCGCATAAATAAAAAAAATCCCCAACGTTTCTGTTGAGGGTTTTTTCTATAAACTAAACTATAACTCACTTAAAATTATGTTTTCAAGGTGTTGAATCGCTTTTTCTAAATTGTTAAATATATTGTTTGGTAGCTTGTTTAAATCTCTTAATTTTAATGTTTTATATTCCTGAGTAAATTCCATGATTTTACCTTCAGCTAATGAATTATATGTACGAGAATGAGAAAGTATAGTAAGCTGAACTCTATCTCTATAATTTTCTACGCACAAGAGAATTTTTCCACTTTCTAAAAGTTCTGTCAAACCTAAAGACTTCTGCTCTAAATATGACTTATTTCTACGTTCAATTCTTTCAGAAATAAAAGGGCGAATATCTTTTTTATTTGCAATAACAAAATGTCTTTCTCTTGTTGGTATGCAACCCCAGTTATGCCCACCACCAAGTTTAATAACAGTTCTATTTCCCTCCGTAATTGCATCGGCTAATGTTGTTTTACATATTTGTATAACTTCTCCATTAAAATAGCAAGTGGAATTTGCGAAAATCGTTTGGTTTAATTTTAAATCGTTCATATGTTTTTTTTTATATTTTTATAGAAAAATACTTAGAAGAAACTTAAATTTTTTTTATTTAAGTTTTGGATATAAATCTTTCTATAAGTTGGCTTTAAGTAAACGGATCAATAAAAATCAAAAAAACCCCCAACATTTCTGCTGAGGGTTATTTCTATAAACTAAACTATAACTATGAAAACAAAATTCTTAATTTTTTCTTTTTTCTAATGCAATTTTATACTCCTGTAACAATTCATCGTACATTCCTTCATTTACGTTTTTTAACCTATTCAATAAAGGTGCAATTTCAGTGGCTTCTTTTGTTCCGTTTTTAATTCCATTAATTCCGCCTTTTACTTTTTTAATCAATAAATCTTCCATATCTTTTCGTTTTATATTGTTATAGAAATTTTTGCGGGGAGAACTTAAATTTTTTCTGAAAAATAATTTACAACTTCTGGAATGTACTTTTTATAATATGGTTGGTTATCCATACACCAAGACTTTACTTCTTCTTTTGTCTTAAAAGGTTGTTGCCAAGACTGGCCACGCATTATCATATCAAATTCAGGCTCAAGCTCTTCAATAAAACTTCCAACTGTCCAACCTTCCCAAATGTGTTTGTTCAAATTTATATTTGCCATTTCTTTTCGTTTATATTGTTATAGAAATTTTTGTAGGGAGAACTTAAAAAATTATTTAATTTAATAACTTAAAATATAAAAAATACCTCTATTACCACAACCCAAAGAAAGACTATCCGCTTTCAATCTTTTTTGAACATCAATCAAATCAGCAATATCAATCGTTTCTAAGTTTAGAGTATATACATACACAACATCTTTTTTATTATGTATATTGCGTGTTTTACTTAAATAGGTAATTTCTACAATTCCATAAAACTCTTTGCAAATTTCTTCAACTGAAATTGGAGTATTTTCTGTTCTATATGTTACCTCAACTTCTCTAATGTTTGTTTTCATAGCTCTGTGTTTATACTGTTATAGAAATTTTTGTGGGGAGAACTTAAAAATTATAAAAAATATCTAAGGTTTTTAATTTCTTTTTTTACATACTTTTCAAAGGAGGTTCCTTTGCCTTTGTATTGTTCTGCTTCATCTTCCAATAAAGCCGCTGCAATAATTTTTGGTAGTATAAACGTTCTTTCATCCCAAGAATCAATATCAAGAGAACCTGAATTTATTGCTTTATCAATTTTATCTTTCATTGCTTTTTGTGAATCTTTTAATAATTCACTTGCTAATCTTTTAAGTTTAGCTTTTTTTCTTTTCTCTTCTAATTTTGACATAGTGTTTCGTTTTATATTGTTATAGAAATTTTTATAAAGAAAACTTAAATTATTTATTCAATAACTCATTTTGTTTTCTCAAATTACTTTCAATATATTTCAAATGGTGTTCTTCTAATTCATAAACATCAATAGAACGAATTGAGAAAATTGAGCTTTTTTCCGTTGCACGTTCAATAACTTCTTTTGCTTTCAAATAATTTTCATCAGAAAGAATGCCTGAAAAATCCATTGGGTGCATATATAAATTTTGTTCCCCTTGAACTCCTTCTGGACAACTGAATGAGCTTGAGCCATCATTCGCAATATCGAATCCTAACTCATTTAGAATGGCCAACACTTCTTCATTAAAAGGTTCACTCAATTCTTCACTCATACCTTTGCCCCACTCATATGGAGAATTTAATCTGAAATAAACTTTTTTTAAATCTGTTCTCATAGTTTCTCTGTTTATATTAATATAGAAATTTCTAATCACAAAACTTAAAAATAAAATAACTTTTTTTTAAATTATTTTTTTATCTTTTTTTAAGTTCCTGATCTTTTTCTTTCTATAAGTTGGCTTTAAGTGAGCGGATCTATATAAAAAAGAAAAACCCCCACGAATTTGTGAGGGTTAAACTCTATAAACTAAAACTAAACTATGAAACTAAAACTCTACAAAATGAACTCCACTATTAATTAAATCGTTAATTAAAAACAAATCTTTATTATTTGTCATTTCCCCTTGTGCCTCAACAAGATCAGCAACCATATTAATCTCATACTGACAACTTGTTTGGTCATGTGAAATCATACTAGGTGTTACATTATCCTTTATCAACTTTTCTGTTGAACTTGATATTTCTGGGTTATATTCTACAATTACTCTTGACATATCTTTATTTTTTATGTATAGAAACTTTTGTGAGGAGAACTTAAAAAATTGTTTGTTTTTCCATGTTGGGAGCCTTGAAAACAATCAAAGGTAAATCTTCGCCCCATCTATCAAATTGCTCTTCCTTAATTCTTGAAAGTTCTTTATCGAACTGTTCTTGGGTTTCTTGCTTTCCATAGCCCAGCCATTCATCGTCTTCGTTTACAATAACGTAATCAAATCTCTCTTCCATTTATTTTCTTTTTATATTGTTATAGAAATAAAATTATTGAAAACTTAAAATTAAATTGGGGAAATTTGACTTCCCCTTGCCCAATGCCCATTGTTAAGGTCAACGACAATTCTGTCTTTTTTATTCCAAGAAACTTCATCTACAGAATTTCCATATTTTTCTCCTGCTTTGCAAAGTTCAATGCTTTCAACAACTGCTTCTTTTGGAGCATCACTACCAAAACCACCTCGCCACATTACTTTGTCGCCAATTTTAAGAATTCCATTTGCCATTTCGTTTCGTTTTATATTGTTATAGAAATAAAAAAGGGAAGAACTTAAAAAATTCTTCCCAACTTATATATAAACCAAAGAAATTTATTTTTTATTATGACAGTCAAACCAATCCTCAAGATCAGTGCAACTACAATTTTGACACATCGTTTCCACTTTCACTTCTTCACTTTTTGGAGTGCGTGTTTTTCTTCTCAACCTTTTCGGGAGTTCTAATTTAATTGTTTTTAGAATTGTTTTTGCTGCCATAGTTTGTTTCTAAATAGTTAAAAAAAACCTAATCCACAGGACGACACATCATTAAAAATTCATACACCAAATCTTCATCTTCTGTATAGAAAGAATTGTTCTCTGGAATATAGTATTGAACATAGTCAACTTCCACACAAATATGGTCGTCCATCATCAACTCAACAAAGTCAGAACTTTCTCCTTCCAAAACTTTGGTGCCGTATGTTTCTAGGAAATCTTTTATTAATTGTTTCATATATAT
>Ga0114918_10000517_pt1 | contig 33556 bp, 31 predicted proteins | sample LantaG_FD_87015 | JGI IMG/M metagenome (GOLD analysis project Ga0114918, IMG submission 87015) | Deep subsurface microbial communities from Baltic Sea to uncover new lineages of life (NeLLi) - Landsort_02402 metaG | ecosystem: Environmental > Aquatic > Marine > Oceanic > Sediment | place...
CCTCCTCCTCCTCCTCCTCCTCCTCCCCCTCCTCCTCCTCCTTCTTCTCCCTTTCCGCTCAGAGACGTCAAAGCACGAGCGTGAAGAAAAACGCAACGGCTTCAAAACTTTTGATTGAAACTCTCTTTTTTTCCTAGCCCTTTTTTTCCAGTAGCAAACAGAATCGAAATCGCGGCGCGACGACAGATAGACCTCGCCTCTTATCAGCAGCAAGCAGCAGACAGCGAATTGTATTATTTTTTATTTTCGTATCCCCTTGCAGAATTGTAGTTGAGAGGGTAGAAAAAGAAAACAAGTGAAAAAATGAAAAAATGAAAAGAGGTTTACAAAAATCAAGACTCCAATTTTTCACCTTCTCCGCGGCGTGCTCCTACCGCTACCCGTGCTGCTGCTGTCCTGCCTCAGGCGGTGGTGCGAGAGCAGGTCGCCCAGCGCCGCGATTCTCGAGGCCGGACTGCTAGAGTTTCCGTCGCTGCCACTGCTGCTTCCATTTCCTCCACTCCCTCCACTCCCTCCACCTCCACCACTCCCACCTCCACCAGCGACGCTCGCAGAGGCCGCCTGCAAGGCCACGGCGTCCAGAGCAGCCGACGCAGCCGCGGCGGCACTCGCCACGGCAGCAAAGATCGGATCATCCGAAGGGGCACTGGCCTTGCTCTTGCCCGCGGCCGCGGCAGAGGCAGAGGCAGAGGCCGCCGACGACGCCGACGACGCCGACGACGAAGAGACGACGCCTCCGACCGCGCCCCTCAGCGCCCGCAGGGAGACGAGCGGCGGCAGGGCGGCGGAGGCACGAACGACGAGGCCCGAAGGGATGGACGCGGCCCTGGCTGCTGCCGCGACCGCTCTCAGGAGAGCGGACAGAGCCGGGGCCGTGGAGAGAGCGGCGGAAGCGGCGAGAGAAGAAGAAGACGAGGAAGAAGCGTCGTTCTCCTCCTCTCCGTCGCTTCCTCTTCTGCTCCTATTCCTTTGGGAGTTGTAACAGGTTACGATCGCGCCCAGCGCCTCCAGGGCAGCCGCCGTCCTCGGGGTCAGGAGGGCAGAGGAGACGACGACGGGGTGCGCAGAGACGAGGGCCTCGAGGGCCGAGGCCGCTGCCGCGCGTGTGGGGGCAGCCTCGGCGACGGCAGAAGCCGCCGCGGCGACGACGATGATGGAGGCAGAAGAGGTCGAGGCGGCGGCATTCGAGCTGCTGTTGCTCTTGATGCTTCCGTTGCTCGCGAAAGACGAAGCAGAAGCGAAGCCGCTGTTGCTTCCAAAGAGGCCCGTGGTTGCGTAGTCGCCGATGCCGTTGCTGCTGCTGTTGGCTCGAGCGGCGGCGGCGGTCGCGAAAGAGGTAAAGGCGTTCGCGTTTGCGTTGCTGTTGTTGCCGCCAGGGGAAGCAGAAGAAGAATGCGCCGCCCTCGCCGCCGCTGCGTTCGCTGCCGCGACGAGCGTCGCAGCAGCAGCGGCCGGAGGCGCCAGGAGCGCCACCAGCCTCGAGGCAGCAGAGGCGGCGAACGCCGGCGAAGAGGAGGAAGAAGAAGATTTGACGAGAGCGACGACGAGCCCGGCGGCGGCCTCCGCTTCCCCCTGCCCCCCTTCGCCGCGCAGGCACCTGTCGAGCGAGGAGACCGCCGCCACCTCCGCGCCGAGGACGGCGACGCCGCCGGAGGCGGCGGAACGCAGCAGCGAGAGGGCCGGGGCGCCCCCGGTGCCGGCGCGGGCCGCGGCGGCAGCCCCGTCGAGCGCGCCGCTCGAGGCCAGAGCGTCCAAGATGATCAAAAGTTCTTTTTCTTTTTCTTTTTCTGCTTCTTGTCCTCCTCCAGCAAAGGCCGCCAGCAGGGCCTCTCCGAGCCTGGCAGCGAAGAGGGGCGACGGGGGAGGGCCGGAGAGGCCCGCTGCGACCGCGGCGGGGGAGGCGGCGGCGAGGGATTGGCGCAAGGGAGAAGAAGAAGACGAAGAAGAGAAAGCGGTTTTGGTTTTTTGCTTTTCCTTTTCTTCTTGTTCGATTTCTTCTTCTTCGCCTTCTCCTCCTTCCACCACCGCAACTGCGGAGGCGAGTGCCGCCAGCAGCCGCAGGGCCTGCACGCGCTCGCCTTCGAGCCTGTCTGCATCGTCAGAGGGAAGCGAGGCGCTGCCGTTGCTCCCGCCGCGAGGGGAGAGCAGCGAGTGCTGCTGCTGCTGCTGCAGCTGCGGGGGAGCAGCAGCGTTTGGTCGCAGCAAAGAAGAACCTCGAGACAGAGAGCTCGGCAGCAGCGCGCCGCCGTAGCATCCAGTAACGCCCGAAGCAGCTGCCAAGGCGGCCAGCGGGGGCACGACGTGGAGAGCGAGGGCGTTGGCGAGGGGAAAAGACGAAGCAGAAGAAGAAGAAGAAGAAGAAGAAGAAGAAGAAGAAGCGTTTCGGCTCCTCCTCTTCTTCTTCTTCTTCCGCAGCGAGTCGAGAAGGCTCCTCCCTCCGCTGCCGCTTCCCAGGAGCAGGGCCTCCGCCGCGGCGAGCAGAGCCGTCCTCGCTCTCGCTCGCTCCGAGGATTCGGTAGAAGAAGAGGAAGAAGAAGAAGGAGGAGAAGCATTCGAAGCAGGAACGGAAGAAGAAGCAGAGGAAGCGGCGCCCGCCCTGCCGGACTCGGCGTCCGCGGCCGTCGCCGCGGCAGCGGCCGCGGGGGACAGCGAGGCCGCGAGGGCGTCCCCGAGGGCAGCCGCGAGCCTCGGCCTGGCGTCGTGATGATCGTTCTTTTGCGCTGGTGCTGCTGCAGCTTCGATGTCGTGGTCGTCGTCGCCGAAGAACTCGAAGCCGGATTCGTCGTCGTTGTCGTCGTCGTCTTCGTCGTCTTCGTCGTCGTCGTCTTCACTTTCTCCACCTCTTCCTCCTCCGACGCCGCTCGCGAGCGCCGCCACAGCCGCGGAGAGCTCTTCTGGCTGCCTCGGAGCTAAGCTTCCTCCTCCTCTTCCGCCGCCGCCTGCCAGACGCAGGGAGCAGGCCGCGCGCTCAAAGGCCACAGCAGAGGCCGCGACGGCGGCCTCACGCACGGCGCGGGCCGCGGCGCGGAGGTAGCGCCCTTCGACGTCGGCGGCGGGGATCGCCGTTGTCGTTAACGCCGCGCGGCTGCTGCCGCTCACCCCTCCTCCTCCGTTGAGTCTCAGCAGGCCGAGGCCCCCCACGCCGGCCCTCGCGGCCCGGTCAGCGGCCACTAGCAGCCTCGCCTGCGACGCGTCGGGCAGCCAGCGAGGGCAGTGCGCGAGGAGCATCGCGGCGGCTGCGAGGGCGCGGCCGCGGGCCGAGGGTGGAGGTGGAAGAGGGTGATGAGGAGAGGGAGAAGAAGAGGAGGAAGAGGAAGAGGAAGAGTTGTTTTCGTCAGAGACCAGCGGCGCAAGTGCGGCCGCGGCGGCGCGGCCGAAAGGAAGAGGAGCAGAGTTGTCTCCGGTTCCTCCCAGCAGAAACTCGCCGAGGGAGATGCCGCTGCCGTCGTCGTCTACTCTGCTCACCCTGGCGAGCAGGGCACAGAGCAAAGCGACCAGGGGCGAGCGCGGCCTCTGCTGAGTCTGAGGCTGCTGCTGCTGCTGCTGCGAAAAGTTTAGCTGCTGCTGCGAGTGCCGGAGCCTCCTGCTGCCGCCACCGCCGAGAAAAGGGTCGTCGAAAGCAGTATTATCAGCAGCTGGCGCGCTTCCAAACCACGCCCACAGCACCTCCGGGCTCGGGAGGGCCCGCAGGGCCTCCCTGGAGGCCTCGCGGCACTCCGGAGGGCGCAGCAGCCTCGCCAGCGCAGAGGCGGCGGTGCAGGTGAGGGCGACCCTCTGAGGGACAGGAGGAGGAGAAGAGGAAGAGGAAGAAGCTGCGCTCGCCGTTGCCGCCGCCTCGCAGCCTCGGCGGACGACGGCGGCGAGCGCCGGGGCCGCCCCTGCCTCGATCAGGGCGCGGGGCCAGCGGAGGTCCGACGAGTTTGACGAAGAAAATGAGGACGAAGACGAAAAAGAGAAGCCTGCTTCGCTGCTCGTCGTGATGACCCTCCTCTTGACGGCGCAAATGTTTTCTATCGCCTTGCAGGCGCAGTGCGACACGGCGGCGTCGCGGTCCCCGGCCAGCCTCACGAGCACGGGGGCCGCGGCGGCGGCGGCGGCGGTCCAGGGATTGCTCGGCGTTGTTTTCGTTTTCGCCGTCGTCGAGGTCTGTTTCGCCGCTTCGTCGTCGTCGTCGTCGTCGTCGCCGTCGTCTCCTTCTTGTTCCGACTCCTGCTGAGACGCCGCGTAGAACAGCACCTCCCCCAGGGCTGCAGCCGCAGCGCGCCTCGCGGCAGGAGAGGCCGACGAGGTAGCAGAAGAAGAAGCAGCGGAAGAAGAATCGGAACTACTACTAATCCTCTCCGTGCTGGCCAGCGCCAGGGCGCAGAGCGCTGGGACCACCCTCGCGCCGGTCGCGAGCTCGTCGGCGACGTAGGAGGCGTGCCTCACCAGCGCCCCAAGCGTCGCCGCGGCGCGGGCTGGGACGTCGACGACATCGACAGAGGGGGACGATGCAGCTGTCGGCTTCAGCCTCTCCACCAAAGCGAGAGCCAGGGACGAGTTGACCGCGGCGTTGGCCGCCGAGGCGTCAACCGAAAGAGACCCGACGTAGAAGAGCAAGGCGTCGACGGCTTCGGGGGAAGGCTCCCTCGGGGAGGGCTGTAAGGAGGTGCTGCCGGATCCGCTGCTCGACTTTCGACGATCGCTGCTATTGCTGCTGCCTGTGAGGGAGCGGTAGACGGAGAGCAGGGCCGCCTGGAGAGGGTCGGAGCTCCTGTTGGAGGTCGAGGAAGAAGAAGTCGAAGTCGAAGACGAAGAAGAAGAGGAAACAAGCAGCTCCTCGAGCGGCTTTGCCTCGGCCGGCAGCGCCGCGGCGAGGGCGGCGGCGGTCGGGGGAGCGAGGCAGGATCCGTTTCCGTTCTCTCCCTTCTCGAGCCTGGGGTTGCCCACGATGGGGGCGACCGCGGCGTCGGCGGTGGCGTGCCAGGCAAGGGAGGCGAGTGAAGGAGAAGAAGAAGAAGAGCGGCGCTTTTTCGTCCGTCGATGACGCCGCGGTTGTTGCGTTTGCGTTTGGGTCTGCGTTTGCTCTCGTCGCTGTTCTCGTCGCGGCTGCGGCTGCGCCGGGGGCGGCGGCGGCGGCGGCTGCGGCGGTGCAGGAGAAGCCACAACAGTAGAAGCGGAAGAAGAAGAGACGCGCGCGGAAGCGGAAGCAGAGGCCCTCTTCTCTCTTTCTTCTTCTTCTTCTTCTTCGACCGCAGGTGCCGGAGTCGAAGGAGCAGGAAGAGGCGTCGTCGGCAAAGGAGCAGCAGCAGCAACAACAACAGCTGTTGCTGCTACTTCAACGAGCCCTCCGGCCTGGAGAAGCTCCCTGGCGTCCCCGAAATCCACCTCAGCGTCGTGGCAGGTGAGGAGCAGGTCGTTGGGCGAAGCTCCTTCGGTCGTGACGTCTTCTTCCTCTTCTTCCTCGTCGTCGTCGTCGCCGTCGTCGCTGCCGTTTTTCTCGCCATCGTCGCGCCTCGAACTCTTCTTCTTCTTCGTGGTACTCTCCTTCCCCGAGGAAGCAGCCGCCTCTTCGCGCTCGAGCACGCGGCGGGCGCAGGCAGCCACCGCCGCGGCCCTGGCTTTCGGGTCGGGGCACGAGTAAGAAGGAGAAGTAGCAGAAGTAGAAGACGAAGAAGAAGAAGCCTTTCTCTGTTGGAGCAAGCGCAGCTGCAGCAGCAGCGACGGAGCTGTCGTCCGTCCGGCTCCTCCTCCTCCTCCTCCCGCTCCTTCTTCATCTTCTTCTTCTTCTTCCTCGTCGGCGGGCCTCGCCAGCGGCCTCTTCCACCACGGATGCGCGGCGACCTCCTCCCAGCTCGGGCGTGCGTCCGGGTTTTTGGAAAGCAGCCTCGCCACGAGGTCGGCGGCCGCGGCAGAGGCGACCGAAGCGGGCAGGGCCGGCGCCGGCACGGAAGGGTCGATGATCTTTTCGATCAGCCCCGCGAGAGAGATCGGGGAGTGATCGCCCTCTTGATCTTGCCCTTGCTCCTCTTCTTCCATAGTAGCGACAAAGGGAGGGGCCCCCGTCATCAGCTCGAAGAGGAAGCAGCCGAGAGAGTAGAGGTCGGAGTTGATCGAAGGCGCTGCGGAGGAGGAGGAAGGGCCGAGGAAGAGCTCGGGCGCGAGGTAGGCCGGCGAGCCCACGAAAGAGTTCAAAGAAGAACTTTCTTTCTTGCTGCTGCAGCTGCTGTCCTTGTCGCTACTGCTGCTACTGCTATTACTGCTGCTCCCCGGCCTCCTCGACAGGCCGAACCCGGCGAGTTTTGGAGAGCCCGACTCGTCAAGGAGCACGTTCGAAGGCTTGAGGTCGCAGTGTAAGCCTCCCGCGGCATGCAGCGCCAGGAGGCCCCTCGCCACCCCGGCCCCGAGGTCGTGGGCACTGGACTCCGGCAAAGCGGCAGGAGCAGGAGAAGAAGCAGAAGAATTGGAAGAGCGACCACCGCCGAAGCAGCAGCCGTCGGCGGCGAGTAAGGACCGGACGTCCCCTCCCGCCGCGTACTCGAGGACCAGCCACAGGTGGTTGGAAGTCTCGTACCACGCGTGGAAGGCGAGCACGTTCCTGTGGGCCAGGGCGTGCATGGTCCTCACCTGGAGAGAGGGGAGAGAGGGAGAAAGAGAGAGAGAAGCGGTGAGAGCAAAGAAGAAGAAAAGAAAAACGAGAGAGAAAAGACGGACAAAACTTTTTCTCTTTCTTTCTTTTCTTTACCTCCTGCAGCACCCGCGGCTTGAGCGCCTTGTCGACGCTCTTGATCGCAAAGTAGTCGATCGTCTTCTTGCGTCGGCCCTTGTAGACGACCGAGCGGTGCCCCCTGCCGATGGCCTCGTAGATGCTGTTAGAGAGGTTTTTTTTTAGAGGGGGTTTTTCCGAGAGAGAGGAGGTCGAAAGAGGGTCGAAGAAAGAGCGTCGTGAGCGATGATGAATGCAATTGAAACTTCGACGCTCCCTCTCACTCGAAAACCATCTTTCTTTTCTCTTCTGCTCGTATAGAGCAAACAACGTTGCATATTGCGCGCATCAGGGGTTGGAATTGGACCAGAAGAGACAAGGGAGAAGAGGGTGGAAAGAGGAAGGCAAAAAAACCCAAAAACAAGGAGAGCAAGATGATGCTGCGTCGGACGGGGCAGTCGACACTGAGCATCGATCCTTCGTCGTCTTCGTCTCTCTCTCTCTTTCTACCCGCGCTCTTCGACCCGCTTCTAACAGCAGAGGGGCTTCAGCCTCGCTCACGCCTCAATGCACGTACTGGTATTGGTTCATGGCGGCGGAGGGTCACGGCGGAAGAGCGAAGAGAGAGGTGACGAGTTTTTTTTCGAAACCGAAAAATTTCAATCGAGCGTCTCTTCGTCCCTCTCTCTCGTTGCGCGCGCCGAGTGCGAGCACGCGTTCTCTCGCTCTCTCTCTCTCTCTCTCTCTCTCTTCCTGCTCCGAGATGTGAGAGCGCTTCAAGCAGAGCAGGGGAGCATGGCGTGGAGTTTCAGAAGTTTCTCAGAGAGAAAAGAAAGAAAGAAAGAAAAAAATGAGCAATGCACTTTCGTTCGACGCTCTCTTCTCTCTGTTGCTCTCCTTCTTTCTTCTTCCTCTTCTTCTTCCCTCTTCTTCTCTCTTCCCTCTGAACCCGCGTCCCCCCGATACACTTCGAATTCAGTTCGTTTCTTCAATTCCAAAATAGCACACACTAATTTTACAGCTCTTCCTCCTCCTCCTTCTACTTAAACTTGAGCTCCCCTGCGGCGGCGAGCGGCAACTCCACCGCCAGAGCCCACCTGTCGCCTCTGCCCCTCGCGGCAGAGACAAGCTCGTCCAAAAGCCTTTCCTGTTCTTGCTCTTTCCCTTCCGGGATTCCGATCAGGAGCCTCCTCGCTACGGCCACGGGAAGGGACCTGTAGGAGGCCGCGAAGGCGGCCAGGGCAGCGGAGTAGCCCCCTCTCACGGGCAGCGGCGGGGAGGGAGAAGGAGAAGGAGAAGAAAAAGTTGAAGCAGCAGCACCACCACTAAACAAGCTCCGCTCGAGCACAGGGGCCATCAAGGCCCTGGTCCTCCAGGAGGAGGCAGCGTGCCCCTGGAAGAGCCTCACAAGGCTCAGGCCGTCGCCCGTCGTCATGGCGACGTGGACGGCGACGGCGAGGTCGAGCGGTGGGGGCAGGGGGTGGTGAGAAGAGGGAGAGGGAGAAGGAGAAGGAGAAGAAGGAGTTTTTGCGTTCTCGCTCTTCTGTTCTTCCTTCTCTTCGCTCTCTTCCTTCTCTTTCCCTTTCGTTTCTCCTTCTTCTTCCCACCGCCGCCGCATCCCCAGCGCCCGCAGCCTGGTCGCCACGTCCAGAGACTGCGGCTGCGGCGGCACGCACGAGAAGTAGAGCAGCAGGAGCGCGTCTGCCTCGTGCGGGGCGTAGAGAGAAGGAGAAGGAGGAGAAGAGGTGGAGACAGAAGAAGAAGAGGACGAAGACGAAGAATTCAAACCTCTTGCCTCCTCCCCCTCCTCCTCAGCAGCAGCAGCAGCAACGACAACGCCGTCGCTCGCCAGGTACGAAACGGACTTCAAGAACTCGCCCCAGTCCCGCCCGCGCAGGGCGGCGTCCGCGCCCGAGGAGGCGGCGGCTCTCCCCAACGGCGTGGCCAGGCCGGCGCCGCAGGAGACAAGCGTCTCGCGCAGCCACCGGAAGCGGGAGACGAGCCGCGACCACTCTTGCTGTTGAGTTGATGAAGATTTTTCTTTCTCGTCGTTTTCTTCCTTCTCTAGAAGCTCTTTGTAAGCAGCCTGAAGTTTCGTTAGCTCGAGCTCGCACTGTGGGACGCCTCCGAGGAGCAGAGAGGGCCGCGGAGGGGATGCGCGGCGTGGAGCAGCAGGAGGTGGAGGAGGAGGTGGGGCTCTGCGTTTTGTTTAGAAGAGGTCGAGAAGGTCGAGAGGTTGAGCACATGAAAGAAGAATCCGAACTCGCATTTGTTGCTTTCCCGTCCCTCATCTTTATCAAGTCCAATTGTACCTCTGCTGTGGCCTGTGATCCCGTCCCGATGTGCTCTGGGGAGGGCGGCGCCAAGAGCCCGGCGCGTCGGCTCCGTTGGCGCTCATTCGGGATCGAGTCTCGAATGAGATCGAGATCGATTCGATCGAAAGGGCGAGAAAAAATGAAAAAGTTTGTTTTTTTGTTGTTACAAAGAGCGCTCTCTTGTTCCCCAACGCCGCCACCGCCGCCGCATCCAGTCCACCCACCCATCACCCCAACGGCGGAGGAGGGGGCTCCCTCTTTGCGATCCTGATGGGCCCAGCAGCAGCCAGCGCCCTGAACGCCGCCATCCGCTCGTCCTCCGCGGCCTTGGCCGAGGCGAGCTTGGTCGACAGCTCCGCGGTCCTCGCCGCCTCTCGGGCCTCCCTGACACCGCGCGCCCGCGCCTCCCGCGCCCGCAGGGCGTGCAGTTCCTCGTCGGTGGACCCCATCAGCATCCTGGAGGAAGAAGGCAGAAGATCCGGGGAGGACTCGCGGGCTGCCGCCAGCTCCCTGCGAACAGCCCGCTGCTCCGCCTTACGCTCGCGCGATGGGCCTCCTCCGCTTCCTCCTCCATTTCCTCCTCGTTCTCCCAGGAGCTCGTCCGCCGAGGCGTCGAAGCGCTCGCGGGCAAGGCGGGCGGAGGCCTTGGCCTCGGCCCTGCGGCGCGCTCTCAGGGCGTCGGGGTCGTCGTTGAAATCCTCATCGTCGTTGAAAGTTCGGCCTCCTCCTCCTGCTGCTGCTTTTGTCGCTCCTTTCAGATTCCAGTTGTGGGTCGTCAGCCGCTCTCCTCCTTCTCCGACTCCGACTCCGACTCCGACTCCAGCAGCCGCCGCCTTTCCCTTCCCTCCGTCGAGATCTCCTCCATCATAATACCTGCGCGGCAGGGAACCGGAATTCCAGTCGCGGACGAATTCGTCGAACAGCTCCCTCGCCACCTCGGAGCTCGGGAGGTCGTTGAACCTCTCGCCCTTCGCCTCTTTAAGCCAGTGGCGGAACTCGCGGCTGCGGAGGTAGTAATCGTCCTGCGTCAGCATGGGGGCGCTGGGGGCACCGGGGGCGTTGCCCAGTGGGGTCCCGGCGCGAGGAAAGGAGATTTTTGTTTCTTTGCCTCCACCTCCACCTCCGCCGCCGCCTTCCTTGAGCTGCTTCTTCAGGAACGCCTTGGCCTCCTTCACGAGCTTCTTGCGGCGCCTGCGCTCTTCTCGAGACTCCTTCTTCGAGTGCTTCTTCGAGTGCTTCTTGGAGTGCTTCTTGTCCTTCTTGCGGCGGTCCTTGTGGTCCTTGCGGTCCTTGCTCGTTTTCTTTTCTTTCTTCGCCTGTCGCTCGTCGTCGTCGCGGTCGCGGTCGCGTCGAGGAGATCGGGATCGGGATCGAGAGCGGCTCCGCTTGCTGCTGCCGCCGTGCCGCCTTCGATCCTCGCTCTCGCTGCTCGAGGAGCTCGACGACCCCGAGAACGTCTCGCTCGAGCGAGACGACGGCATGTCACTGGAGATGACGGGGAGAAGCGAGGCCGAAAAGCTAGCTCGATCGGAAGTCGAGAGAGAGAGGAGTTCTGAATGCTTGCTTCAGTGAAGCACTCTTTTCTTTCGTTTTTTCTTTCTTTCTCTCTCGTTCTCGCTCTCTCAAATGCCTCCTCGCCGCTCCGCGAGAGCCGCGGCAGCCAAGGACGGCGGAGAGGACGCAGGGGATGCGGCTGCTGCTGCTGCTGCTGCTGCTGGAGCGACGGCAGGCGGCGCTGCTGCTGAGGCGATGATGAACAACAGAGGCGGTGAAGGCGGCATTGCCGATGGCTCGGCTCCAGCTCTCCGCAACGGCGACGGCGACGCCGACCCCTCCAATGACGACGCCATGGATCTCGCTATCAGCACGCTCAACGACGCCAAGATGGCGACGACGGCAGAGGCCAAGGTGAGATAAAAAGGCAGAGAGAGATAGAGGAGAGAGAATTGGCGTCGACGATCAAAGAAGTCTTCCGACCTCTTCGACCTCTTTCCTTCCTTGCTTGCTTCCTTCCTTTCCTTCCTCACCCGCTTTCCCTCTCTTCTTTCCCACCCACCACCCCACCCCACCACTCAACCCCCACCCCACACACACAAAAAAACCAACCAGGCCGACCTCCTCGCCAGGCTCGAAGAGACTGCGTGCCGCCGAGCGCCGCGCCTGCTCCCGGAGCTGATGGCGGCCGTGGCCGACTTCGCGGGAGAGCACGCCGCGGCGACGAGGGCCGCGGCGGCGGCCTTTCTGGGGGCCGCGGCAGCGACCGCCGTCGTCGCCACGAGTTCTAGTGTTTCTGTGACAGCGTCTGTTGCTGGCAGGGGAGCAGTAGCAGGGAGCAGGCGGCCACGGGCAGGAACAGCAACAAAAGAGACAGCAATGCCCGGCAACCAGCTCTCCGCCTCCGAAGCCGCTTCGGTCGTCGCCGCCGCCTGCTCCTCGCTCGCGACCCTGTGCGCCGACAGTGCCGCCGCCGTGTCCAAAAAGGCAGCGCAGATGGCTACTGGAGCTCTCGAGGCAGCTTTCGCTGTCCTCTCCTCGTCCTCTTCCGGAGGAAGCGCTGAAAACAACAACAGCTCTCTTCTGACGGCGGCGGCAGAGTCCCTGCGAGCTGCCGCCGAAGCTCTCGCTCTCGACGCCTCCAAGGGCCCGGGACCTCGAGCAGCGGCGGTCAAGGTCCTAGAGGTGTTCTGCTCGCGTGGCGGTGGAGTAGGAAGCGGAGGAGGAGGGGCAGAGACGAGCGTCAAAGCGCTTGCTTCGCTGCTGCGGTCGTCTTCCTCTTCGACTCCTGCTCCTGTCTCCACAGCAGCGATCAAGGCCGCTGCCTCCTTGCTCGTCTCCTTCCCCGGGCAAGCCTCTGTCGTCGAGGCGCTCGCCTCTGCGCTGGTGGAGGCAGCTTCGGCGACAGAGGCTGCGGCGACAGAGGCAACGCTGAAGACAGCGATGAAGTCCGCTCTCCTGTCGGTCTTGCGAGCCTGCTCCCCGCTGCAGCGCCCGAAACCGCACCTCGACGGCTTCGCGGAAGAAATCGCCGCTGCCGCGAGGGGGCTCGGAGGAGGCGGGGACGCCGCGGTGGACGCCGAGGAGAGGAGGCTGGCGGAGAAGAAGAGCGCTCCTTCTTCTTCTTCGGCGGGAGCAGCAGGAGCGGCAGGAGCGACGGCAGCGGCAAAGCGAAAGGCGGAGGAGGAAGAGCCCGCCGCGTCGCCTGCTCCTGCTGCTGCTGCTGCTGCTGCTGCTGCTGCTGCTGCTGCTGCTGCTGCTGCTGCTACTGCTGCTGCTGCTGCTGCTGCTGCTGTTGCTGCCGAAGACCCGCGGCGCAGCACAAGGGCGCCCAAGAGGAGCCGGTGGGAAGAGCAGCAGCCTGCCGCTGCTCCCGCTGCTCCTGCTCCTGCTCCTGCTCCTCCCTTCGACCCTCGAAGGGCCCCGCTGCCGCCGCCGCTGCCGAAGCAAGAGCAGCAGCAGTGGCAACCTCCACTTCCTCCTCCGCCACCTCCACCTCCTCCTTTCATCCCCGCCGCCCCTCCGTCGTCGGTCCCGGAGGTCCTCTCCGTCGTCTGCTCGCTGGCGGCGAGGCCCGGCGGGGCACCGCAGGTCGAGGCATTCATCCGGAGCCTCCCTCCGCCGCTGCTTGCTGACTCAGCGCTGGCTTGCCTGGACCGGGTCAACCCCGCTCCGCCTCAACAACAACAGGCTTCGGGGGCCTTCAGGCAGCACTTTGGGGCGCTGCTGGAGCTGGCCGCGGCGCTGAGGATGCCGATAATCCAGTTCAACCCGTTGCTGTTCGGGAAGAGCAACGGAGGCGCTTCAGGTTTGGGTTCGGGCGCTGCTGCTGCTGCTCCTCCTTCGATGCCGCAGCCGCCGCCGCTTCCGTTTGACCCGAGGAGCGCAGCGCCGCCGCCGCCGCCGCCACCTCCTCCTGCTCCTTTCGACCCCAGGAGCGGAGCTCCTCCTCCTGCTCCTGCACCTTTCGACCCCAGGAGCGCAGCGCCGCCGCCTCCTCCTGCTCCGTTCGACCCAAGGAGCGCAGCGCCACTGCCTCAACTCGCTCCTCCGGCAACCGAGCTACCTCCACCTCCTCCCGCTCCCGCTCCCGTTCCCGTCGCCCGACCTCCACCGAAGCCGCAGTCCATGGACGCCTCGGCACGCAGAAAGGCCCGCCGACTCGCGTTCGAGCGCCTCCTGGCCTCGACGGGCATCAGCGGGATCGGAGTGAAGAGCACAAAGGCAAAAAGTGGCCGTGCTGCTTCTGCTGCTGCTTCTTCAAATTCTTCCTCCAAGCTCCTCCACCGGTCGGTCGCGGCGGCCGAGTTCCGCGCCGCGGCGCTGGCGAGGCTCGCTGCCCGCGAGAGACCGGGCGAGGCGCTGGGGGAGGCGCTGCTCGCGAGCTTAAAGGGCGGAACCGGAGAGAGCGACGGGAGCGGCGACGACGAAAGCTGCGACGAGGAGGAGGAGGAACAAGCTGCTGCTGCTGCTGCCAATGCTGTGACAGGAGCAGCAGGAGAGCAACTCCCGCCTCCTCCTCCTCCACCGCTCGCCACGAAGGTCGGCCTCGGCCTGGCCCTTCGCTGGCTGACGTCGCTGTTCGCCGCCGAGGCGAAGAGCGGGAGATCTTCGACTTCGACTTCGACTTCTTCTTCGACCTCTTCTTCTCTGCCCGTCGCGCCACCGGGGGGGCGTTACGAGACCGCGCTGCGAGCGACGCTCGAGGCCCTGGCAGAGGCTGTCGTGATCGAGACCAGCCTTGTCGGTGCCTCGGGGGGGCGAGGGAGAAAGAGGCCCCGCAAGAAGAAGAAGACAGAACAAGGAGAAGGCGAAGAAGAAGAGGAAGAAGAAGCCAAAAAGCTCGTCGTCGCGGCTGTCGACCTGAACAAATGCGTCCCTCGCGCGCTGCTCGAGGCGCCCTCGCTGCAGCTGCTCTCTTCTTCGTCTTCGTCTTCGTCTTCCTCGTCTTGCTCTTCCTCGGCCGTGGCTGTGCTCCTCGCTCCTCTGCTCTCCCGTGGCGGGGCCTGTGCCAACGTCGCCCTCGCTGCTGCGAGAGACGTCGCGCTCGCCCGGCCCCCGGCGCGAGCACAAGCCCTGGGCCTGATCCTGGACGCAGCGACCCGGGAGGCGATTTCTCTAAACGGCGGTCAAGAAGGAACCGAAGGCTCCTCTTCTTTCCCTGTCGACGACGAGACCAGGTCCAAAGCCGTGAGGCTGACCGCGAACAGGCTGCTCCCGGAGCCCTCCTTGGAGGCGGCGATCCTGGAGAGGGCGCGCGCGGAGCTCGAGGCGGGGATGAGGTTGGAAGAGGCTGAAAAGGCGGAGGGAGGAGACAACGCCGCTGCTGCTGCTGCTCCAACTTCAACAACAACAACAACAACCTCCGCAGCTGCCGACCGCCACATCGAGCTCTTCTGCGCCCTGACCACCAGGAGGCCCGCCGTCCTGCTCCCGGCGCTCTTCGCGGCCTTTGCGGGCTCCCCCAAGGGGTCCCCGGGCCGGGCGGCAGCTCTCAGGAGAGCGCCCGACCTCGCGCGCACCCTGGGCGCCGGCGAGCCAGCTTTGTTGAACGCCGTCTCCGAGCGGAAGGGCGGGAGTTTTCCGGACGGAGCCGACGCGCTGCTGCTCAAGATGCTCTACGCCGCGACGGAGAGGCAGCCTGCGACCAGGGAGCTCGCCGAAGCGCTGTTGGCGGTGGGGGTCGGTGCAGCAAGCGGCGAAGGAGATGGAGAAGAAGGAAAGACTTTTTCTTCTCCCACCGCCGACGCTCGCTACCTCCCCTGCGCTCTCGCCGGCCTTCCCAAGCCCCGGGCCCTGGCCCTGCTCCCGCGCCTGGTCTGGCTGGAGCAGGCCCCGCTGCGCGCTGCTCTGAGCAGGCTGCTGGCGCCCGCCGGAGGAGGAGGGGGAGGAGAGAGGTTGGTCCCGGCTGCGGAGCTGCTCGAGGCGCTCGCGACGGTCGACGCCGCCGCCGCCGCCTTTGCGCCCGTCGAAGAAGGAGGAGCTGCTGCTGCTGCTGCTGCTTCTGTTCCAGCTGCCGCCTCTGCCTCTGCTTCATCCCAAAAGGCCGCCCTCGTCAGGGCGCGGAAGGCGGTCGACGCCGCGCTGGCCCTGCCCGGCAACGCCTTCGGGCCCACGGAGCTCGCCGCGGCGCTCTCCAGGCTGATGCTCCGCTCGCCGCTGCCGCAGCTGTTCTTCCGCGTGCTGCTGCAGGCCCAGGCCGCGGCCCCTTCGCTCAGGCCGTTCGTGGTCGACGTGCTGGGCCAGACGGCGAGGCGCGGGGGGCTCTGGCCCGCCGGGCTGGAGACCGGAGGGGTGACGACGACGACGACGACGACGACGACGACGACGACGACGACGACGACGACGCAGCAGCAGAGTCCCGCGGCGGCGGCGGCGTGGAAAGGGTGGCTGCTGGCAGCAAAGTCGGCAGCGCCGGACTCTTTCCCCGTGCTGCTTTCGCTTCCCCCCAAAGTCCTGGCTGCTGCTCTGGACCCGGGCTCGGGCGGCGGTGCTTCCGCATCGTCGGCGGTGGCGAGCCTGCGCGCCCCGCTGACGGATTACTCGAGGTCGAGGACCTGCCCCGTGGCGGTGGGCGCAGAGACGATGGGCGTCCTGTTGGAGGCGGAGGCCGCCGCTGCGAGGGCTCGCTTGGCTGCCGATATGCAGGAATAAGAGAGAGTCAGAGAGAGTCGTGTTCTTTTTCTGTGTGTAAAACATCTTAATTTGTTCTTTTTCTTTTAAACGCGGGGACAGAAGGGGAGAAAACGAAAAACACAAAAAAAAAAAACTCAACTCTCAAAGTTCGGCCTCCGTCGCCGAAGAACTTGCAGGAGGAACCACCACCGTCTCCGCCGGAGGGCTCGTCGCCTTCACCACCATCCACAGCACCACGAACGCGATCGCGGCCCGGAGCAGCGAGGCCGCCATGGCCTTGGACAGGGACCTCCAGAAGGTCGACCAGTCGAAGGGCGGCCTCGTTCCGCTCGAGACAGCAACCTCTTCTCCGCGCGCCGCGGCTGCCGCCGCCTCGGCCGCCTCGGCCTCAGCGCTCGCCGCGGCCAGCACCGCCTTGGCCCTGGCGAGCAGGCCGGTCGGCCGTTCAGTCGATCCTTCTCCTTCTCCTTTTTTCGCTCTAGTTCTCCCCTGCGCCTCGGCCAGGGCCCTCTCGGCGGCGGCGGCAGCCTCCTTCGGGTCGTCCTCCGACGCCGCCGCGACCGCCGCCCGCAGGTGATCCTCAAAGAGCCTGCCCAGCCCGCGATCCTGTCCTCGTCCTCTTGCCTTTTTGAAGAACGATCATTAGCTTTAACGACCAGCTCCTCAAAGGGAACGACGTGCCTGCCGTTGGACGCGCAGACGGCTTGAAGCTTCCTCAAACCCAAAAGCACGTCCATCGTCTTTGGGTCTTCCTGGAACCGACCGATCGACGAAGGGTCCTGCCTGACCGTGGCGACGGCTTCCTTGACGCGCTTCAGCTTGGCCGCCTCCTGGAAGTCCTCGTCGTCGTGCAGGGAAGCCACGACCTGGGCGATGACCCGAGCGTGCCGCATCCCTCGGGAGAGCTTGGCCTGCTCAAAGGCCGCCGGAGAGAACATCGACGTCGCTGCCTCGAGCGCCTCGTCGCTGTCGAGCTGGGCCCACTTCCGGGCTTGCGCGATCTTTTCCGGTTCGGGCAGGGCCTTGAAGGTGGCTGCGGGGGACTCGAAGGAGAAGGAGAAGCTGTCGGAAGAATTGTTGGAGAAGGCCTCGACGGAAGAGGTAGAGTTGTTGATGTCCTTTTTCGTTGCGGCAGCAGCAGCTGCAGTGGAAGAAGAAGGAACAGAAGAAGAAGAAGAAGAAGAAGAAGAAGAAGAAGAAGAAGAAGAAGAAGAAGAAGAAGAGACAACCTCCAAAAGGCTCCGGAGCTTTCTGGCGTCTTCGGCGCTCGCGAGAGGGAGCGGCGGAGGAACCGCAGTGGCAGCAGCACTAAAAGCACCAGAAGAACCAGCAGCAGCGGCAGCATTGGCAACGGCGGCAGCCTTCGCCTTGGTCGCGGCAGCAAAGGCCGCCTCAAAGGCCTCGGCCGGGGTCCGGGCTGCTCCGTCCGAAGAGCCGATTTCCGCACCGGCAGCGATCAGCAGCTCGACGACTCGGACGCTGGCGCCGAGAGCCGCGGCGTGCAGAGGGGTCAAGGCGCCGGTGGCCTCGGAGGAGCGCTCGTTGACGAGAGCAGCGGGAGAAGAAGAAGATTTGTCTTCCTGCTTTTTCAAAAGCCACTCGACGCCCTCGGCGCTCCCCGCGGCGCTCAAGACGTGGAGCAGAGGCCAGCCTCGCGGGCTGTTCACTTCGAAAGTGTTAGCGGTCGCCCCACCGGCGGCTTCAAAGAGTGCGTCAGCCATGGCGAAGACGGTTTCCTTGGAAATCGCTGAGGAAGAAGAAACGTTCTTCTTCTCCTCCTCCTCGTCGCCGTTTTCCTTGCCCAGCGCCACCGCGACCTCCTCCCTCGCTCGACTCGAGACGGGCAGCAGCAGCGCCTCTCCCAGCGGCGTCAGCCCCCGCTTGTTCTTGTCCTTGAGCATTTCTAAGGACGAACCACCCCCAACGGCCTTCAGGAACGCTCGCACGAGCTCGACGTCCCCGGACCTCACCGCCAGGTGAAGCGGCGTGTCGTCCCCCGTCCCGTCGGGCGCCCCGGGCCACACCTTGGCCGTTGAGACCAGGAACTCCACCGCCTCCTTGGATCTCCCAGCGACAGCATAATGCAGCGGGGTCTTTCCCGAAGAGTCCTCCGCGTCCAGCTCGGCGCCGACCGACCACAGGTGCCGCAGGACCGGGACGCGACCGTGCGCCGCGGCGTAGTGCGCCGGGGTCGCGCGCCGCTTGTCGGCGACGGCGGCGTCGGTGGGCAAGGGGGCGTCGTCGGAGGAGAGGAGGGCCTTGACGTCATCGAGGTAGCCTCGCGCTGAGGCCAGAAGGAGGAGGGACGCGGCCTTGCGGGCCTCCTTGGCCTGTGTTTGTGGGAGAGGTTATGGTGGAGATGGAGGTGGTGGAGGTTGAGGTGGTGGAGGAGGTGGAGGTGGAGGTGGAAGAGAAGAAGAAAAAAAAGGTCAGGAGTTTGGAATGCCTTTCGATTGCGATGCTGGGAGGCATCTGTTCGCTCTGAATCGAAGCCCTTGAGAACAGAACGAAGCGCTCTATGTGCTCATGGTGTTGGTGGGAGCAGAACAAGGTCTGGACGCGAGAGCGCAAGCGGCGAAGAAAAAGAGAGCAATGGCGGTCGGTGATTGATTTTTTCTTTTTGCTTTTGAATGGCGGGACGATTGCTGCATTCTTCCTCACTAGGAGCTCTTGCGAATGGCTGGCGGCGTGCTCTCCAGCAGAGGGCACACGAGAGACACACACACCTGCGCAACCTTGCTCTCCATGCTGTTGCCGAGTGGAGAGAAAGAGAAGAGTCGAGCAAAGATAAAGAGAGAGAGAGCGATGGTTTTTTTTTTCTTTCGTCGCTCGACGAAAGAGAGAGAAAGTGAGTGTTTTTTTTTCGTTCTCTCTTTCTTCTTTCTTCTCCCTTCTTCTTTCTTCTTCTTTCTTCTTCTTCTTCTTCTTCCGCCTCTTCTCTCTCCCCGTCTTCCAATTCTAGTACGCGGGCCAAAAAGGCTAGTTCTTTTGTTTGCAGCAATCAAAATCAGACAAGTGTGTAAATCAGAAAAGGCAGTAGTAATGAATGGGTGGGGGTGGGGAAAGGTTTTCGGGTTTTTCTCTTCCTTTCTTTCTTCTTCGTTTCTCTCTCTCTCCGCTTCAAGAAAAAAAATGACAAACAACCTCTTTCAGTCTCGCTTTCTCTTCTTCTTCTCTCTTCTTCTAGTTCTCTCTCTGCGCCGCGGCAAAGACAGAGAACGAAAGCGAGTTGGACAGCGTGCTCAGCAAGCCGCCAGCAGCAGAAGCGGCGGCCTCCTTTTCGGGCGCAGGGGTCGGGCCCGACGGCTGAGGAGCAGCGATTTCCTCCTTTCCAGCAACCCACGGCGCGAGCTTGCACTCCCACCCTTCCATCCCCATCTTCTTCGCGGTAGCCTCCAGCTGCGCCCTCCTGGCTTCCTCCAGCTTGCGCAGCCTCTGCTCGCCCTCGACGACATCCAACTCGTGGTCCGGCCTCGAACCCCCCAGAGTCTCGTAGAGCAGCTCCAGCCCGATGTGGGCTTTCGTCTCCTCGCGCACCCCTGCGTCGTTGGTGCAGAAGGCCACCTTGGCTTTCGTGACAGGGTCGATGAACGGCGTCGGCCTTCCACATCAGCCAGAACATCGCCGGGGCGTGGCCGACCACGGCCCTGCCCATCCTCTCTGGGTAGTGGGCTTGGACCAAGGTAAGGCACTGGATCTGTAAAGGTAAGGCCGGTTCCACGGTGTCCGGGAAGGTCTTGAGGTCTGCGACCAGGGTCATCTTCTGGGCCTGGGGCTCGTCTGTTAGGAAGGTTTTGGTGATGTTGGTGGTGTTGGAGTGGTGGGTTGAAAGAAGAAGGTGAGAGAAGAAAGAAAGAAGAAAGAAAAAAAGAGAGAGCGTCGAGTTTGTTGCTTCTTCTTCTTTGCGACCCCTCGATTTCGCGCCCTCCGATGTTTTTTCTTTCTCTCTCTTCTCTTCTCTTCATCAATTATCTCTTCTTACCGTTGTCGTCCCCAACCTGCGTGATGCGCTCGACCATGTAGATCCAGTGGCGGAGAACCTCGGCGGACGTGGCCTCCTTGGACAGCGGGCAGCTGATATTTGGGGCGATTTGATTTGAGGTTTTTTTTAGTAAGAAGAAGGGTGAGCGCGACATTGATTGATTGAACAAAGAGGGAGAGCCGGCTTGCTTTTCCTATCGCTCTGCCAAGATTTCCAACATCGATGGGATCTAGGAGAAAGACATCTAGTCTGCTTGAAGTGCACAATTGGGATGAAGTGCGCAATTGAAGTGCCGAGCTCAAAAAGCGAAAGAAAAAACGCCACCAAAAAAAAATCCCTCCTCACCGCAGCCTGAAAAAGACGAGCGGCCTGCCATCGACGTCGCGGTCTTTCGCGAGCTCGAGCCTGCCCGTGTTGAGGTTCTTGATGTCGTTAAACGTGATCTCGTCGGGCTTGTACTCCTCGCGCCAGGCGATGGTGGCGCTGGTGGTGGGGAAGTGGTGGGGGTAGTAAGGGTGGAGAGGGAGGGAAGAGGAAGAGAAGAGGAGGGGGTGAGGTTTTTTCTTTTTCGGTTTCGCTTTCGTTGGGGGGCGCGAAGAGCGAGCGGCCGAGAGGGGACGCAACGAAGAACAAAAAACATTGGTTTCATCATCAGCGCTTTCATCTTCTCCTGCGCTTTCTCTCACTCTCTCTCTCTCTCGTTCTGCCCACCGCTACCTACCGCATGGCCTTGATGGCCCTGCTGACGCTTCCCTGGCGCGCGTTCAGGTACCGGCGCGCGCAGGGCCTGCTGCAGAAGCGCGTGGCCGAGACGTTGTCCGCCATCAGGTCGGCGACGCCGGCGAGCACGGCGTCGACGTCCGCATCGACGAGCGGCGGGGTCGGCGGGAGGACCATTTTTCCGGGTAACGCGGTTTTTGGTGGTGTGGTGTTGCGTGTGGGTGCTGGAGCGGTGGTGGGTGGTGGGAGCGTGGACGAGAGAGGGAGAGACAGAGAGACAAACCCCAATTGCGATGGTGATGATGAGGCTGCTTCGACGGCTCTCGAGGGAAAAGTGAAGAGGGGGAGGGGGACGAAGACGAAGAAGATTTTTCTGGGGGGGAAAAAAAATCAACACCCGAGTTCTCCCTTGTCCGCCGCTCGTCGCGCCTCCCCGCCGCTGGCTCTTTCGAAGTGGCAGGGCTCCAGCATCTCTTCTCTTCTCTCTTCTCTCTCTTCTTGTTTCAATCAAGGGGGTGTGTCGAGGTTTTGGAATTACTAAGAAAAAGAAAAAAAGGTTGCCTCTTTCTCTCTTTCTCTTTCTCTTTCTCTCTCTCTCCCTTTTCCTCCTCCTCCTAAGCCTGCTGCTAATCTCTCCGCCTCCGATGACTTGTCATTTTGTTTTTTCTTGTGAAAAGATTTAAAAGAATGTGTGTGTGTGTGTTTGGACGAGGGGGAGGGGGGGGATGCTGAAAATGAATTCATTTTTTAAAAGGACAGAAGGTTTTTCTGTTCGGGTTTTTTTCTTCGCAAGCGAGCGCTCGAAAGAAAAAATACCCGAAAAACCGGGAAAAAATTGGAGGAACGTTCTCTCTTCTACTTGGCCAGACCAGCAATCTCCGGGTCCTGGCGGTAGGTCACGATGTCCCCCTCGTCGTCGACGAAGTGGTCGTTCTTGAACGACCTGATCAGAGGAGCGATCAAGTGAACCGGGATCGGGCCGGGGCTCTTTGCGGGCTCGCGGTAGTATTTCCCGAAAACGGGTTTCGCGGCCTCGGTGGCTTCCACGAGGTTGTAGTGCGGGATCTGAGGGAACAGGTGGTGCACGACGTGCGTGCCGATGTCGTGGTGGATCTTGTTGAAGATGCCGTAGTCCCGGTCGATCGTCGTCAGCCCCCCACGGAGGTAGGACCACTCCTCTCCCCGGAACCAGGGCATCTGCTCGTTCTCGTCGGAAGGGCCGTGGTGGTGCAGGTAGGTGACGACGTCGAGCCAGACGACGTTGATCCAGTAAGGGACGACGTACAGCGCAAAGGTGTTGAGCGGGCCCAGGAGGTAGGCCGAGGCGGCGATGACTCCCAGCATTCCGATCATGAAAGCGTTGGAAGTTTTCACCAAGCTCGCCTCGGACTCGACAAAGAGGTCGCACTTGGGGTCGTAGTGGGACCCTTCCTTGCCCGGGGAGCGCTTCCAGAGGTAGAAGGGGAAGGCGAACATGGCCCAGGGCAAGGAGAGGCGTCCCGCGCGGCTGGTGCCGTCCATGCCGTCGAGCAGGGAGCGCGAGACCGGGTGCCAGGACTCGTCGTTCTCGACGTGGCCGTGGTTGGAGTGGTGCGTGCGGTGCGAGACCTGTTGGATGAGGGTGAGTGGGGGTGGGAAGGAAGAAGAAGGTGAGAACGTCATTCAAGCATGAAGAGAGAAAGGGGGCCCGGAGAGGCCCTTTCTTCATTTCTCATTCGAAGCTGCGGTTGACGCAGGCGCGAGAGAAGAAGAAGAAAGAAGAAGAAAGAAGACCTTTTCAAGTATGAAAAAAACCCCGCTCGCGGGTTTCTTCTTTTCTCTTCGTTTCGTTCTCTGCTGCTGCTTCTCTCTCGGGGGAAAAAAAAAAAAAATCCAAATCAATCTTACCCTCCACCCGTGGTAGGGCACCAGGATCGACGAGTGCGTGATGTTGCCCACCAGGTCGTTGAGCGCCTTGTTGTTCGAGAACGACTGGTGGCCGCAGTCGTGGCCGACAACAAACAGGGCCCAGAACATGGTGCCCTGCGCGATCCAGTAGAGCGGCCACGACCACCAGCTGTTGACCGCGAGCGCCGCCACGGCGAGCCCGACGACCACGGCGACGTCCCAGGCGAGGTAGGCCATGGACTTGACGGCGTTCTTCTCGAAGCACTTGGCCGGGATGGCGGCCTTGATGTCGGCGAGGGTGAAGGGCGGGGGCGCCGCGAGCGGGACCTCGGCCTGGAAGGGAGGGAGGGAGGGGGTGTGAGGAGGAGAAGGAAGAAGAAGGTGAGTGAGGTGAGTGAGTTTCGGTCGCTGCGGTTGGTACCGCTCTTGAAGAGAGAGAGAAAAGAGAAAAGAGAAGAGAGCGTCTGCGCTGTTTCTTCTCTTCGTCGTCGTCGCCCAAGAGGCGCGAGCACGATCGAAAAGAGGTTGGGAACAAGAAAATAAACGACAGAAGAGAAAATCGGCAGCAAGTTGATTTTTTTTTTGAGAGGTTGACGACGAGCGAGAGAAGCGAGAGGGCGAAAGCAAGCGGGCGCTGCTTTCTCGCTGGTCTCTCTCATTCACTGCTTCTTTCATCGCAGTCGCTCCCGTTTCGGTCCTCTCCATCACCGCCAGCGCCTTGCGCAATGCAGACCGACATCGATCGACTCAAAATCGGGCGCAAATGACGCAAGAATGGCGAAGAAAAGAGGGGACGAAGAAGACAGCGAAAGGAAGCGACAACAGCAGCGGCGGCGAGCGTCCGATATTCGATTTTGTTTCTTTCGGGGCGGCGCTCGCTCGCTTGAAAATGATGCTCCAGCGCCACTTCGTTCTGTCCTTCTTGCTCCTTTGTTATCAGCTTTTTCGATAGCATGATGGACACTTGTAATGTCGACGATGGAGAAGTGGGGAGAACGAGGGCGAGAAGAGCACAATTGCGAGCGGGTGTTGCGCTTTTTTTTCATCGACGACGACGACGCCACGGCGTTTCAACGGCCCTCTCTCAACGCCGATCGAAAAACTAGCCGACAGAAATGCGCGGTTTTGGAAGGGGTGGAGGCCTTTTCACCGTACCCTCTCCCGCTCACGGGAACGCAAAAATCGTTTTGCTGTCAGATCGCGAAAAAGAAACTCCGAAAGGCAACACTCACAAAGTCGACCGAGTGGTTGGGCGCATTGGTCGGCGGCGCGGCGATAGCGGCACGCGACGACGACGAGCGGCGAGCGGCAGCAGCGCGGATGGGCAGCGCCTGGCCGAAGCCGTGGATCTGCGCGCAGGCCGAGGCGCGGCGAGAGGCCGTGGCGGGGCGAGCGCCGATCGCCGACGAGGCGCGAAGGGCAAAGGCCATGGCGTTGAGGGCGGCGGCGGGGAGGGACGGGAAAGGAAGGGAAAAGGAAGAAGAAGAAGGTTTTTTTCTTTGAGAGGCTGCAAAAGTGAGGGAGCGAGAAGTAAAAAAGGGGGAGAAAAAAAAATCGACCTCGCTCTTCTCCTCGACTTCGCTTTCTCTCACAAAAATACCCCAACCGACATGGCCTCCTCGCTCGCTCTCTCGTCCTCGTCCTCTCACGGACTCGCCGCCGTTAAAAACACGCGCTCGATCTCCTTTGCCGTTGCCCGTCGCGCCGCATCGCGTGGCCTGTGTGTCGTCCAGGCAGCAGGAAGCTCGCTTTCCTCTTCTTCTTCGACTTCTTCGATCGCTCCACGTCGTCCGCCGATGGCCTCGTTCCTGCGCGGCCTGATGGGCTCCAAGGTAGGGTCGTTTTGTTTATTTTCGGGAAATAGACGCGACACGAAGACCGTGATGCAGTCTTGTGTGAAGTGAGAGGTTGATCGCAGGCGTAGAAGAAGTGGAAAGAGCGCGTGGAAGGGAGGGAAGATCGAACCTTCTTTTTTTCTTTTTTTTGACTTGCTGTTTTTCTTCTTCTTCTTCTCCCGCCACCTCCGCTTCCCCCACTCCCCACTCCTGCCTCCTCCCCCACACGAACAAAAACAGTCCCCCTCCTCTTCCTCGACCGCAGCCAACGCCTGCAAGCTCGCCCCTAGCACCGCGCCCCCTGGCCTCCAGATCGCGACTTTCGCGGGTGGATGCTTCTGGGGCCTCGAGCTCGCCTACCAGCGCGAGCCCGGAGTCACGGCCACTTCCGTAGGCTACACCCAGGGGAAAGACCCTGCCCCGACCTACGAAAAGGTCTGCAACGGCAGCACGGGCCACGCCGAGGCAGTGCAGGTCTACTACGACCCGAAAGAGACCTCCTACGAGAGGCTGCTGACGCTTTTCTTCGAGCGCGTCGACCCGACGACGGCCAACCGTCAGGGCAACGATGTCGGAACGCAGTACCGTTCCGGGATCTACTACCACGACGACGAGCAGAAGAAACTCGCGGAAAAGGCCATCGCCGACGTCAACGCCAAGCTGGCCTCCAACGTGTTCCGTCGCGTGCTGGGCACGAAAGTGGAGAGCGAGCTGCTGCCGGCGACTGATTATTTCCTGGCGGAGGACTACCACCAGCAGTACCTGAGCAAGGGGGGGAGGTTTGGCACGGGGCAGAGCGCTGCCAAGGGGTGCAAGGACCAGATCAGGTGCTACGGGTGATGAGATGGGAATGGAATGGGGGGGGGGGTGAGAGAGGCAAGTCGAGCGACCGTGAGGTCGCGAGCGAGAGAAAGTGTTTCCTCTCTCTTTTCCAAGTTCTACCTCTCTTCTTTTCTTTTCCTTGGAGTGTAATCGCAGAGCAGGAGCAGGATAGCGTCTTTGGCGTTTTTTTTTAAAAACGGGAAGGACAAGAGAGAGAATGAGAGAGAATGAGAGAGAAGAGAGAGAGAGACGAGAAGAGAAAGAGAGAGAAAGAGAAAGAGAAAGAGAAAGAGAAAGAGAAAGAGAGAAAGAGGGAAAACAGCAACGAGGTCCGAGCGAGGGTCGGGGCGAAAGAACCGCTTTTCTTCTTCCTTTTGATGCTTTCCGCCATTCCGCTATCCGCCATCCAGCACGCGATTCGCCGTTCAACGTCATCCATGATGCTCTCTGGAAAAAAAAGGAGAGAAAGAGGACGGTATTGGATCAGATAATATGAAATATCTTTTTTGTTTTTGTTTTTTCACCTCCGCAACCCTTTTTACTTGAAGCAAGGGTTTATTATCAAATCAACTTTTGTTCTTTCTCGGAATTTCTCTTTTTATTTACACGACCCCCCTCAAAAAACGAGAGCACTCTGCGAGAGAGAGTGGCGAAAAAGGAGAGAGAGCACATAGGCTCCTTCTCCTCCTCCCTCGACAACAGATGACGATAAGAAAACCGAGGTAGGAGATTGAGGTCTCTCGTCTTTTTTTAAAGAAAAGAAAGAAAGAAAGAAACTTTTTTTACTCCTTCTTCTCGACCCCCGGTGGCCCGGCCGCGGCGCCGACTCCGCTCCCGCTCCCGCTTCCGCTCCCGCCCCCACCCCCACCAAACCCTCCCGTCGCGTCTTCGGACCCCGAAGCGGGAGGCGCGGGCTTGTACTTGCCCCTCGAGGCGTCGCTGCTGCCGCCGTTGCCGCCGTTGCCGCTCAGCCACGACGCGGGGACGAGTCTCGAGATTCTTTTGATGAATTTGCTCTCCTTGACGTGCTGCCTCTGCCGCTCCGTCGCGACCTGCTTGGCCTCTGGTGAGACAGGGTGGGGAAGGGGAGGAGAGGAGTGAGAGAAGAGGGCGTTTTTGGTGGTGGTGAGGCGATGAGAGGTCAGAGGCGAGAGAAGAAGAAGAAGAAGAGAAGAAGCTTCGAAGAGGTCGAGGTTACGACAGCATCTCTTTCTCTTTTTCCAATTCATTCACCTTGCCTCGCCATGACGCGCGCGTTGTAGTCGTTCCAGGCGTCCTTGCCCGCGTCTGCGGTCGGCGTCGGAGGGGCCGACATCGGAGCGTGGGCGCTGCGGGGGCTGGAAGGTCCCCACCCGCGGCTGCGGGAACACTCTTTTAGATGCGAGAAAAGAGGGGAAAAAAATGACGAGGAGGTCGAGGAGGGAGAGAAAAAAAAATCACAAAAAAAACTCGAAAAAAAAGAAAGACAAGACTCTGAACGAAAAAGCCCCGAAACACCCCCCTTTTCGAAAGGTTCTGATCCTCTCCAACCACACGCACAGCACAATAATGAGCGCGCGTGTCCTCTCGAGCAGCCGCTGCGCTTCCTCGGCCACCAGAGGCGCAGCTTTTCTTGCAAAGGTTTGTCTCTGGTTTTTGGTTCGGTTTTTCCCGATCGAAAGCGGCTCTTTCAACATTTCCGCGTTTCCGCGCACCAAGCTCTCTCGTCTCCCCGCGCGATGGGTCTGATTTGCATCCCGGGGCCTACGAGCGTTTAGGGGCTACGCTTCTGAGGGAGAGAAAGGACGCAAACGAGACCGCTAAATCCTGGCGAGACCAAGAAGAAAAGCCATCATCGATCACTTGGCCGCGGCTCGCTCTCGGCCGAAAACTCCGACAAGAAGAAGAAGAAGATTTTTTTCTTTTTCTCTCGTCTTCTTCTTCTTCGTCCTCGTCGTCTTCTTCTTCCTCCTCACGCCCTCTCTCTTTTCTCTCTTCGTTCCAAACTCAAAACTTCCAAAGCAGCCCTCGTCATCTTCTTCATCCCTCCTCCTCCGACATCAAACAAGGAGAGGAGCACCGCCATCGACGATCGCTCCTCCCTCCGCCTCCAACGACGCGAACAACAACGAAACCACTTCGGCAGCCAACGTCGTCGCCGCAAACCCCCTGTTTGCCAACAACCCTGCCTTCGCCTCGGTGCTCGCGGACTCGCTAAGCAGGCAAGGGTCCGAGGCGCTGGTGTCCGGGGAGGCCAGGTCCGTCGAGGACGAGTTCGACAAGGAAGGGCCCATCGAGGAGGTCTTGGCCTCGTGCCTCCGCGATCAGAGGCAGGCCGTGGTCCAGCTCGAGAACCTGGAGAAGGTAGTGAAGCAGGCCCTGGAGAGAGAAAAAAAGCAGTTTGAGAGGCTCCAGTTTGCGTTCAAGAAGGCTGGAAACGACAGGGCCTACGCGCAGAGCTTGGCCAAGCTGAGGAAGAGGTAAGGAGGAGGGAGGAGGAGGGAGTTTTTTTTCCATTTTTTTCTCCACCGAGCGAAGAGAAGAGGTCGAGAGGAGAAAGAAGAAGAAGAAGAAGAAACAGCACTTACGCTTTTCCTCTTTCAAAAACCACCACCACCACTACCACCACAACACCACCACCACCAACATCATAGGGACAAGGAAGAAAAGGCTGCGCTGGAGGAGGAGATCAAGAGGCTTCGTGGGTGAAAGTGGAAAGAGAGGAGAGAGAGAAAGAGATGACGATGAGAAAAAAAACCCGAAAAGAAAAAACAACAACAACAAACAATTTTGCATTTAGAATTATTTTAATTTGGTGCCGTGCTCCTCCAGAGACTGGCAGAAACAAAGAAAGAAAAAAAAAACGAGAAAAAAATGTAGAACAAAGCAGAAAGAGAGAGAGAGAGAGGAGAAAACGATTCAGAGAGAGGGAGAGGAAAGGGAAACGAGTTTTTTTTGTTCTTCTCGACCTCGAAAACTGACCTTGTTCTTCTTCTTCTTTGGTCGCACTCCCGCCGCTTCCTTCTCCTTCTCCCTCCCTCTTTCTCAAACAAACACACCGCCATCACCATTCACCAGCCCCACAATTGAAACACACAAAGCGATTTTGCCTTTTTTCCCCCTCTTCTTTTTTTGCAAATAATAAAAATGGTGGTGAAAAAGAAACAAAACAACAACACTCAAACTTTTTCCCTAATTTCCTTTCCTCCTGTTCTTCCTCCACTCCCCTCAAGCCAGCTTGCGGTCGAACTCGAACACGCCCAACCCCGGGCCCACCCTGCGCAGCTGCGCCACGTAGTTCGCCACCTTCTCCACGGATTTCGCCTGGTCTTCGAGCAGCGCGCCCTCGACGAAGTCGCACATGTTGGCGTCACCGGCAGCATCAGCGACCGAGTGCAGCGCCCTGAGCTTCGAGAAGTTGAGCTTCTCGAGGCTCAGAGCGAGCTCCATCGCATACAGCGCGTCGCCCTTCGAGGCGTCGTGGAACTCCATCTCGGGCATCAGGATCGACTGGAACTTGACGCGCCCGCCGCGGCGGTTCTGGAAGTCCATCAGCAGCTCGGCGTGGTGCCTCTCCTCGACAGACTCGTTCTTGAAGTAGGAGGCGAAGCCCGGTAACGCGACGTTGTCGCGAGAGAAGTAGGCGTACATGGCGTGGTAGACGTACGAGATGTTGTACTCGATGCTGGTGTTGTTGAGAGATGGTGTTTGGGGGAGGGAAAAGAGAAAGAGAGAGAGAGAAAGAATGAAAGAGGATGAGGTGAGTTGTTTTTCTTTTTCGTTTTGTTCAACGTTTCGCTTTTTTTTCCTTTTCCTCTGCTGCTCCGGGTGAAAAGCGCGCCAATTGAGGCGAGAATAGAGCAGCAGCAGCAGCAGTGTTGATAGAGCGACGATGATGACGATGATTATCAGCTCCACAGCACGGCACGGGAAAAAGGGCCTCTTCCCTTGACCTCGACAAACTCGAGAGAAAGAAAAAAAGAAAAACTCCTCCTCCTCTTCCCTCCCTCACTCACTTGATCTGCTCGTTAAGCGCCGCCTCGCAGTCCGAGGTGAACCCGGCGCGCGCCAGGGAGAAGTCCGCGCTCGCGGCGAGCTTGGTGACGTTGGCGAGCTCGGGCTTGACCTGGGGGTGGAAACGGGGGGAGAGAGAGAGAGAGGAAAGAGAGAGAGAACCGTGCGCGTGAGTCGAGCGCACGCCTCTGAGAATTGAAAAAACAAAAAAAGATTTGAACAAAAAAAACTCCGTACCTCGTTGAACGGCTCGAAGACGATCCCGGACAGCTTGTCCGCGGCGGCTCTCGTGAGCGTGGCCGGCGACTTGTTGTTGTTGTTGTTGTTGCGAGAAGCAGAAGAAGTCGAGCGGCGAGGGCCGACGAAGCCCGCGACGATGGTGGTCGAGCAGCGAGAAGAAGAGGTCGAGCGAGACGAAGAAGAGGTCGAGGTCGAGGTCGAGCGGCTGATGGGTTTGATTTTTTTTTTTTTTTCGAAAGAGAGGATTTGTGAGCTTTTTTTGTTTTTGATCCTACAGGGCTCTTCTGGCGTGTCGTTAGAGAGCAGTGGACGTGACGCTGGGCAGATCGCCGCAGAGCAGCAGAGGGAGGACCAAAGGCGCTGAAAAGAGAGCAGAAGCGAAAATGTCGATGTCATGTCGTCGTCATCGTCGTTTTATTTCCTTCCGCATGCGCTCTCATCCAGCCCCAAAGGGCCGCTATTGCGAGAACACCAACGTGCAGTCGGCTTCGATCGCCGACGGATGCAAGGGGAAAGAAGAGCAGAGAGGCACCGCAAGGAGTGGCGCGACGGGCAGCGACGAGATGGTGGTTTTTCAAAAGGAAGTTTCGTCGCCGATCGACAACAAAGCGACGCGAATGGACTTTTGTTTTTGCAACCCGCTTTTCCCGTGCTTGGATGGAACCCAGGCTCTTTCTCTGGGGAAGGGGGGGGAGGCGAGGAGGTGCGTACCTGGCCGCGAGCGGCGAGCGGATCGAAGAGAGCATGTTGGTGAGACGGGAGAGAGACGGGAGAGAGAGGCGGAAGATAGAGAGGGAAAAGAGCGAAGTTTGTACGACGACGACGAAGACAAACGAAGATTTTTTTTTTCAATCTTCGACCTCCTCTTTCTCTATCTACGTTCACAAAAAAAAAAACCCTCGGCTTTGTCTTCTCTCCAACACTTCAACTCAACCAAACCGCTTCCACGCCTCCCACGCCACCCCAAGAGCAACCGCGATCCCGAACTCTATCGCGATCCTCCTCACGGCACGCTCCTTCCTCGACAGCCTCCTCTTCCCTCCTTCTCCTCCTCCTTCTCCCCCGATCCCGCTGCCGCCGACGCCGGCAAGCTCGGCGAAGCGGGGCCTGCAGCGGTCGCCCTGCGCGAGCCTCCAGGCGACCCCACGGACGTGGCCGGCTCCTGATGTGGTCGTTGGGGGTTTTTTGGTTCGAGGGGGAGTCGGAGAAAAAGAGAGCGAGAAAAGGAAAGGAAATAGGGTCAGTGGAAGAAAGAGAGGTCAAGAGAGAGAAGAGAAAAAAAACGCATCCCTTTCTCTCTCGCCATCGCCGCCTCACCGAGCACGCCCACGACGGTATCGGCGCCGCAAACCGCCCTCGACCTCGCCAGCGACCAGCTCAGCCACTCGTCCCTCTCGTGCACGAGCGCGCGGGAGAGCGCCGGGAGCTCCGAGTCGAGCGCGGCGACGACGGCGGCGAGCGAGATCGGGTCGCGGGAGAGCGCGTCGATCTGCTCCAGGCTCGGCGGAGGGCCGCCCGAGGCGGAGAAGGCGATTGTTGATGGAGGCGGTGGTGTTGATGATGAGGCGGGAGTAGAGGAGGAGGAAGAGGAAGAAGAAGAAGGCGACAACGACGACGACGACGACAAAGCCGCTGCCGACGACAAATCTCCTCCACTTCCGCTTCCGCTTCCGCTCGCACCTTCCCCAAGGAGGAGCACCCTGCCCAGCTTTAGCCTTTCCGCCCACGACAGGCCCTCCCAGGCGCGCCTGAGCGTGATCTCGATCGGGCGGTCACCGAGGACGATGGTGGCGCCTACTTGGCGGGCGGCTGGAGAAGGAAGAGGAAGAAGGAGAAGGGAAGGGGGGTTGAGAGGTGAGAAAGGGTCGATGAAGAAAAGGGAGTGAGAGTTTTTTTTAAAGGGGTTTCTCTTTCGCCGGGAGCAGCAGCTGCGAGAGCTTCTTGATGCTGCCGAGCTCGGATTCGAATGAGCGAGAGCAAGGGATGGCGCGGAGAGAAGCAATTCCACGGGTCTCTGCTCCAACGGAATCGAGAACAGACGAAGAAAAAAAAGACGGAGCAAAATTTGGTCTTTTTCTTCTTCTCCTTTCTGCAACAACGACGAGCGCGAACAAGAAGAAAAGGTCTCTGTCGCTTCTCGCGTAAGACAACGAACAAGAAAAAAGGCGCACCTGCTGCCGCTGCCCGAGCCTCCACGCCCGGGCGGCGAGAGAAAGATGAAGACAAAGAAGAACTCGAAGAAGAGGAGCTCGAAGCTTCGCCGCCGCCGTCGCTCTCGCTCTCGCTCTCGCTCTCGAGCGCCGCTTCTAGCACCGCGTCGCTCTGCCTCGCCAGGAGCAGCCTCAGCGCCATCGCCGGGGCTCCCCCCAGGGAGGCGGATCGCGCGATCGAGCCCGAAAGGGCGAACGGGTTGGACGCCTTCCTTTGATTAGCAGAAGAACTCGAAGCGGAAGAAGCAACTTCTTCTTCGTCTTCCTCTTCTGCCAGCACCGACTTCCTGCTCCCGCAGAGCTCGAGCACGACGGCGCTCGGCCTCACGGCCTCGACCACCCTCCTGGCGGCGCTGGCGGAGGCCCTGGAGACGTGCGCCGCCGCGACCAGGAGCACGAGCCGCGGCTCGGAGTAGCCGTCGGTCCGGCGCTCGACGTAGCCAGAGGGGCGCGGGAGGGCGAGCAGCGTTCCTAGAGTTAGATGTTTGAGGTTGTGTGAGTTTTGATTGTGGAGTTTGAAGGAGGGGAAAGTTGTGTTAGATGAGAGGGGCAAGCGAGAAAAAGAGGAAAAGAGAGCACAAGCAGGCTGGCGGTGAGCAGGCAAGACGGGGCGAGCGAGGAAGGAGGAGAAGAGGAGGAAGAGAGAGAAGAGCGAGGAGGAGTGGGGAGCGAAAAGCGGGTTTTCTCTCTCTTTTCTTTTCTTCAGTCTCCTTCCATCTTCTCCCTTTTCTCGCCTGATAAGCATTCTTGAGAGACTCGACAGGCATGCTCGCGAGGGAAAAAGCCAGCGAGCCAGGCGAAGAGAAGAGAATAAGGAGGCGAGCGAAGAGAAGACAAGAAGCTAGAACAAAGCGGGTCTCTCTTTCTTTTCTTTTCTCTCTCTTTTCTTCTCTCTCTTCCGTATCTTGCTTTCCTGCGACCTACCGTCGTCGACCAGGTCCAGGAGCTCCGGCCAGCGGTCCGCGACGATTTCTCGCGTCTCCGGCACGATCTCGGCGCGGAGGTCGAAGTCGGCCGGGGGCGCTGCTGGAGGTGGAGGAGGCGGCGGAAGCGGTGGCTTGGACGACGACGAAGAGGAGGTCGTCGTGGTTGAAGCAGCAGCAGCAACGATCGACAACGATAATGATGATCGAGACGCGAGCTTCGTCCGTGGCCTAGAGGAAAGCGAGGTTGATTCCGCTCTGGGATGGCCGGACACGATGGGCGACGCTCGCCGCGGGCAGGCGAGGCCTGCGGCGGCGCGGAGCGCGGACATCGCGCGTCGATTGAAGAAGAAGAGGGAGAGAGCAAGAAAAAGAGAGAGTGAAAGATACGAGAAAAGAATCTCGCTTGATGGGCGACGACGATGCTTAGAAATCCGTTGCCCCTCTTGGGCTCGGCAGATCTGTTCTTCCGCCCCGCCAGAAGGACAACAAGCACAACGAGAGCGGCCGCGCCGCCACCTCTGTCGAAGCAGGCGAAGGTGACCCTAGCTCCAAGAGCCCCCGCCTTGTGGAGACGCCGCCGGACGAGCAGCAGCAGCAGCAGGAGGAAGGTGGAGGAGCTTTCGAGCAGCAGCAGGAGCAGCAGCAGTCTTTAGCCTCGCCGCCGCTGGCGGCGCCTGGACCCGAAAACAATCACGACAGAGATGAAGAGGCGCGCGTCAACGCCGCCGTCGCTTCCGCCACGGCCGCGGCGGACGCAGCCAGGTCTGCTCTCTCCAAAGCCTGCGAAGACGTGAAAGCCGCGAAGCTCGAGACAGCGAGGCTCGCTCGCGAAAAGGCAGAAAAGTTAAAGGCAGAGGCCGAGAAGGCGACGGCGGAGGCCGAGAAGATGACGGCGGAAGCTGAGGCTGCGCTTGCGGCCGCGGCTGAAGCAGAGGAAGAAGCCGGCATCGACTTCGAGCTCTCTACGGGGGGGAGGTGATGAGACGAGAGAGACGAGACGAGAGAGAAGAGAGAGACTCTCTTTTTCTCTTTCTCTTTTTCTCTTCCTCTTCTTCCTCTTCTTCGACCTTTTTCCCTCCGAGACGGGGTACGCCATCATTCTTTTTACATTCTTCTTCTTCTGCTTTGTCTGGATCATTTCCCCCTGTCTCGAGAGAGAGGGAGGAGTCGAATTATCGTGCAATATATTTCAAAAAAGAGTCAACAACCAGCGCCTGATTTTTTTTTTTTTTTTTTTTTCCGGCCATAGAAGGGGTTTGCGGGTGTTTTGGGGGGGGTGGTGCTGCTTCAAAAAAGAAAAAAAAAAAAAGG
>Ga0114918_10000518_pt1 | contig 33536 bp, 20 predicted proteins | sample LantaG_FD_87015 | JGI IMG/M metagenome (GOLD analysis project Ga0114918, IMG submission 87015) | Deep subsurface microbial communities from Baltic Sea to uncover new lineages of life (NeLLi) - Landsort_02402 metaG | ecosystem: Environmental > Aquatic > Marine > Oceanic > Sediment | place...
CTCGAACAATTCGTAAGCCTGGAAATGAAAAGCAAACGAGTGCTGCTGCCTCGGGCGAAAGTTGCCTCTCGTGAATTGCCCGACCGGCTCGCAGCAATGGGTGCAGAGGTAGCGGAAGTTCCTGCATATATGACGGTTGAAATTGAGCCTGCGGATGTCGACTTCGGACATATCGACATAATACTCTTCACAAGCGGTTCTTCCGTGCGAGCATTCGTGAAGAAATTCGGTAAACTGCCGCCGCGCGTCGAAGCCTATTGCCTGGGTCTGCCAACACAGACGGAAGCAAAAAGACATGGCATTAGTGCTAAGATTATGCCGCAGCCGGTTCATTAACCGCAGCAGAAGAGTTGCGGTTATCATTTGAGCCGGCCAGTGATTCCGGCAGGCTCAGGAAGCAATGCTCGAGATGGCTCCACGCGGCAGAAGCGACTGTTGTTTCCTCAAGTATCTCTTTGACTTGTTTTGTGGCAATCCCTCCTCAGAGCAGGTACGTTAAAACTAATCAGGCATTTGGAAAATCTCGCCGCTGCGTTCCAATTCCGCTATTTTTTCCTCATCCAGGCCGATTTCAATATCAGTTAAATAACACCCTGGGTCTGGAGCCCATGCATCGCCAAAATGTAAATCTGCCCGAACCCGCAAACTTCCGCCGCAACAGTCAAAATACTTACAAAGCCTGCATCTTCCCTTAATATGCCGGCGGCGTTCTTTCAAACCTTTCAGCAGGGGATCGCTCGTATCTGTCCAAATCTCGCTAAATGGCCTCTGACGCACATCACCCAGGTCATAATGCCACCAGAACTGGTCCGGATGAACTTTGCCGTGAAAATCGATACAGCCTATTCCAACTCCACTGCTGTACATACCGCCACCGTTCCAGGTCAATAACTTCCAGACCTCGTCTGCACGTGCGGGATCCTCCTGCTTTAATTTCAGATAAAGATATACGCCATCTACATGGTTATCGACCGTCAATATATCGGTGGTCTTGCCTGCTTGTTTATATTGTCTCGTCTTTTTTGCTATTGTATCTACGGCCTCTCTGCTTTGAGCGTGAGTGAGATCCTCGCTTGCCATGCTCCCTCCTCTGCCGCTTGGGACAAAATGATAAAAGCAGGCCCTCTCAATATTCTTTGCTTCGAAAAAACCAAACAGACTTTCCAGGTCCTGAACATTTTTCTTCGTAAGAGTCAATCTAAGACCGATTCGCACGCCGGCATCCTGGCAGTTCTTTATGCCCTGCACAGCCCTGTCAAAAGCACCGTCTACGCCCCTGAACTTGTCGTTGATTTCGCCTATGCCGTCAAGACTGATGCCTACGTATGAAACTCCATGCTGCTTTATTTTTTTCGCCATATCGGTTGTTATGAGAGTTCCATTTGTTGAAATGACCGTCCGTACGCCGCGCTCGACTGCGTATCCGATCAATTCAAACAGATCGGGACGTGTCAGAGGCTCACCGCCGGAGAATAAAACCGATGGGACGCCGAACTGGATAAGATCATCCAATACGGTTTTGGCCTCATCAGTTGATAGCTCATCGTCTGCTTTTAATACTCCGCTATCGTTATAACAATGCACACATTTGAGATTGCACGACCTGGTAATGTTCCATACGACGATAGGGCGTCTCTCGGATGCCGTCTTTGGGACGATTTCACCTTCTCGCTCGCCCGAGCCCATGGCCCCATAGCGAAGCCAATCACCCGGGGTAACCTGGTCACAATATAATTTGCTGATATTTATCATAGAAAAACCTGTAAAAAAATTCTAATAGAGATCAACGAGTTGCTTCGGGCGGCACATAAGCGCAAAAAGGTTCTTCGGCCATATAGTTACCCGTAGCGGCGTATGCTCTGCCCCGACACCCGCCGCATACCTGTTTGTACCCACAGACGCCACATTTACCTTCCAGCTCATTGCTGTCACGCATCCGTGCAAGATCTTTGCTGCCGTACCATATATCTGAAAGCTTCTCTTCAAGCACGTTGCCGCAATTGACGGGCAGATAGCCGCATGGGAATACATTGCCCTGATGCCCCACAAATAAAATTCCGAGGCCGGCCAGACATCCTTTCGATGCTCCTTTGTGTCCGCTCCTGCCTGGAACATCGCCTTGGCCATGGTCTGTTTCCGTGCGGGATTTGTACAAACCCTGCTGCCTGATGACACGCTCGTAATGAGGACCGCAGGTCACTTTCACTTGTAATTCACCTCGACCATCCATTTCACAAATATCGAGTAATTTCTGCTCGTACTGCTCGGGTGAAAGCATATCAGTTTCCGCAAGAGACTGCCCGCAGCCGACGGGTACAAGCATAAATATGTGCACAGCTACCGCACCGAGGGATTTAGCAAGGTTGTAAACTTCTTCTAATTGCCCGGCGTTATGTTTGGTCAGGGTGATGTTTATCTGAAAAGGCACCTTTTGTTCACGAAGATATCCGATGCCTTCAATCGCTCTTTCAAACGATCCTTCAAGCTGACGCAGCTTGTTATGAATCTCCGACGTCGCCCCATCCAGGCTCACCGCTACTCTCGCTATTCCACTGTCACGTATCTGCTCAGCCACGGTTGTATCTATCAGCGTCCCATTTGTCGCAAGGGCGGGAGTAATCTCCAATGAACGAGCCTGTCTGATTAACTCAAACAGGTCCTCGCGACAGAGCGGCTCACCGCCCGAAAAAACCAGTACAGGCATCATTGGCTGACCTCGCCCCAGCTCAGCCAATTGTTTAATCAGCACCTTCGCCTGTGCCGTTGTAATATCTCTATGGGCTTGTTCGTCAGATTCTATACGCCGGCAGTGCGCACAGGTCAAATTGCACCGTATCGTGCTCTCCCAAAATAAAAGCCTTAAAATCTGCTTTGACATCGAAGGATCTTTCACTGTTTTGCATCCTCCTTATCGCCCGGCTCTGAGATTATCTCTTCGGCTTGCTTTACAATGCTGTCCACCAGCTTTGCAGCCTCAGTCGCACCGTTTTCTTTGGCTACGTTATTGACGTTCTTGATTACGCAATGCAGCAGCTTATTAACGATACGGTTGACCATAGCCTCCATAACCTCTTTGCACGAGGCCTCCTGCCTGACTCCGACGAAGAAGTGTTCCATCTCATTCTCGCTGATTTGCTTGAATTGCTTTTTCATCCGGCCTATCAGAGGCCCTATATCTTTGGAGCCGAACCATTCGGTAAAGTCCGTAACATTTTCAAGGACGATTTCCATGCCCCTGGCTATATCCCGCTTACGGGCTTTACGATTCTGCTCGACCACGGCGGCTAAATCATCGATGCTGTAAAGATAAAGCCCTTCTAACTCGTTTACCGCAGGCTCGAAGTTCCGCGGCACGGCGATATCGATAATCAGCAGCGTCCCTTCTTTACGGCGGGCTGAGATTTCCTTGAATGAGCCCTTCCTGAACAGGTAATCCTGCACCGAAGCGGAAGCTATTGCGATATTTGCGCTGATTAACTGCTCATTAAGCTGCTCCCATTTCTCTGCCCTGATACCGTATTGTTCGGCCACCTTCAGGCCGCGATCGTAAGAGCGGTTAACGACAGTTATATTCCGGGCTCCGGCCTGGAGCAGGTGCTGAACGAGCAACTGGCCGGTATCGCCGGCACCAATGACAACTACTTTCGCCGATGAGATATCTGCGAAAAGCTGCCTGGCCAATTCGACCGCAACGCCGGCAACGCTCACCCGGCCATTGGAGATTGAAGTTGTTGTATATACCTTCTTACTGGTGGTGAAGGCACAATGAAACAGCCGATTCAGGATTTTGCCAGTGGTTTTTGCGGCACAGGCAAGCTTGTAACTTTCTTTGACCTGCCCGATTATCTGCGGCTCACCCACGACAAGGCTGTCCAGACTCGATGCTACCATCAGCAGATGTCTGACTGCTTCTTCATTCTCGTACGCGTAGAGGAACTGGCGGAATTCGTCTAATTCTATACCGTGAAACTCCGAGAGGAACTCGGCAAGTTTAGCCGTGTTGGCTCCCTGGCATGATTTGCCGGCGCAATACAACTCGACACGGTTGCAAGTCGATATAAGTACGAACTCAGCCTGGCCGAACCTCTTCTTCAGCTCGCAAAGCGCCCTGCTCGTCTGGCTGCTGTCGAAGGCCAGCTTCTCACGAATCTCCACCGGGGCGGTTTTATGGTTGAGTCCTAATACGACAATCTTCATATCTTGCTCTTATTTTGCCTGTTCGGCAGCCTTTACCTCGGAAGCCGCAAAGTCATGCCCCGTACCGCAGAACACCGAAGTGCCGACTACTGCAAATAGAATCAAGGCAAAAGCGACAAGCGTTACGTGGGCAATCGTCTTTTTCTTTAATTTTACTGTTTTCAACAGTGCTATGATCGTCCCTAAAAGCAGCCAGACAATAGTGATAAGGACAATTTTAGAGTCTGTGAGCCAATCGATGGCCGTCATATTGAGTGAGGCCGAAGTAGCCGCCAGGCCGATACCGCTTGCCAGTCCAAACGTCATTAGTACGAAGCATGATTTAAGGCCTAATATGTTCATACGTTCGAGCTTCTCGATGTTGGGTACCTTGCCGAGGACATGGAGAAGATTCTTTTGCTTGAGCTTTCGCTCGGCAAAGAGGTAGAGCACTGCGCTTGCAGTAGCGAGCATTGCCGATGCGCCACCAAGAATCATTGCAATAGCATGGGCAATCGCCCAGGGAGTAGAGGCCGCGGCGTTGGCTTGCGAAGCAGGTTTGGCAACAATACCCGACATCAAGACAAGCAATAGCATTACCCAAACCATAACCGAAGCAAACCATACTCTATGTATGGCGATACTTAAAAAGAGGTATGTCACGCCGAATACGAAAGTAAGGACAATCATAGACTCGAACAGTCCTGTCAGCGGTACTGCTTTTATCGCTGTGGCCCTGAAAATAAGAATCACCGCTTCGAGTGTTACGGCAAGTGAAACAAGAGCTAATAAAGAACGCCTGAGTTTCTCGCCCTGCCTGAGTAACTGAATAATCCCAACCACCGCTGCTGTGAGACATATAACAACAACAAGAATAAATACGGCCATCTCAGGTAAAGGCAGGTCGAACATACTTATCTTTCTTCCTTTATATTCTCGGCACTCAATCCGGTAACATATGTCGGAGGAATCTTCTTGAGCTCCTTTTGGGTTATCAGTATGCGATAATCAGATACTCTGCAAGCCTGGCTCATACACTTAACGATCTGCTCAACATCCTGAATATCGGCTCCATGGACCATTGTATATAAGTTATATGGCCAGTTTTCCGCTGTTTTCCGCTCGTATGCATGGCTGATCTCCTTAAATCCAGCCAATGTTGTGCCGACCTGCTCAATTTGCTCGGGCTCGACTCGCCATGCGACCATCGCTCCGCCGGACAAACCCATCTTAAAATGATCTACTATCGATCCTATACGTCTGAGCTTGCCTTCGCGCTTCCAGTTCTCGAGAACCGCTAACAGCCGTTTTGTATCGATACCCACCAGTTCGGCCATGTCCTTATATGGCGTTTGGCTTCTCGGAAATCCCTCCTGAAGTACGGCTAATATTCTTCTCTCAATATCAGATATTTGATTTTTCATTAATTCACTGGCAACGGATTATAAGGGTCGTTTACAGCTATTTATATTTCACACCTATCGGAATGGATTAACATTAAAATGCTATTTTTAGTAAGTTCTACTTATAATTGCAAGGAAAGTTCTATTACTCGTTCGTCAATCTGGAAATTTGTGGAAAAAACGCTACTTTTGCCGATAGACGTCGTGTTTCCTACTCATAACCGAGAAGATATCAGGCAATTCACGCAGAGTGACGGACTCGGATGATTCAACTCCGGAATATATTGTAGGAATGCCATTTTTGCTCTCGATGAATGTATATCCTATATTTTAATAGGGCGCTTACGAATAACCAACACGGATTCAGTACGCATCAATAGAGAATTGCAATATTGTAACCAATTATTGATATTATTGGGTGGAGGGTTAGAAAATGGTGGGAGCAACTTCCCCTTTGACAAATCGAAAAAGCAAAAACCGTATTTTTGTCATATTTTGTATTTCGATTGTACTTTCCCTTGGCATTGTCAGCGCATCGGCAGCGCCGGCGCAGAAGGCTTCTTCTTCCGGCTCGCTGCGATCAATGGCAAGAGTTTACATGGCTTGTGGTAGTTACGAAAAGGCCCAGCCTCTGTTGGAGAGGGCACTTAATCTCGCAAAAAAGACGAACACCGCTGATTCCGAAATGTGTGCTTGTCTGATTGACCTGGCGTATCTTTATAAGAACCAGGGCAATATGGCTGTGGCCGAGACGATGTGCCTGCAGGGTCTGGAAATGCAGCAAAAGGTGAATGGCCGAAACCATCCCTATGTTGCTTACACGTTGAGAATTCTAAGCGAAATTTACGGCAGGCAGGCCCGGTACGACGAGGCTGTCGGTACGCTGGAGCAGGCATTGACTATTATGCGGGGATTTACCCTTGAAGACGATCAGGATCTTGCACCATTTAAGGTAGATATGGCCCGCCTGCTTACCGCACAGGGTGACTATGAAAAGGCCGAGTCTTATTTTAAGAATGCGATAGCTTCGATTGAAAAAAACTTTGGGGCGGACCACCTTTATACGGCCAAGGTATACAGCAGTATGGCATCACTATATGTACAGCGGGGACGATATGCTGAAGCAGAAGAATTGATTTCAAAAGCACTTCCGATACAGGAAAGAGTCCATGGCCCGAATCACCATCTGCTCATCCCTGCCTGGCTGGTTAAATCAAGGCTATACGAGGCTAAGGGGGATTTGCTTAATGCAAAAGTGTTCCTCGAAAAATCTCTGGGTGCCGTTGAAAATCAGGCTGATTCCGGGCACGTGGTTGAGTGTGATGTTTTGAGCCGGTTTGGGGAATTCTATCTCCTAAGCAAAAAATACAGCAAAGCCGAGGATGTTCTGCAAAGAGCGTTGGAAGTTTTAGAAAGCTCGCAAGGCACTAATAATGATCGAACAGCCATAGCTCTTAACAGTCTCGCAAAGGTTTATATAAATCAGGGTAAATACTCCAAAGCACAAAATCTGTGTAGCAGGGCGTTAGAAATACTCGAGAATGTTTTTGATGAATATCACCCGGGAGTGGCCGATGTGCTGGAAACGCTGGTTCAGCTTCACCGCAAGACCGGAAACATGACAGAGGTAGTAAGGCTGGAGCAGCGCGCCGAAGAAATCCGAGTGCATAAGCGGGTTACTTATGCTCCGATTGCAAAAGCCATACCGTAATAATATTAGTGCCCTAAAAAGAAGTTGCTGTCAGAGGCGGGTGTTTTAGCCTCTGACGGCAACTTAAAGCTGTGCAATTAGTAAATATTTCAGCCTGCCTGTTATCCCCAAATCTTAGCAGGCACTCAATCTCTCCGAATTTTCTCAAGAGTTCACAGAGAAATCGAGCATTTGAGCTTCTTTATTCTGGCTTAAAATCTTCATATCGAACTGCTGGACTTGATTGTATACTTATGATATTGTCCGGTTAGCTTAACAATAACTCAATCAGTAACGCAGTGATTTGAAACAGTCACTTAGTGGAACCAGTCGAATAAGGAGGCTGAAAATGACCGCCGAAAATGTTATAAAAATTGCCGGAAATCATAATTTTACCCGCCGGGAATTCCTATCGACAAGTTGCCTTGCCCTGTCCGGCACGGCCCTGGCCCTGAGCACACAGAAGCTGCCGGGCCGCCAGAGCACAACATCGGATGCCATGCCTAACATCGATCCGGGATACATCGGGCCGCAGTTCTTTGACGAACGTGAAGAGCAGGCCCTGCTGGAGGTGTTGGAATCCCGCTCTCCTTTCCGGTATTGGGGCCCGGGCAAGCCTACTAAAGTGCTGCGCTTCGAAGAAAAGTTTGCAGAGTATATGGGCGCGAGCTATGCGCTTGGCGTGACATCGGGGACCGCGGCGCTGGATTGTGCCGTGGCCGGCCTTGGTGTCGGCCCGGGCGATGAGGTAATAGTCCCGGCGTACACCTGGTGGTCGGACTATACGTGTGTGGTCCACGCCGGGGCTCTGCCGGTCTTTGCCGATATCGACCGCACATTAAATATCGATCCGAAGGACTTCGAGCGAAAAATCACTCCTCGTACCAGGGCCGTCATTGCGGTCCATCTGCTCGGCACACCATGCAATATGGACCCGATCATGCAGATCGCACGAAAGCACGGAGTTGCCGTTCTGGAGGATTGCGCGCAATGCGTTGGCGGCTCTTATCACGGCAAGAAGCTCGGATCCATCGGTGACGTTGGTATTTACAGTTTTCAGGTTAACAAAATAATTACATCGGGTGAGGGCGGCGCCTTGGTCACGAGCGACCCTGTCATTTACGAGCGTGCGGCCCGCTTTCACGATATGGGGACAATCCGGCGGCTCTTTTTGGACCGCTCAGGCCCAAGCCGGGTGGAAACCTTCGCCGGGGAAAACTTCAGAATGAACGAGTTCACCGGAGCCGTGCTCGGAGCCCAGTTGTCCAAGCTTGATTCCATGCTGGCCCAGCTTCGCGGCAATGCGAATGCCATCTATAACGGTATTGAAAAGCTCGCCGGCATTAATTTGCGACACCGTCCAGATCCGGCTGGTGACATCGGATATGCAGTCTTTTTCGAGATGAAGGACAAGGCAGCCCGCGATCGCTGCATCCGGGAATTAAGGCAGCGAAATGTCCCGGCGTCCACGATGACCGGCTCGGTTCTGCTGCCCATTCAGGAATCTGTGATAAACAAGCGGACTCGCCATCCGGCCTGGCCTTCGTTTAACAGCACAGAAGGAAAAATGATCAAGTTCGGCCCCGATAGCTGCCGGCAGACGCTTGGGATTTTCGATCGATTCGTCCAGATCCGTATCGGCGCGAAATACACCGAGCGTATCAATAATTATATCGTTGATAATATCCGTCAGGTCTATAAGACTCTGGCGTGACCATTTTGTACGAGGGCAAAATTCATTTGACCATTCCTCGTCTGGCTCTTCATAATACAATCTTTCAAAACGTTGTTTTTTATGCTCGTTTTTTGTTTTGGCCGATCGTAACCTTTTTATTTGTAGCATTTTACGAAGCTTTTCTACAAGACGAACTTTTTGGTTGCGGCCAAGGGCGAAGCCCGAGGTCGCGCTGGGAAATAATTGTGGTTGAATAACTACATTTCCTTAATAGCAATTCCTGAGATGTTGCATTGATATAGAATCGCCTGACGCGCATCGTCCTATAATACACATTTTTGTTCGCTACATAGCCTGTTTTGTCCTAAAAGTATAACTGGTGATTAGAAATAGTGTTACGTATGACATACGAGATGGCACAATTAGTTAGAAACGCATATTAAAATGGGTTGTTCAGGACGAGTCGGGAGTGATTGTGATAGGTATTTTGAAAATGATTTTACAATTACACCAAAAACAACGTTGGTACCTCCTGATTGATGTAGACACACAAAAGGATTTCTTGCTTCCCACCGGCCGTGCATGTGTCAGGAACCAGGCTGAGGTTCTGGCTAACATTCACAGGGTGATTGCCTGGGCCAGGTGTGAGAATGTTTCTGTTATCTCGACCGCTGAGGTTTACCCCAACAATAACGGCTGCAGCGAGATCAGCTATTGCCTTGACGGTACCGAAGGGCAGAAAAAGGTGCCGTGCACATTGCTGAACGATCGGATTAGTTTCCCGGCGGACAATAAAAACGCTCTGCCGGCCGATGTGCTGTTGGCTTACAGGCAGGTCATTTTGCACAAGCGATGCATCGATCCTTTTGATGAGCCTCGAATAGAGAGGTTGCTTAGTGAAGTGGAAGCTGATGAGTTTATTTTAATCGGCGCCGGCACGGAAGACGCCGTCAGGGCGACTGCTATGGGGCTGCTGCACAGAGGCAAGAAGGTTAGAATTATTGTCGATGCTCTGGGTTCGCATAATAAAAGAGAAGCGAAGTTAGCTTTGCGCAAAATGGAGGCAAAAGGGGCGAAATTGGTTGAGGCCAGGGACATTGCCGGGGCTTCGCACTTGAGACCGCGTCTACCTTCGACGGCATGAAGTATCGCAGGAGAAGAAAACTAAGCCGGTTGTGATTGCTTGGTTCTTTTTCGGCTCACCAACCTTCGGCAATGATTTCAATTCCGCAAAGCAGGGGGCCGGCTTGACTTTCTGCTGGCGGAGTCAGCGTGATTCTTAAATCATCTTTTACGTTTATTCCTTTGAATTCTTTCACCACGGGCCGATTTATTCCTCCGGCTTCCTTAACGATATCGAATGCTTCCAGGACCTGCTGGTCCTGAATGTAGACATTGAAAAGACGCCGGCCGATTTCGTATTCTTCGGTCTCAGCAAAGAACAGGCGTACGGTATAAGGTCGAGGCTGCTCGAAAGCACCCTTGATCTGATCTTCGGACCACGCAGGAATCTTTTCAATGTTCTTATCGAAGGCGTCAACGCTGGATGGATTCCTGCCCGGTTGAATGAACATGCGAACGGTCACTTCCCTGAACCCTGTAACACCCGAGGCGGCGATCCAGTTAAATTCGCCTTCCACACGCGAGCTGTGATGCCGGAACCATTTTGGGTTTTCATACCTGGCTCGAACTGGAATGTCCGGCGAAGGCCCTCCGACACTGGGGAATTCAAGCCACAAAGTCCCGTTCTCGGTGTAGCGGTTGCCCGGAGCGCCGAAATTGATCCCAACCTGTTTGACCGGGGTCGGCTCGCTTGGCTTCAGGTAATAATCAAAAGTCCAATAACCAACCTCCGGCATATGAATCAAGGCCAGTGACGCCTGGTTTTGATAGCTGCAAATGCAGGTGCGTGTATAATCCGGAGCGTTCAACACACCGTTGGCTATGATCAGGTTTGACGTGCAGCCCGATTTAAATCCGCCGATGCTGGCCGTGCCTTGTCCTTTAGTCAAGTCCACGAATGCGCCTGAGGCCGAGCGGAAAGTCAGCAGGTTTTCGCTGGCTATCGCCGTGTTGCATCCCTTAAAGCGGACCCATGTCCAGGGGATTGTCTCGCCTGTCATAGCGTGTTCTCGCGTGACGTATTTGCCGCTAAGCAGGTTGAAGACTTTCGCCTCGGCGGCCGCAGAGTCGCTGTCTCCTCCGGTTTGAGTTATGATCCGGTCGTGATAGATTATCGGGGGGCCTTTATATTTATCATCGGTTCGCCAGAGCACTTTGCCGTCAGATCCTCTGTAAGCTGTCATGCCCTTATCCACTTCATCGCTTGCCCTGTCACCGGATCGGCTGCCCGCTTCGAGCAGGACATCGTGCTCGGTTGAATAAGCCAGCCATGTCCCGAAAACGCTCTCGTTTGCCTGCCAAATCAGTTCTCCAGTCCGAGCTTCTAACGCGTACAGCGTGTGTTTATTGTCGAAGTTTAGCCCCCGGCGTTTCAAGGTGGCGAGCTTCGTGTCGCTTATGCCATCGATACAGAAGACTTTGCCGGCAGCCATTGCAATTGCGTTGTGTCGGAAGGAGTGTTCTGCGTTGCGTTTCCAGAGAATCTTACCCGTGTGGCGATCCATAGCTATGAGCATTTTGCTGGCGGAAGCATAGTCAGCATTCAGCGTCACGCCGGTGATATTATTCAGGGCAAAGCTTCCGGCAGTTCTGTCGATTCCGGATTTTCCATTGGAAACAGTAACCAGGTAGGGGTGGAGACAAAAATCGCTGCCGCCGATCTTTTCGTTATGTCCCTCGATTGCCAGCACATTCATTCCGGCTTGCAGAAAATTTGTATGATTGTCTATCCTGAAATATTCCCAGCTTTCAGCCTCGTGCTTTCCGACGCCAGATACTCTTCGGCCGCTGCCGCTGGCGACACCCACGCGGAGGATTTCTTTGCCGTTAAGGTATGCGATGAAGGCATCGTCGTATTTGACCACCAATCCAAGCTCGGTGATCTTTTCCGGCTCGGGCAGGTTAAATGACTTGCGTAAATAGACGACTGAGTAACGCTTCCTCATATTCTTTAGCGTTGTATTGATGTCATCGTCGCTATAACCGAATCCCGCCGCTGAAGTTTTCCAATCCACGCTATTGAAATCCGGCTGCATCCATTCTCTGCCCGGATGAGCGCCGGCTAAATATTGCCAATCGGCGCCCTTGTCAATAATCGGCTTGCTATTCTCGGGCAATTTTATATGCCCTTTTCCATCTATCAGCGGGACATGAAGCGGCGAGGCAGTTGCCAACAGAAGGTCTTCACATACGGCCAGCGAGCCGAAGTGGGGCTTGTCCTGGCCCGGCATCGAAAATTCCTTCGTCGTTCTGCCCGTAGCGGGATCGAGAACCTGGATCTTGTCTCCATAGACGATATACACAGCGTCGGATACAGTGACGTAGTTGCTGCCGATCTCGTTGGCCCCGGGTTGGTGATCAGTGTTGTCGTAGAACTTGCCGAGGTCCTCGAACTGTCTTTCCCACAGCAGACGACCGGTATAGACGTCAACCGCCCGAATCATATTTCGTCCTTCGATGAACAGCCGGCCTCCGACGACCTGCGGCGACGGTCCATGGCCGTGACGCGGCAAAATCTTGTCGTTCGAGGGGCCGCCGAACCAAAGAAGTCCCAGCGGCGCTTTCACACTTTTGTCATACGACATCACGTTATTTGCGGCATCGCCGTACTGATGGGTCCAGTCCGCCGAATCGGCCAAAGCACCGGCACGGGTTAACAGCAGAAAATCGCCCGAGCTTGTAATCTCGCGGCCGGGCAGTTTCAGCGCAACCAGCCGGCTGAAAATCGCCGCATGTTTGCTCTGCGGGACCGAAAAGCAGGCAGTGCCGCCATACGGGCGAAGCGAATGAAAAACCCGCTCGATGAAAACATCGCCCTTGCCGGCGCCGGCGGCTTGAAGGTCTTCCGACACGACCAGATTTGCCATATAGGGGGCAAGCCGCATCGTCGTAATGTCACCGACATGAACGGAGACTCGATTTCCGTACAGTCCTGCCTCGTCAAGTTTCCGGCGTATCGCAGCGACCTTTTCGGCATCGGGATCGGTCGCGATTATATGCAGGTTCGTTTGACTTATTAATTGATAGAGAAGCTCGCCGGAGCCAAGACCGGGCAATAGGCAGTATCCCTCTTTTTCACCCGTCATTTCCAAAATCTGTTTTGCTTTGTCCGCCCATTGACCGGAGCGGCGCTGCAGAGATTTGGAGTCTAATGCATAATGTTTTGGCTCGGTTTTATTTTCTGCGAAACAGTAGAGATTTCCTTCGAGGGTAATGACAAAAAGCCTGCCGTCCGCGGCGAGCATGTTCCAGACTTCGCCGTCCACCTTCGCCTTCCATGACACTTCGGCCTGGCTGTTATTGTCGGGAATATCAACTGCCAGAATGGTACCATTTTCACCGCTGCCGTAGACACGTGAGCCTGCAGTCATGTGGATTCTATCGAGCCCGGGCAAGGCCTCTGTGGCGCCAAGATCTTTTGCTCTTTTGGCTCCCGGCTCAAGCTGATAGGCCACGACGGCATTATTTTTAACGCCGATGATAACGTCGTCTGTTATCACCGAGGCCGGCGCACGGGAGATTCCAATACCATCAGACAGCTTGTATATGGAACCATCGTTAAAGAAATAATCGCCTGAGGCCATGACTTCGCAGACGCCGATCTTGCCGTACTTGTTCAAATGATAGTAAAGGAACTTTCCGGTCTTTCGGTCGTAAGCGGCCGGCACTGACCGACCGCCGGATATGAGCAGTATGTCCTCTGTGGCGACTAAATAGCCCTGCGGTGCCACGCCAGCAAAGGCCGGACTGCTGTGAGGCTGCATGAGGTATGTCGAGCCGCTGCCGCTGTTGGTCCAGAGAATATCTCCCGTCTCGGCGTCGATTGCATAAATGAATGTCCCCATGAAGGGCCAGATGCTGGCCGCGAAGTATATCGTCCCGTCGTACAGCACCGGGCCGCCCCGCACGGGCCACATGCCTACCAGCCGATCGTTGCCAATGACCTTGTTCGCTACTGGGCCTGCGAGCAATTTGCTGATAAGAGAACCATCCTCGGCATTAAGACAGTACAGATATCCGTCGTCCGAGGCGAAGTAGAGCTTGTCCTTGTACACCACAGGAGCAAATCGCACCGGCCCGTCGCAATAAAAACGCCACTTCTCCGCTCCCGTCCCCGTATCATAGGCGGCTACGTTATCTGAGACCATCGAGCCGACGAAAATGGTCTTACCCGCAACAACCGGTTCGTATGAAGCGTCAAACTGCAATCTGTCCTGACTTTCCGGCCAGGCGGGCTTCGGAGGGGCCAGCTCGCGAACCCACTGCAGATTCAACTCAGCCGGCAGTTGTTCGCCAGATGCTGCAGAGCGGCCCGCATTATATCGCCACATGGGCCAATCATGTCCATGCGCGACCGCCGATTGAAAAAAAATCAAAAGTAAAAAGGCAAAGTGCAAAATTGAGGTTCTCATCATCGCGGAGCGTTGATTCCACATTTTTAATTGTTGAAATTTGATATTTGCCATATAGATAAATCAATTGTCCTGCCAAAATCTCTGTTTTCATCAGCGTAACAAATCCTTCGCAATTTTGCAACCGACTTTTGATGACTTGAGGTGGATCTTGCTGCCTCAGGCAACTTTTATTTTGTGTAGCCTGCACAGCCTTTTGAAGACCGCCCAGTCGGCTTCGATCTGCCAGTAGGCTTTCAAAAAGGCAATGTCGTTAAGATCGAGACGGCAAAAGGTCAGGTAGAACGCGCTTTCGGTTTTGTGAGTTTTTTCGAAATGCGACAGTCTTGTCGTATCGAAAAAAGGCTGTCCTGACCGCCGGTATCAGCCCTTTTCCTGCCCCCGCTGCGGCTCTAAAGACATCTCCATTTTCAAATGCCTCGAGTAGGATAGAAATTGCTCCGTTCAGTTTTCTTGCCTGATTCTTTGTATTATGCTATTATTCGCTGGCGATTAGAAGATTGAACACAAAAAGTTCGTGAAGGATTTTTCTTATGACTTCAGATAAGAACATTCGTCCGGCCTCTTATGAGCTATTGCCTGTGAGGGAATTGTCAATCAAACCCGATGCCAAAGGCTCCGAAAGGCCTTTTTCGGAATCTCTGCTGGTGCATAACGTGTCGTGGTTCTGCCAGTTCCGATGGCTGGTGATCGCGACTCTTGTCTTCTATGGCATCGTGGGTTTGTTTCCTCGATTGATCGGTTCCTTCGGGATGCGTCGGCCCGGAGTATGGCCCTTTATCACGGCGGCGGTTCTGGTGCTCAGCAATCTTGCTTTTCTGTATTCGGCTCGGACGAGGACCTCACCCGCCCAGATCATGTCTAACTTGTGGGGCCAGATAACCGTTGATTTGGTGATTCTCACCGGGGTTGTATACTTTGTCGGCAGCCTGGAGACGAATATTGCGTTTACATTTCTGTTTCACATCGTTCTGTCCTGCGTGTTCTTCTCCCGCAGGCAGTCTCTGATTGTCACGGCGATGGCGATCGGCATGTTCGCGGCGTGTACCATGGCCGAATATGTTCTGAAAATACTGCCTCCTATGAGCATCTTCGCAGGCACATTCGGCGAAGAGTATACATCGCCTATGCTGATTATGCTGGCATTCAACTTCTTTCTGACGATCGGAATCTGGCTGGTGGTGTGGTATCTTGCTTCTCATCTGTCGTTAATGGTACGCCGGAGAGATTTCGAACTGGCTGAAACCAACCGCCGGGTTGTGGCTGCTTGTGATGAACGGTCCCGGCACATGCTGACCACGACTCACCAGCTAAAAGCACCCTTTGCGGCGATCTATTCCAACGCTCAACTGCTGCTCCAGGGCTATTGCGGCGAGATCCCAGACGAGGCGATCAAGGTGATAGAGCGGATATTGCTAAGATGCCGGCGATTGACCGCGGAAATCCAGGAGATGCTCCAGTTGGCAAATCTCAGCTCGACGAGCCTGGAGTCTATTCCCCGAACCAGGATGGTCTCAAGCGAGCTGCTGGAGTGGTGCATCTCTCAGGTTGAAAGTGTTGCTCAGGAGCGGGGGATTGTTTTCAAAACTGATATCCTGCCGGTTACCCTGGTAGGCACTGAAGATCACTTCAAAATGTTGTTTGTCAATCTGCTGTCAAATGCGGTAATATACTCGCAAAGAAACGGGCAGGTAAATGTTTCCTGTAAGCCGGGGCCGAATTTGGAGCCTGTTGTCGTTATTGAAGATAACGGAATAGGCATTCCTGCGGATAAGTTGCCTCGTATCTTCGAGGAGCATTACCGCACCAAAGAGGCCGTACAACATAATAAAGAGTCTTCCGGGCTGGGTTTGGCTATAGTTAAGCATGTGGCTGAAATGTACGGAATTCGTATCCGAGTGGAAAGTCGCCCCGGATTCGGGACGAAGTTCGAGCTGAGATTCCCCGCTTTAGATGAAAGTTCGTAAAAATGATGAAGAAGGAGTAACAAAATGGCTTATATTTTGATTGTTGATGACGACGATGACTTTGCCCAGACTACAGCGACTGTCTTGCGTAAGGAAGGGCACGAGGTTCAGATTGAGCTGGATACCGACGACGCAGTGCAGAGTATGCAAAAGAAAACTCCGGATTTAGCGGTTCTGGATGTCATGTTTCCTGAAGATATTTCGGCCGGCTTTGAATTGGCGCGCTTTATGCGTCACGAAAGCGAACAGCTCAAGAAGATTCCAATACTGATGCTCACGGCGATCAATACCAAGTTTCCGCTGGGCTTTGGGCCAAACGATATCGACGATGACTGGCTGCCCGTGACTGAATTTCTCGAAAAGCCCGTAGATTTTGACGTCCTGGTGAATAAAGTATCGAAGCTTCTGGGCCAAAATAGTGCAGCCGACTGAGACCTAAAGTTTAGTTGTACGTATGTTGGAAAATCAAAGCCGGCAAGTTTTTCACCTGGCGGCGGCGATGATGTTGTGTTATTGGAAAAAGCAGTATCAAGTATTCAAAAGGCGGCGTTGATTTTAATCGCTCGGCGTAACCCAAACAGGAGATTTGATTTGGCATGCAAACGAGGGCATCTTCGGGACATGGCTGGCTTATTCAACCTTCTTTTGTGTACAGGCTCGGAGAATCGAGATCGGGAAGGACCATCTCGGTCGTCTGTGCCGGTCGGCTTTATATTCGCCACGGTGACTTCCTTTATGTGTACGATGTGCGATAAAGAATCCATAATATTCAGGAGAAGGAGAAATAATGATTGGTACAAAGCACAGAAATGTTCGATTTTGCCTGGTTCTTATTTTCATCATCTCGCTTTCGATTTGCTCGAAGCTACCCGCTGCCCAGGATCGGGCGGAACTGGCAAACAGCGCCATTCCCAGGCTTGAAAAAGTGCTGCAGGACAATATTGCTTCATTCTGGTATAACAAGTGCCTGGATCGCGTCAATGGCGGATACACAATCAACTTCGGGCCGAAAGGCGAGCTCAAAGGCCCGGGGACAAAAATGATTGTGACTCAGGCCCGGACGATGTGGCTCTTCGCCCGGCTGGCTCGCGCCGGATATGGCGGCGATGAATATATCGAGGCCGCCGAGCACGGTTATCGCTTCCTGAAAGAAAAAATGTGGGACGCCGAGAACGGCGGCTTCTATTGGGAGGTCGATGCTACCGGCAACGAAAAACTCCAGCCCCGAAAGCACCTTTACGGCCAGTCTTTCGCTCTCTACGCTATCTCCGAATATTACCTGGCCACAGAAAGACAGGATGTGCTGGATTTCGCGATTCGCTTTTTTGATCTGCTGGAGGAAAAATCCCACGACAAAATATACGGAGGCTATATCGAATTTTTCAACGAAGACTGGGCACCGGTATCTGCCGGCGAATCATCCTATATGGGCGCTCCGGCAGACCTGAAACTAATGAATACACATCTGCACCTCATGGAAGCGATGACGACTTTCTATCGTGCCTGCAAACTGCCTTTGGCGCGCGAGCGGCTGTTGGAACTGATCAATATCGAAAGCAACTCTGTCGTACGAAAAGACCTTGGCGCCTGCACGGATAAATATGATCGCGACTGGACGCCGAGACTCGAAGCATCTTACGCGCGGATCTCCTACGGCCATGATATCGAGAACATCTGGTTGCTGATGGACGCCTGCGACGCGGCGGGTATTTCGAACTATCCGTTCGGCGATTTATATCGAACCTTGTTTGGCTATTCGCTGAAGTACGGTTACGACCAGGGCGCGGGCGGATTTTACGACAGCGGCCTTTTCAATCAGCCGGCAGACAGCCTAACAAAAGTCTGGTGGGTCGAGGCCGAGGCCGTCGTCAGTGCTTTATATATGCACCGGTTTTCAGACGATCCACAATATCTGGATATCTTCCAGCAAACCTACGATTATATTGAAAAACAGCTTGTGGACTGGGAACATGGCGAGTGGCACGCGAATGTCACTACCAGAGGTGCCGTGCAGGGTGATAAAGCTAACAACTGGAAAGCAGGTTATCACAGCGGCCGGGCAATGATCGAATGCCTGGAAATCCTAAAGCAGTGGAAGAACTGACGGATTATGAAAAAATCAAAATTCAAAGATGAAAATTCGTAATTATGGAATCCCTTAGGGATGACTTGCGAAATTCTACGTTTTACATTTTGATTTTTTATTTTTCTCAAGCGTTGTTTTCGCTTAGCCCGGAATTACATTGGTCGCGCATGGGCCTTTTTTGCCTTCTCCGACCTCGAATTCAACTTTCTGGCCTTCATCGAGCGATGCGTACCCGGTCGTCTTAATCTCCGAGTGGTGAACAAACAAATCGTCGCCGCCGTCGTCTGGCTGGATGAAACCGAATCCCTTACTTGAATTGAACCATTTTACTGTACCTGTACTCACTGAAACTTCTCCCCGGCCTTATAAAGGCCGACTTAATAATAACTCTCTCTCTTTCGATTTTTTAAGAATATGTCCTTGAGAGAGGAAAGGATATACTCTACTAACTGTTCAAATATACATATAGACCGAAAAAAGTCAATAAAATAAATAGAATATTTTTGGCGGTTTATAAGCCGCCCGAACTTCGCCTCGAAGAACTTTGCTTCGATGATTGAGCGTTCGAGTCTTTGCTGGTAAACTGTACTTTATGTCGATCGACGACGTTCGGGACAGATGACTATCTTTTTGGAGAATAACTAATGCCGATAAGGATTATAGCGCTAATTATTACTTGTGCATTTTCGTCCGTGACTTTGGCGGCGTCTGTACCGTCGATCCCGGAGCCGGCCTATAAAATAGTCGATGATTTTTCATACTCTCAGGGGACCGCCGCTACGGTCTGGAAGCCGATGGCCGGCAGCAAGCCGGTTTCGCTCGTGGAAATTGACGGCGGGAAAACCTTGAGAATGCAATGCAGCTTCCGCGGCACAAAAATAGATCGTGCATCCTGGGACGGCAGCCTCAAACTCGACCTGACCATGTGCAAGGGTCTTCAATTCCTGTTTTACTGCCCCGACCCAATGCCTGTGGCAAATTTTGCCGTTTACCTGCACAGCGGAGACGGGTGGTACAGGGGCGGATTCGATGCCCCTGCTTCCGATGGCTGGGCCGCGGTCAGGATTAATAAGAACGCGACTAACATCGAAGGCCGGCCGGCAGGATGGGGCAAAATCGACACGATACGCATTTCCGCATGGCGGGGCCAGGACGTGGACACCGAGTTTTATATTGCGGCTATGGGTGTATTCGGCACGGCCGGCAGGATTGTTATCGTTCGCGGCGATTCGGTCGCGAGCGAGGCGCCGAACGAACTGGATGCCGTCAGGCAATACGCGCAGATCATGAGTGAGTTTTTTGACAGGGCGGGCCTTTCGTATACAGTCCTCAGCGACCATGATGTCACGCCGGAGAGGCTCATGGGTATCAAGCTTGTGGTTCTGCCGTACAATCCGAATGTGTCGGAGACTGTGACCGGTGAGATCGCAAAATTTCTTAAGGCCGGCGGGAAATTAATCGCCTGCTATACGCTGCCCCGGCGCCTCGAATCGATAACAGGTATTCGTGTCGGCCCTCATGTTCGACAGAAATATCAGGGTAATTTCGCCTCGATCCGTCCTTCCGCTGATGCATTAAATGGAATGCCGGCGGTTACCAGGCAAGCCTCGTGGAATATGCGCGATGCATCCGCCGTCGAGGGGCGAAGCCGGATTGCCGCCTGGTGGTATAACGACAAAGACCAATCTACTGGCAAACCCGCCATAGTCGCCGGCGACAATTGCATCTTCCTGACACATGTGCTGTTGTCCGATGATTCGGCCAATAAAATGCAATTGCTGTTGGCTATGGCCGGAGACCTCGTGCCGGATATCTGGCATCAGGCAGCCGGGGGTTGTCTCGCCCGGGTTGGCCGATTGGGGCCTTATGATAATTACAATGCAGCCAAAAAAGGCATAATAAGACTTGCCGCCGGCGAAAGTCGAGCTTTAGAGCCTCTCAAAAAGGCTGACCAGCTTCACGCTCAGAGTCAGTCCATGTTATCCGAGGGCGAGTTTTCACAAGTCATTGCTGCCGCTGAACAATCACAGGAGTCTCTTATCGATGCGTACTGCATGGCGCAAAAGCCCTTACGCCCCGAACACCGGGCTTTCTGGTGCCACAGTGCGTTCGGCGTAGCCGGCATGACGTGGGATCAGGCTGTAAAGGTTCTTGCCGATAACGGCTTTACCGCGGTCCTGCCGAATATGATGTGGGCCGGGGCGGCTTTTTATAAGAGTGACGTTTTGCCCGTGGCGGCGGCTGTCGAGCAGCAGGGCGATCAAATCGAACTTTGCCTGGCGGCATGCAAAAAATACGGCATCGAATGTCACGTCTGGAAAGTCAACTATAACATGGGCTGGGCGACAGATAAGGAATTCATTGCCGGGATGAAGGCCGATGGCCGAACGCAGGTTAACTACGACGGCTCATCAAACGATCGCTGGCTCTGCCCTTCACATCCGGAAAATCAGAAGCTGGAGATTGAATCGATGCTCGAAGTGGCGCGAAAATACGACGTCCACGGCCTGCACTTTGACTATATCCGTTATCCCGGAAATGAGGGCTGCTTCTGCAAAGGCTGTCGTCTGCGTTTTGAGAAAACAATCGGCAAGAAAATTCGCAAGTGGCCTGCCGATATTCGGAATGACGACAGCCTGCAGGAACAATGGCTGGACTTTCGGCGCCGGCAGATTACCGAAGTTGTCGCTGCCGTAGCACAACGTGCAAAAAAAATCAGGCCGGACATCAAAATCTCAGCGGCGGTCTTTAGAAACTGGCCTGTCGATCGAAATGCAGTTGGCCAGGACTGGAAGCTGTGGTGCGATCGCGGATACCTTGATTTCGTATGCCCGATGGATTATACGGACTCCAGCAGTCACTTCCAGCGCATGGTCGAGCAGCAGCTTGAATGGGCCGGCAAGGTTCCGTGCTATCCCGGCATAGGTTTAAGCGTCTGGAGCGATCCGTCTGATATCTGCAAGCTTATAGAACAGATCAATGTCACCCGCAAGCTGGGCACGGGAGGCTTTACAATCTTCAATTATAGTCCAAATGAAGCAAATAAAATCCTGCCCCTTCTGGGAAAGGGCCTCACGCGAAATGAATGAAGCTTATCCGGATGGAACAGTCATCTCGATGAAAACGTTTTCAGGCTCGCCGTCGCATTCGATTCTGTAGTCATCCGGTTTATCCATGTTTATTGTTTTAGTTTGAAGTTGCCCATCTATACTAAAGCCGTGAACGATGCGCAGGGCGGTTTTTGGAGTTTGCTTCGGAAGCAAATGCAGGCAAGCCCGAATTACATTCAGGCCCGGATTTCCCGTAAACTTCACATAAACCTGCTCGGCGGGCTTGTCCAGCATAACATCTGTATCCCAGTTGCATCGCCAGTGGTTCGTCCATGTCGGTACCGATGATTTGTATATCTCTTTGAAGTCCGCCGGCCGGTCGACCGAATATGCGATTCGGTTATCAGTTTTGCTTGCCTGCTGACCCTGGTAAGTTCGGAATGTTGCGCCGGCACTGAACCATGCGATCTTCATCCCCTCGGGTGCGGCCAGACGCAAAATAGCATCGCCTTTGATTCGGCAGGTATTCCGCTCCGGGTCGTAATCTTCCGGCATCGCAACCAGGTGTTTCCGCAGGTCGGCAGGGTCGGAAGTATTAGGATTTATCAGCATCGGAGTTGTGACAAGGCCGTAGCGATCGCCGAGTTCGTATTGGAGATGATTCTTTCCTTTTTTTAGCCTCGGCAGGCTGATCGGGGCGACCTGCACCCATGTGTCGATGGTTATGGATTTTATTGCCGGCAACGATTCTTTGCCGGACGCCGAGAGTTTTAAAAGATAGCTGTAAGTGCCTTTGACTTTTTGCGTCAGGTCAAGATTCTCTTTTCCGCCCGGCTCGAATATGCCTGCCGCTTCCCACGTAATTCCATTATCAAGCGACACGGCTGCGTTAATCGGAAGGAAAGATTCTATTGTTACAACCGAGGCTTGCGTATCGTCGGAAAGGTCATCCAGATCATTGATTTTTGCTACGATAATATATGGTGTGAAGACTTCGAAAACGACATAACCTTCGCCTGCCTGTTTAAGATGCAATCCTTTTTTGCCGGAGATGATATTATCTATGGCGTAAATCCCGTCCGCGAAATCTGTCGATGCTTCGGATAAATTAGGTGCGTAGTGGAAAAGGCCGTTGCCGTGATTCCAACGTGTGAAATCCCGGTGGTTGGGCTTCATTCCCATCGGTTCGGTCTGGATGAGTTCTTTGACCCATTCGATTTTATTGTACAGGGGCAGATGATTCCATCGCCCGCCCTGTGGATTCCACCAACGCGTGAATGACTCGCCTTGGCGCAGATAAAAATCCATCGTGTGGCTGCCTTCGAACCAGCGGTAATAATAATTAATCCTGCTGTCACGATAAATCTCGAACACTTTGTTCTTGTCCTCATCCTTCGGAAAGAACGGCTCAACCTTAATTGAGGGATTAGTCCATAAGCTACGATTCCGCCTGGCTTCGTCGAGACTCACGACTATTCCATCGGCATCGACTAAAATGCCGCGCACATCCAGGTCGAAGTAGTGCCATGAATTATCGTACCAGAGTTCCGTAGCGCAATGGTTCCAAAGCTCGACCCCGAACGAACGGCCCTGCTCGAAGCCGATACCCTGGAAAATGCCGTCCATGACCGGCCCGAATATCCCGCAATAAGCCATGTTGTAAACGTTCAGAATTTTAAGCGGATCGCGGACCGTCGCGTATTCGTCAAATGTGTCCCGGCCTTCAAGAATCTCGTTGAAATGATAAAGGCCGGTTTCGTAGCCGCACAAATATTGCCAAACCGCGATTGCAAGGTCGTTGCCGGTTTTGTCCTTCCATTCATGGAACTGCCGGAAGCGTTTTAAATCTGTCATGTCGGCGGTATGTTCGCTGGCAAGACGAATGCACGCGACCTTCGCTACGGATGTACTTGTCATCGCTGTAAACATGATAAGAAAAACGGTCGCGTAATAAATCAGTCTTCCTGGCTTTTGGCTCGAAACCGACATTTCAACTCCCTGTTAAATTATCTAAGGCTCGCCAGCGTTTGGGCGACCGCTTGTTGAACCTGTTCAGGGCTGAGCAATTCAATCTGCCTGTTAAGTCGCAATACGTTACAGCGGCCGTCATGGACAGGATTTGTTTCATAAAGCAGAATGTTCGCAGGAGGCATGTTGTTATTTTGGCCGGGGATATAGACATACTTACCGCCCTCAGGGTCCGGGCATTGAAATAGCTGCGTGCTTCCGCTGAATTCTATCAAAGCTTCGAGTGACGGTGGAAAACTATCGTTGCTAATGGCATATATTTGTATATTCTGCCCGATGGTCCGCAGATTCATTTGGCACGTGACGGTTATGGCGGTGTATTTTGTTTTTACCATGCTGTCGGTATATTGCTGTCCGGCTTGCCCAATATTTTTGATTACCCATAAGACGGCTAATGCAATAAGCCCGAAAAAAATAATAGCTGTGACGATGTTGATTATCGTACCGCCGTGAGAATTTGCCCGACGGGCCGACAAGAGGCTGTGACGAGCAAGTTTTGCTGTGATAGATTCTTTCTTTCGCTGCATCTTGATTTCCTTGTTTTGGCTATTCAATTTGAAAAACAGAGCAAATGGCATAGCTAAGTAATGTATATGATAACGTCCTTTCTCAGAGATGACAAGATTGCCAATGCATGATTAAGAAATTGTAGGGGCTTTCCCTGTGTGGTTGCCCTAATTCGTTATCGATGATCGGGCGGCCACGCGGGGCCGCCCCTACAACCGTCAATCGCTAAATGTCATACTTGCCTGTGCCGTGCCGCCATAAGCGCCCATATTGATAATGCTGCCGTTCGGAGCCGGCTCATCACCGACGGGAGAAGCCGGATCGCCTTTATCGATACAGGGACTAGTGCTGTTGTCCTGTACCCAGCTCTGGCTGTCCGGGTCCCACCTTCCCGCCTGAGATTTCAAATGGTAGTCCCCGGTTTCCGTGCTGTCGGAACTGATCCAGTAGAGCGAGATAAATAGCGGATCGGCGTCGATATTGTCGAGCCCCGGCCATGAGCCCTGAACATCGCTGTAGGTTACTGAAGCGGTACTTTCTGCAATTGGGGCGTTGCCGTTGAAATAAATGATCGAGTTGGCTACCGTCGTTACTGAGCCCAGGATGCCGCCCATGAGATTCTCGACGATAGTACAGTTGGTGATTGTCGGGACGCCTCCCAGAATACCTTGCTTAGTATTTTTCGCAATAATGCTGTTGCTGATCTGAGGATAGTTGTAGTAAGTGAACCTTGCCATCTTTCGTGGATGCATCTCGATACCGGCGCCGCTATTGTCGACAATGCTGCAGTTAGTGATTGTCGGACTGCCGTTGCTGTATAACTTTATGCCGGCGTTAATATTACCGGTAATTGTGCAGTTGGCGATTACCGGGTTACCTTCGGTGCAGTAGATGCCATTGCTGCCTCCGGTTATGGTAAAGCCGCTGAGGATGCTGTTGGTGTTTTCGCCGCCTGAGAATGTTACTACTCGACCGCTGCCGTTAATAGCTGTGGCCGCCACGACTGCCGGGTCATCGGGATTTGCCGAGCTGACCGTAAGCTTTTTGCCTTTGAAATTTATGCTTTCGTGATAGATTTCCTCGCCGGCAATAATCGTATCGCCTGCCTGACCGGCCGCGATGGCGTGCTGGATAAAGTCATAGTATTTACCCGTATTCAAATTCTGAACCGAGCCGTCGAAGCCCGAGTATGCGAACTCCAGCGAGATGCCCTCAATCTCGCCGTAATTGCTGTTTTGCCATACGATTGTATCGGCGTTTATTGCCGGGCCTGTCCCATAGGGATAATCGGCAAGTTCTAAATACATTACGCTATATTGCCTGGTAAGGCAGCAGACTCTGACCTGACCGTAGTAAGATCTTCCAGCATCGATATATACAATCAGACAACCGTCGATATCCGGCTGCTGCTGGCTGCCGCTGGCCCTGGCTATTACCAGCTCCCTGATATTTGCGGTATCGGAAATGTCGGCCCCGTAAATATCTCCTCTGTCGTTTCGCTCATCCGTCCAGACGACGATGTTGCCGGAGATTGCAGGGTCGTACTGACGAGCGGAATCATTGCATATAGTAAAGACTTTGACGTCATGTATATTCGAAATATCGGCGCCGTAAATATTGCCTTCGGCTTCGTATACGACAATGTTCCCGGAAATATCTATGACGTCGTCGAAATCTTCGCCGTAGCCTCCTTCGTAAGGGTAGGGATCGCGTCTGCCTACATGTTCGGCTATAGTGAAATAAACCGGCCTAGCGGTGATATCGGCACCGCATATACTGTAGGGTGTATTCCTCCATTCGCTTTCTACGTTCTTGTTTATGCCGAGATGTTCCAGCCAGACTACTTTATTGCCTGAAACCGCCGGGTGGCTGTAGGATTGAGTGTTGCTGTATTGTCTTAAGATGAAATCTTCTCCTGTAGCGATGTTTTTGGCGTAGATGCCGATACATTCCGGGCCGCGGAAAGCCGAAGAGAAAGGACCTGCGGCCCACACGACGATATCGCCGTCGATCTTGGGTTGTGTGTTGATTCCGCCGCCGGGAAATTCTTCGTCAAGCTCGCCTGTTAGGAGGTCTTTACACTTGATAGACCAACGGTAATTATCGAATTCGCCGACGCTGTATACGACTTTTGAGCCTGATACATCCGGATAGTGAAAATATTCTTCGGTATTGAAACCTGGATCTAAATTATACTGATTATTTGTCACGGTAACGGTTGCCACCTCTATCAAACGAGGCTCGCTGTCGACCAAACCGTCAGTGACAACCAGTTCGAACACGTATGTACCTTCCTCTGGGCAAAAGAAGTAAGGAGTTGCTGTATCGGCATTTCTCAGGGTAACTTCAGGTCCTTCCAACTGTGTCCATTTGTATGACAGCTCGTCAATGCGATCGGGGTCGTAAGAACCGCTGCCGTCGAGAGTGACCCGTCCGGAAACAGGAGAGACTTGATTTGGTCCGACATCGATAACCGGGGGTTGGTTGCCTACCAGAATCAGTACTTCATCAGGCTCGCTGAAATCCTCTTCGCCGATGACAACCAGCTCGAACCGGTATTCACCCTCAGCCTCCGGCATGAACGTGGGATGCATTCCGGTCGGATCGGTCAGTTCCACGGCCGAGCCTTCAAGCTGGTCCCACTCGTATTCGAGGAAACTGTCCGGGCCATACACATAGCTGCCGCTGCCATCAAGTGTGATCAACTGCGGTTCCGCTACGTGCTGGTCGGGACCAGCATCGGCAACCGGCCTGTCAGGCGGGCCGAGTGAGAATTCTATAGCCAGCTCGCCATGGAGGTAATCATAATCATTTAATGCAGCCTGCGTACCGATTGTGCCGTTGGCGTTCTCTATTCCAACAGTATACTGAAATATATCAGCATCTTCGGAAAAATCCCTGTATTGGATTATGATTTTGCCCGATCTGTAAATTTTTACTTCTGCGTTTACAAATCCGCCCCAGCCTATCTCATAATCGACGAACTGAATGACTGTAAAACTGCCGAACTGCTGATAATAGATTTTAGAAGTTTCTGTAGGATACATGTATGTCCACATCCAGGCTATGATGTTGTTGGATTCGTCGACGGCCGGGATTTCCTCATTCATGTAGGGTATCGCCCCTGCGTTGAAGCTGATCACGCCGTTCGATTGAACATAGAAGCTTTTATAAATACTGCCGTAGAAATTAAAGTCGAATCCGATGGAGAATGGGCCTACGTATTCCTCGAAACTGTAATCCAGTCCGGTGATAATGGTTCCCGTTTCCTGAATATCCGTCCAGTTATATTTCGGTCCCCAGAAACTGTCGCTGTTGATACAGTGGTAGCCATAGGCATCGGGCTCGGAGCCGATTCTGGAGACAACCGTGACGGTATCGGGTAAACTCGTAGCGGCTCCATCATTTACGAGAAGTTCGAATACATATTCTCCTATTAGATTGGGCGTAAAACGAGGAGTTTGGGTATTCGGATCCAGAATCTCCACGCTCGGGCCTGAAATCTGAGACCAACTGTAGCTTAGCGTATCATCCTCGTCGAGATCATACGATGCCGAGCCGTCGAGTGTTACCTCCCGGCGGGGTTCACAAGCCTGCTCGTAGCCGGCGTCTGCAATCGGGGCGCGATTGCCAACCACTATCATTACGCTGTCGGGCTGACTGTAAAAGCTGCCGTCAAATACGGTTAACTCGAAATAATAAACATCCTCGACAGTGGGGGCAAAGTTTGGCTCCGGCGAATCAGGATTCTGAATAACAACGCTCGAGCCGTCGGTCTGCCGCCATTGATAGGAAAGAGTATCATCGTCATAATCATAAGAGCCGGTACCATCGAGTGCGACGTTAGCAACAATTGTATCGAAGAACTGGTCGTCTCCCGCATCCGCTACCGGTCTGGAATTGCCGGTAACTTCATCGGCGCCAATATCGACACGTTCACCCATCACAGCATATTCGCCATCGATATCACGCTGCCACGGATAGGGGGCATAATTCGGATCTCCTGCATCGTGGCATGGCGAACCGGCGACGATGTGGAAATTGTCACCAAAAAGCGGATCCTGGGATATGTTGCCGTCAAGGCCGGTTCTGTCAGCCGTGCCGCCGGAAATTATATCATAAGTAACTGGGTCTATTGTGTAATAATTGCCGGGCAGATTGTTCCAAACATTATTGAATGCTATAAAACCTTCTTCATAACCTTCTCCGAGATTTTCGGTATATATACCGCCTCCTGATTTGGCATTGCAGATTATATTGTTTACTATCAGGCACTGACCGATCTCTATGTGAGATACGGCGCAAACATTACCCCCTCCGTCGCCGATATCAGACTGGGACAGGCTTAAATCGTTACCAATGATAGTATTATTGATAAGTTGCCCGGCATAAAACATGGTGACACCACCGCCGATAGATGCGGAATTATCATATATTAAATTGTTCGTGATCTTTGTATTTTCCAGGTATACCATGATTCCGCCTCCTCCATAGGCGGAATTATCCTTGATGATATTTTGGGTGATATTGGCATTCGATTGTATGCAAGCAATCCCCCCTCCGTAACATAATTGCCATTGCTCCGAATCGTCTCCTTGCTGATTGAATGGACCGGAATTGCCTGTAATCACATTGCATTTGATTGTCGGCGAAGCATTCATGCAACAGACGCCGGCGCCCCAATATAGATAGTCCACGTCCGGGATTGTCGTGTCCTTTGTTCCATAACCGCCTGTAATTGTAAAACCGGCCAGCACCGCTTCGGAAGTTTCTCCGTTTTCAAAGAGTACTACGCTGCCCCTGCCCAGGCCGTCGATAATAGTAGCCGCTACGGTTTCAGGATCGTTCGGATCTTTGCTGGTCAGAACAATATTCTTGCCGGAAAAATTGATGTTCTCGGAATATGTGCCGGCTTCGACAATGACCGTATCTCCGTCATTACTGCCGTCTATTGCCTGCTGGATAATCGCATAATCGGCCGGAACCAATCGTGTTTCCGCTTGTGCAAGTGTAGTTGCGATCGACAATAGAGCAAGACTCAATAGAATCGCCCTCTTCATTTTTTTGCCCTTTCCAATATATATCACAAGTTCGAAGCACAGATATAAATCAGGTTTGGAATACAGGCCCGATGCAAAACGAAGCAGCTTACGAAAACACGAAATCTCGCGGAAACTTGTAAGCCCGCCTCCTTAACCTGACCATATATAACTTTAACATATAAATGGTTGAATTTTCAAGAAATATTCCGATTATTGCCCTATTTCTGTTATTATAAATGCTTGGTTGTCTATTAATAAGACGATTAAAGATGGTTTTCGTTACGAAATTTTCGCTTTTTTAGCAAAAAATAGCTTGGAAACATTGATTTGTGACTATTATCAGCAGCAAGGTTTGGTTGCCTTGTAGGCTATTTGTTGGGAATTGGCAGGCCAAGTTCGGCAAGGACTTTTTTCATATCCTCCCAGACCTTTCTGCGGTTCTCCTGTGAGTAATTTCGCAGCAGATAAGCCGTGTGATATGTGGCCATTAGTTTCACAGGCGGCTTGCCGATCCCGGCGTAATAATCGTGAAACTGGCCCCGCAGTTGCCCTATCGGCTTGGTTGTATTTAAAAGTGTCCTGGCGGCGTGAGCGCCAAGAGCTACTATAATCTCGGGATCGATTATCTCAATTTGTCTCTGCAGGTAGGGTAGGCAGCTTATTATCTCATCGGCCCGAGGGTCGCGATTCTCGGGCGGGCGGCACTTCAATATATTGCCGATAAAGATATCGCTTCGTTTCAGCCCGCAGGCTTCGATTATCTTGTCCAAAAGCTGCCCGGCCCTGCCGACGAACGGTCGGCCTTGTGCATCTTCGTCGGCTCCGGGTGCTTCCCCGACGAACATTATGCGGGCATTCGGATTTCCTTCGCCGGGCACGGTGTTTGTTCGTAGCGAACCCAACTCGCACTTGCGGCATTGATTAACTTCCACGGCGATTTTTTCAAGCTCAGCGGTTTTCTCGGCGACAGCCATAATTTCCTCCCGATCTTGTGTTTCGTGTGTTTCAGGCCTGCCTTTGAGAGCAAAGCCGGTGAAAAACCGCTCCATCTCAATGTGCTGCCTAACAAATTTTTTAAGGTCTATATTTTTCTCCATCCCGAACAATTCTAACGGCATCATAAATGCTATGCAATAATCTATAATTTATAACATGAATTTTTGCATGAGATTTCGTGCTATACTAATCCTTCTCAAAGGAAGCTCCTTTATTATAAGGGACGCTATTCAGCGATAATTTTACACCAGATGGAGATTGGGAAGGTTAAATCTGTGTAAAATATTACGTTTTTTAAGGACCTTCATCGCAGAAGTCATAGAAGTCGGTAAAACTGCTACTTAAAAGCTGCTCTTATTGGTATGTGCCCTAAAAGTGGTAGAAGCCATACTTTTCTCCGGCTTTAACAGCGTATTTGAAATATTCGAGACAATTAGTCAAATTTTATAACTCAAGTTCTTGTCTTCTGTTTCCGAAAAGTCCAAGAGCTATTGTAATCGATCAGAATAGCAGAAACCTTTTATTATATGTGGATAAACCACTTATGGAAATATTCAATAAAATTTCAAGGAGCTGAATGGCTATTTTTGTATATTTTTTATTATCCGGGAGGCCGGTAGCTACAAAATCGGCAATTCGCGTATTTTTTTTCTTGACCAATTTTCATAAAGGGTCTATCATTGGGTAAAATAAGCAACTGTTGACGAACTAGATTATGGGGTGTCCCATTTATCTTTGAAGTTTTATTGTTACTATGTTAAGGGGCACATACAAAGGAGAAAGCTTGTAAGCTTCTCTTTCTAAGGTATTTAAGTTGCAAAGACGCTTTTAGCGCCGGTTACGAACTCTGAATGACAATAGTAATTCAGAACCTCTTGTTTGGTGCTGAAAAGTGAATTTAGCGTGAAACGGAATCTGCTTGAAAAAGCGTTCGCTTATACGCGAGGGAGTGTTGGTTTTGAGCATAAAATCGGCAAATTACAGGGGATATATAAACCTCCTGGTGCCTAAATTGCCACATTTAGAGGATATTTTGGCACTAAGTAGCTGATTCTGCGCTCGGGTGAAAAGGATTTCGTTACTCACAACCATTTCTTTGCGGCTTTCCTGCCGACGTGCCCGTAGTCTTTCCAATTGAGCGATGTTTTGAGAACTCGTTGAGAACCACAAGGGAAAGGTAGAATATTATGGATACCATAATGATGGAAATTCTGCTGCCCGAGATCATGGCCACCGTTATTGCTTTTCTTCTGGGTATAGGGCTGGCTGCCGTTATCAGCCAGATAATTTCCAGAGCGAAAGCTAAAACCCTGGAACAGGACCTGCAACGGCAGGTTGAAGGTGCCAAAAGGGAAGCGGAGAACATAATTAAGTCCGCCCAGATCGATGCGGCAGCGGAGACTATCAAGAAACAAGAGCAATTCGCAACCGAGGCCAATAAGGCGCGTGCCGAGCTGCACGAAAATGAAATGCGGCTGACCAAACGCGAGGATGGGCTTGATCGTCAGAATGAAATGCTTGCCCAGCGTGAAAATACGTTGAAGCAGCAGCAAAAGGAGGTCGATAGAAGGGTTCACAATATTGGCCTTAAGGAAAAACAGCTTTCTGTTTTGATGGCGCAGCAGAAGAACCAACTGCTGAAAATCACCGCTATGAATGTTGGAGAGGCCACAGAGCTGCTCTTGAAGCGTCTCGAAGACGAATGCGAGCACGAAATGTCGGCATTGATTCAACGCAAAGTAGAAGAAACCAATGAAACTGCCGCCGAAAAGAGCCGGGAAATAATCAGCTCTGCTATCCAGCGTTACGCCGCCGAGCAAACATGCGAAGCAACCGTCTCGACCGTCGAGATACCCAACGACGATATGAAGGGTAGAATCATCGGCAGAGAGGGACGCAATATTCGTGCGTTTGAGAAAGCAACCGGCGTCGATGTCATCGTTGATGATACTCCCGGGATGATTGTCGTCAGCGGCTTCAATCCCGTCAGGCGCGAGGTCGCCCGCCTCTCGATGGAGCGGCTCATACAGGATGGACGAATACATCCGTCCCGGATCGAAGAGCTTGTCGCCCAGACGAAAAAGGACGTCAACCTTAAGCTGTTGCAGATTGGCAAAGAAGCCACCGTCGAGACCAATATCCGGGGATTGAACAACAAGATAGTTAGTTTGCTGGGCGCTTTGAGCTACAGGACAAGTTACGGCCAGAATGTTCTGCGACACAGTGTCGAGGTTGCTTTTCTGTCTCAGGTCATGGCCGATGAGCTTGGCCTGGATGGCTCGCTGGCAAGGCGTGCCGGACTTCTGCACGATATCGGCAAGGCCATTGACCATGACGTCGAAGGCAGCCACCCCGCGATAGGCACAAATTATCTCAAGCGGTTCAATGAATCGCCCGTTGTTCTCAACGCCGTCGCAGGGCACCACGGCGACATTCCGCCGGATAATCCTTATACTCCGCTGGTCGCCGCCGCAGATGCAATCAGCGCTTCGCGCCCCGGTGCACGGAGAGAAACGCTTGAAAGGTATATCAAAAGGCTGGAAAAACTCGAGGAGATTGCCGGCGGCTTCAAGGGCGTTGAAAACGCGTACGCCATTCAGGCGGGGCGGGAAATCCGGGTCATCGTTTCCGCAGAAGAGGTGGACGACGAATCGGCTATGAAAATCGCCCGTGATATTGCAAAAAAGGTCGAAGACGAAATGACCTATCCCGGCGAGATCCAGGTAACGCTGCTGCGAGAAGTACGCTGCATCGAATACGCTAAATAATAACTTATTGCGTATATCATGTATCGTATTGCGTAAGGGAAGAATTCGATCTGCCCTGCGCAAACGATCAGGGCCTCGATATACGCGATACGCAGGACGCAATACGAATTATGAAACTGAATGTACTCTGTATTGGTGACGTAGTCGGTCGGCCCGGCAGGCGGATTATTGCCGATAAGCTAAAGCTGATTGTCAAAGAGCATAGCGTTGATTGCGTAATCGTCAACGCCGAAAACGCCGCCGGCGGCTCAGGCCTGACGCGGCAAATCTACGACAAATTACTGCGGTACGGCGTAAATCTGATTACATTAGGCGACCATACCTACCGCAAAAGGGAAATCATACCGACGCTGGAAACGGCGGACAACATCGTTCGGCCGGCCAATTTCTCCAAATATGCAGCCGGCAAAGGTTTTGCCATCTACAAAACCGGCAAAGGCCCGACCGTAGCAGTCGTCGCTCTGATAGGGCGGCTTTTCATGAAGCCCGCCGACTGCCCATACGATGCCATTGACCGAATCCTGCCCCAGCTCCAGCAACAGGCCGACATTATAATCGTCGATTTCCACGCCGAGGCGACCAGCGAAAAAATCGCTATGGGTTATCATCTCGAC
>Ga0114918_10000519_pt1 | contig 33454 bp, 25 predicted proteins | sample LantaG_FD_87015 | JGI IMG/M metagenome (GOLD analysis project Ga0114918, IMG submission 87015) | Deep subsurface microbial communities from Baltic Sea to uncover new lineages of life (NeLLi) - Landsort_02402 metaG | ecosystem: Environmental > Aquatic > Marine > Oceanic > Sediment | place...
CAGGCCGCGTCAAATTCCAGGCCCGTGACGCTCGTCATGATATCGATGCGGCTCGGCGCCAGGCCGATTTGGTAGAGCACGTCGGGCTCCGAAAAATCCTCCACGTTCAGCTTGGAAAGCGGGGCCCGAAAACGCTGCAAGGCCCGCTGACCTGCCCCCCTTAAGCGGCACCATAAATCCAGAGAGAGAATTCAGCCTCGGCCTGAAACAGCTCCCGGAGATAGCCCAGGGCCGCCCTGACGTCCGTCTCCCGAACGCTCTTCACCCGCGGCCGCCGGCCGGTGTCGTGGGATGTGGTAGTTGAGGCGGACATTTTGTCTCCGGGTTGAGGGTTGTAGGATGCCGATCCAGTGAGAGGCGGAATCCGAGTTGCAGGCAGGAGCCGCACGTCATGGTGGCGTCGATCACCGAGTTTGGAGATGCCTGCGGCGCCGTGACCAAGCATCTTCACGCTCGCTACGGCGTCTCGGTGGAGGTGGCGAGCATCAAGCCGCCGCTGAAGGGCGATCTCGACGGCAGCCGGATTCTCGTCGCCGATCACAACACCGACGAGGAGCGGCTTTTCTTGGTGGCGCATCTCTTCGGCCACACGGTGCAGTGGAACATTTCGGCCGAGCTGCGGCGGCTGGGAATGACCATGCCGGTCAAGCCGACCAGTGAAGAAATCGACGCACTGGAGGCGTACGAGCGGGAAGCGTGCCGGTACAGCCAGCAGGCCCTCCATGAAGCGGGCGTACGAGCCCTCGACCAATGGCTCGCCGATTACTCAGCCTGCGATTTGGCGTTCCTGCGGCACCTCTACACGACGGGAGAACGCCGTGCCTTTCGGGAGTTCTGGACACCCGGCCAGCCGCTGATCGAGCCGCTTGCGATTCCCCCGTTCACGCCGACTCGATGGCGACGGCGTGCGCAGGCCATCGTTTTGTGAGGCTCTCTAACCGCATGAATCCGCGACTGGCGCCCCCTGCCGACATCACGCTCACGCCGATCACAGAGCGAGACTTCGCCGTCTTGCGTGAACTGGCCGACACAATCTGGCGGCAGCACTACGTGGGCATCATCTCAGTCGGCCAGATCGACTACATGCTGGCAGGGAGGTTCACTGACGAGGCCTTAGGAGAGCACATGCAGGCAGCCCACAGGTGACTCGAACTGCTGCGGGTCTCGGGCACACCGGTCGGCTACTGCGGCTATGAATTGGCGGACATGGACGGTGACCGAAGTGAAGCCAGTCCAGCCGCGATGAAACTCGGGCAACTCTACGTGCTCGAAACCCACCGCGGCGTGGGGCTTGGTAGGTTTATGCTCGGGCACATCGAAGGCCGGGCGCGTGAACTGGGATGCCGATCGCTCTGGCTGCAGGTCAACAAGCAGAACACCGGGGCGATCGGGTTTTACAGGGCAGCAGGTTTCGAGGTTGTCCGAGAGGCCGTGTTCGACATCGGTGGCGGCTTCGTGATGGACGACTACGTGATGGCGAAGCGCAAACAGTCTTGCCGTGCCGAATGCCCACGCCGTCACGATCGACTGGGTGATGGTGGGCGATCCGGGGAACACGGCTGACACCTCCAACGAGACCTGCTACCCTCAGCGGCAGTTCGTCTTGGGGAAGATGGACGTCCTGCGGCATTCAGGCGGTGGCACGGCCTACTCGCCAACCTGCTCGCGGTCTTTTCCCAGCATCCAACTCTCGGGCTGAATCCTGCCCAGCCAGTCTTGGACGTCGGGATCCTGCCCAAGTCCCCGAGAACGTGCTGCTCGTCAGGCTTCACTCTGCCGGCACCGGCACCGCGAGGGGTGGTTCGCCGGCGGCTGTCAGACTGACCGCTCCGCTCAGCACCCGTTGCCTGTCGGTGATCAGGATCTGAGCGTCTGGCGGCAGACGGCCGCCCTCGGTCCGCACCCTGAATTCATGCCGCACCCGGCCGGTCTCTGGCTCGACGATGTGGACTGCCCGCAGGCAGGTCGGGGTCACGCACACCCTCACGCAGGGCAACCTGTCAGCCAGCGTCTCCGGATGGCTTTCCAGGACGGAGACCTGCACATGGTCGGAAACGTCAGCAGGCGTTAGTGTGACCCGGATATCGGACCCTGGCAGGCCAGTCAGTTCCAGCCGGCGCTCCACGCCAGGCGTCAGGTCGGCGAGCGGCACGGCGACGTCCGGTGGTGTCTTCGTAAAGCGAAACCAGCCGCGGATCTCGGCCCGGTCTGCCGCTCGCGGCCAGTGGGCAGCCACGAGATCGAGCACCGGCACCGGTCGATTGGGCTGAAACGACAGGTCGTAGAAGACGAATGGTCCGCCGACCGCGCCGTCACCGGAACGGGGTGCCACCTCCACCCAACTCTCGACAGGCCGCGGCGAAAACTTCGCAGCGTTCGCATTTTGGATGGACAGTGGAAAACGGACCGAGTCGCCGATCCGTGAGGCCAGATGCGCCCCCACGAACAACAGCCGCTGCGGGTCAGCGGGGGCGAAGAGGTCTGTGCGGCTGTCTCGGAGCCCCTGCTCCGTGCCGCCATCATAGCGGCGGAATTCAAGCGTTCTCCCCCCCGGACATAGAGATCAATCGCCTCGCCCCCCTCCGTTTTGAAGTCCCGCCGCGGCGGATTTGCCCCGGACTCGAGAATTGCTTCATAGGCCCGCGGTCGACCAACGAGCGCGGCGGGCAGTGTCAGTGACGCTCCGAGGCCGACGCTCTCCCGGGGCGCATCCGGCCCCCGAATCTGCCACCGCAAGAGCCGCATCGATTCGCGAAGCGACCTGCCCAAGGATTCGGCATTGGCGGCCTCGTAGAAACGCCCCCCGGAGCCGGTGGCAAGATTCCGCACCTCGTCCATCCGCGACGCACGGTCCGTTGCATTGGCCGCATATCCAAAGCCGATCACGTCGACCCGCAGGGGCACTCGCCGCCGGCCGTTCTTGCGGGCGAGTTGGTCTTCGAGGGCCGATACGGTCACGGAGCGTCCGCCTGTCTGGTCGTTCGCGCCATCGGTGACCACAAGCACATGACCGGGCCGGTCAGTCCGGCCGCCGTCGAAGTCCGTGATCAACGCCTCCGAGATCGCCAGATAGAGCGGAGTCTCGCCGCCGGGTTCGAGCGGCGACAGCGTCATGCCTATCCGTTCCACAAGGGCGGGCGTGAGCGGTTGCATCGGCAGCACCTGCTCCACGTCGTCTCCAGGAACCAGCGTAAAGGGCTGGCCGCCCCGGCCGGCCGTGGCTTTGGCGATGGTGCCAGCCGGCGTGAGTCCGGCGACATACTTCCCGTCCTTGTCACGTGACCACCTGGTGCGGTGACCGTACAGCCACAGAGACACGTCCCAACGGCCAGATGTGGCCATGCCCGCGAGAAGCTCGGCGACCGCGGCCTTGCCCGCATCGAGACGGGTTCGGCCGTCGGCCAGCCGCTGACCCATGCTGCCGGAGCAGTCGAAGACGATCGCCACCGACTGTGCCTGCGGGAGTTCGCCACGAACCGTTACCCGCGTCGGGAGTTGGGGAGAGGCCTCCCACTGAGTTGTCCGCGAGGCCGCCGCGGCAGCAACCGGCAGGCCAACGACCATTCGGTGACCGCGGTACCAGGCCGTCAGGTCGAGAACGGCCGAGCGGTTCAATTCGATGCTCCGGGCCGCAGTGGGATCGAGCTGCCAGAATGACTCCTCCGGCGGTGACACGACCCGCACTCCGGCGCGACTGGCGACGGCTCTGCCGGCGTTTTGATCTGGCCCGGTACCAGCCGGGCTGCGAAGAAGCTCAAGCGGCCTGCCGTCGACCGACTCCGAGAGCCACACCGCTGCCCGGCCGGCCGGCACGCCCGGGCGGGCAGCGAGGCTCACCTGGTTTCGCGGGGGCTCAACGCCACTGGCCGATGACAGGACGAGCCGATTGGGAGTCACCTCCAGGTCGGCAAACCTGTTCCACTCCGCGGCGAGGCTGTCGATTCTCGCCGTCAGGCGGGCGCGTTCGCGGTCGCCGAAGACGATCCCATTGCTCCGCACGATCTCCGCCGCTGACTCAATCAAAACGCGGGCTTTAAGGAAGCAGTAGATCGGCTCATCCGCTTCGACGCCCGCCCAGAACTCATCCAGCGTCGTTTCGGCGTGACGGATCAGCCGGGCATGCCACGCCGCGGCGAAGTAGCGTTGCGTCGGCTTCGAGCCATCGCGGATGTGCGGACGCTGGCCGGCAACGGCGGCGAGACGACGACTCACATTGCTGCCGCGCGCCAGCAGTTCGAGCGAGCGGGCATCGCTGTCGCGGCTGCCAATCTCGAGCTCCGCGCGTTGGCGGTCGAAGCCAGCGATCATCAAAGGGAGTGATCGCGCGGCCGAACGAACAGCCGTCACCTGACGACCGACGTTGGCGGCGATGTCTGCCGCCGACGTGGGCAGCGTCGGTGAACCGGACGGGTTTACCACGATGATGGGAAGCACCGGATTCACAAGCGCGTTCCGCCACGGCACCCAGCCCGCCACGACAGCTGTTGGGTCGGCCGGGGGCAGCGGATCGTTGTTCTGCGGAGGTGAACGAGCGACCAGTGCGGCATGGCGACGATCAAGGGTGTCTGCCCGCCGTAAGAGCCGCATTCGCAGGTCGCCTTGCGCCAGCGGCAGCATCAGCACACGGCGGATGGCACCGTGCGTCCGCGGGCTGTCGGGGGCTTGCGTTGCCAGGTCTGCACAACTCGACAGGAAGACTGCCTTGATGTCAGTGAAACTCGACTCGCACCGGGCCCGCGCCTCATCGATAACGCTGGCCGAAGGCGTGGTCGCTGTCTCGGTGTCGCCCGAGGCCCCCACGGCCGCCTCGACGGCCAGTTCAAGCTGTTCGACCGCGAGCAGCAAGGCGACAATGTCGGCGGGCTTCGTGAGCAGGCTCCCACTCTCCGCGTCGGTCGGTTCGCGGGCGGCATGCCGTAATTCCTCGACCCACCAAGCCGCCAAATAGGGCACTTCCGCCCGTACCACGTCGAGCAGTCCCAATGCCTGGAGCCGCTGGCGGGCAAGCGTCATGCACTGGTTGAATGCGTCTTGGCTCTGGCCTGAGAAACGGACGGCCTCAGCGAGATTCGCTGGTCCGCCGACGAATGCCAGGTCGAGTGCCTCTCGCATCGTGGCATTTCCCCGGCTGGCCAACAGAGAGGCCTCAACGATCCGGTCGGCCCGCACATCGTACGCGTAGACAGCCTCACGTGACTTCGACACCATGCGAATGAAGTTGCAAAAAGCCTCCGGCTGTCGCTGCCAGTCGCCTAGGTCGGCCCACCGCACCATCATCCGCAGCAGGTGGATCTGCATGGGATTGAACGCAAGGCCCTCGGGCCTCGGGCCGACGCATTCCAGCCAGCGGACGACAGCGGCCCTGTCGACGCTCGCGGGCGCTTCGCATTGCTTCACCAGCCACAGCCAGGCGGCCTCGGCCCTTCGCATCCACACGTCGACCTCGTCGCTACGAGCCGGCGGTTTCGCGGTCTCGTCCCGCGGCTGGCCGATTGCAATATACCGTTCGGCTGCCGCAAGCCAGCGTGGCAGATCGTCGTCGTTGCGGTCTGCAAGCAGCTCCGCTCGGCTGGAGGCCAGCCGAATACCGGGCAGCAGTTGTGCGCTCGAAATGAGCGAGAGGCTGAGTTCTGTTTCCATGCGTTCGACGGCCGTATCAACTTCGACGAGCTCTTCGCGATAGGCCGCACCGGCCGAGCGGAGCTTCTCCGCGCGGAGAAGCGTATGTTGATAGGCCGACCAGGTCAGTGGTCGCTCACGGATCGCCGAGGGCCGCAGTTGCTCTGCCGCTCGCCAGCGGTCGGCCAGCCAGGCGTCTTCGGAGACGTCGGCGTCGCTCCGCAGTTCCACGACCGGCGTCTGCGAGGCCGTCCACGCGAGGGCAGCATCGGCGTTGCGATCGGACGACGTTGACGTCAGGATCGGAGTCTGACGATCGCCGAGCATTGCTCGGGCCCATTGATCGACACGCAGAGAGAGGTAGGCCGACAATTCCTGGAGCTCGACGCGGCCGTCGGCGTCGCCCCAGGGCCTGGCATCCGCAGCGCCCCGCATGCCGCGGACAAACTCCAGCACGGCACCGCTCGCTCCCAATGCGGCACTGGAATAGGAATTCTGTCCCGTGGATGCGGGTACCATCACCCACAGGCGATTCAGGTTGGAGACAGCCATGTGGGCCTCCACGGCTGGCGGGAAGGCCCCATCGTCAACACCCAGCGGCCAGTCGGTTGACGGCCTGCAGGCATCGAGGACCACAAGAATGCCAACCCGCTCAGGGAGGGCGCCGCGGAGACCGGCGAGCAGGCGGTCGACGGAGAGGTAGGAGTCTTCCTCCAATGCTGCAGGATCTGCGGATGTGCCTGGCGGCACGATGCAGGGGCGGCCCTTGTCGTCGAGTGTGCCGATGGCGATCAGGTAAACGATCGCCATGTCGCCATCGGGACCGCCGGGCTTCACACGGCGGAGCGTCGCTGTGAGCGTGGCCAGCAACTCGTCGGCGTTGGCCGATGCCAGCGCAGGACTGACATCAAAGATGGCGGCCGTTCCCGGCTCGTAGAAACGTTTGCCAGGGGTCCCCAGGGATGTGATCAACGCACGGTCTTCGTCGGCCAGTGCGATGGGGGCTAGTGGAAAGCGGTAGCTGGTCACGAAGCCTACGACGATTGGCACCTGCCGGCGCACCGTGAGAAGCATTCGCACGAGGAGCAGAATCAGGGCGAGCGATGCGGCCGTGAGTAAGATCCGTCGTGCCATCAACCATCGGGATCGCAAGCGGTGCTGTGGATCGATCCCGCCGCGCCAGGATGCCTGGGCGGCAGGGGCAGCGGTCGTTGATATCGGCACGGGCTGCCCGTCATTGGCCGGAGCCCGCCGTGAACTTCGTCCGCCGCGGGAACGCCAGGAAATAAGCCGCTTCGTGGGCCTCGGGGCGGCACCGGCATCAGAGTCGTGTGGTTCGTCTGGAGAACGCGTCATCGGGTTTCTCAATCGGGATGCCGATGGGCACCAGGCGTACGCATCATAACGCGGCTGCCCGCCTCGGGCCTGTTCGAGGCTGCTCGCGTCGCCCGCGGCCAGCCGAAGATGACAATCGCCAGGGCTGACGCCAGGCAGGCGAGCGCCAGCAAACGAAGCCAGTCGGGTTCCGTCACGCCGCTAGGCGGTGGCTGCGAGGCAGGGGGCGGCACGAGGATCCTGGCGGTCGATGGCGTCGTCCGGTGACCAGGCGGTACTGGCGGTGAGACAGCTGGCGGCGAAACAGCCTCCATCAGTGGCTGAAATCCCCAGCCCGTCAGGCGGCGGACGACGTCGAGCGGATCGGCAGGGGGCGGGGATGCCCAGTCATAGGGAGGTGGCAGATCTGCGGCGCTCGCCATGAAAGCCTGGGGGCCAAGAGGAGCCCACAGGCTGGCGACGCTGGCCGCGGAGGATCCAGTGGCTGGCTGCCGCGCAGAAAGCTTCCGGCGACCCTCAGGCGAGACGATCGGCTGCGGCAGATTCCTGGCCCCGGCGGCGGGTGCGAGGGCGACCCGCGACTCCGCATGCCGGCGGTCTGGCGCTATCGTTGCCGGCTGGCCGGCGATGCGGGTGGACGGCTGTCGCCGCTCCATGCCGACGAGAAAGACCGGCACGGCTGCTGCATCGGCCTCGGCGAAGGGGGTAGCAGGATCCAGCGGCTGCCAGACCGGGGCCCCACGAGCGGCGGCGATTGAGTGGGATTCCTCAGTCTCAGGCGCCCGTACCAGCACACTCTGGGTGCCGGGCAGGAGTGCCGCTGCCGCGGGAGCGGGAATCGCCTCAGGTTCGGCCATGGGAGCGGGCGTCGGCACCATCTCGCGATCGTCCATCTGCGGAGGCATGACGAGCCTGTCCTCATAACAGGGGCCACCCAGCGGCAGGGGTATCGCGTCGGAGGGGCGGGTCTCGCGGTCATCAACAGGCGGCATCTCCCGCACAACGTTATCCATGCCCGACTCCGTGCCCATGGTCCCTTCGCACCCGCACGCACAGGCGTTGCAGGCATTGAACGCCTGTTCGGCAAGGTCTCGCACCCGCTTGCTCGGCTCGAGAAAGCAGCCCATGTCGTCGCGACCGTAGGCCAGCTTCATCAGCTTTTCACGCATCTCGGGGCTGCAGCACGAGCCGCGCCTGTCGGCGCATGGACAATCCTCCTTAGTCGGATCCTCGCACTCTCCCCCGAGCATGCTCTTCATGGCCTGCTTGAGCTTGTGTTTGTGCTCCTTGGGCGGTGCCTTGCCGCAGAGGCGTTCGAGGGCATCGCAGAACTCTTTCTCGCACGCCTTCTTCCAGTCCTTGCAGGTTTCGCACAGGCCCTTGGTCTTGCGTGTCTCCTTCTTCTGATCACTTGACTGGCAGACCTCGGCCGTCTGCAGCACGGCCTTCACGGCCTCGTAACGGACCAGTTCGTCGGGGTCGTCCATGGCGGCCATGAGCGCTGGCATGACTTCAGGATGCTCCGGAGTGCATCCCAGGCCGGCGAGGTATTTGAGGGCAGCTTTTTTCTTGCAGATCTCATGCTTGGCGGCCTTCGCCTTGGCGGCGGCCTGAATCGCCGGATTGGCCGACTGCTGCGCGGCGGCGTTCATTCCGAAGGGATTGGGCACTCCGAGGAAGCTCCACATCGTCGTCGGCGTGCCAGTGGTCTGGGCATCCGCGGGCGTTGCGCAGAGCGTTGCCTGCACAATTGCGATGGCCAGCCCGGCCACGCATGCGACGGTGCGCATGGAGGGCGTTGTCCGGCCACGTTGGCGCAGACCTGCTGGCACTCGCATGTGGTTCCATTCCCCTCCGACGGTGCGGGTCGGGCCGGTCTTGCAACGCGTTTGCAAGGCCTTCCGCCACACCGGAACACCGCCCTCCGTCTCCATCGGCACAAACGGCACGCGTCATGTCTGCACCGCGCGGCCGGAGCGGTTGGAGTCGATGTCGCAATTGTCCGTCACGCAGCAGTAGCGATGAATGTTCCGGTCGTACCGGCGGGCTGATGGACGCCCGTGACCGCGGTCCCGGCCTGCCCGAGCTACTTCAGCTCCAAGGTCACGCTGCCCGCTGGGGCGGGGGCAGCCTCGATGGTGACCGGCGTCGGCTCTGCTTTCCGCATCTTGTTTCGGACCGGTGCCTGCACCGAAACCTTGTATTGCCCGGGCTCCAGGTCATCGAAGCGAAACACGCCCCCCGCGCGGGTGCGTGTGGTCCGATCGCCCCCCGGACCGCTGAGCACGACGGGCAGGCTGGGTTCACCCCGGCCCGAGAGCACGACCTTGCCGGTCAGGGAGTTCAGCCTGCTCGCCGGCTCCGCCGCCACCTCCAACCAGATGCGTGCCGGTGGATCGCAGAGCCCCACCGCGTCGGTGGCCCGCACCAACACTGGCAGGCGGATCCCAAACGGGAGTTTTGCAGTGTCGATCCGTGCTTCATAGTTTGTGCCGCCGAGCCAGACGGCTGGCTGCCACTCCTTCGGCATGCCGTTCCCCTCGACGTCGATCGCCCACTCCACCGACTTCAGGCCGGAAACGCCGGGCCGGCGGCGCTCGGGCGGGATGAGGTACCCGTCGGACGAATCGTCGGCGGCCTGAATCGGCACCACGAGCGGTTTGCCCACGGTGGCCTGCACTGCCGGCGGCACATTCACGACCGGTGCCTGACCGTCAAACACAAGCATCCGGGAATCGGTGAGCGGTGACTGCAAGCCGGCGATCACCAGCCGGGCCTCGGCCGATACGTCGACGTTGGCAAATCCCTCTCCCGATGCGGCGATCGTCCAATCGTCAACGATGGTCTTGATCGCCAGCGATGCTCCGGCCGGGGGCGGTTCGAGTGTGAACGTCAGCTGCCGATCGTGGGCTGCCGTCCAGACGGTGCGTTCTTGGCCGCGATCCCCCAGACCGGCACCGATCTGTCGCAGAACGATGGCAACGGAACCGCCGAGGCTCTCTCCGGCGAGGAAGGTGTCGGCGGGGGCATCGACGGCCAGCCGCATCGGCACCGCGACGACCGGCGCCTTGAGCAGCGTCGTATCGGCCGTGGGCGCGAGTATCCGGATCTGTCGCCAGTCGTATTGCGGCCCCTGCGGCTGCCCATCTGCGGCCAGTGAACAGTCGACGGCAAAGTTAAACGCACGGGGATACCCGTCGACGTCGAGCGAAAAGCGGGCCGTACCCTGATCTGGGCCATTCCACGAGGCAGTAACGTCGTCGGTCGGTGCAGAGGGCGTCAGCACCGCGATCGGCTTGCGGGCCACGATCGGGCGGATCGCCGCCAGTGGTGCTCCGACCGTAACTGCCTCGCCGCCGAAGTCCCGCAGCGTCACGCGAACGCCCTCCGGCGGGAGCAACGCGGCATTTCCACTCACCGGTCCGAGCGACACGGTGATGGTGCGGGCACGATGGTCGTATGCCGCGGTGGCCTTGATCAGGTCCCGCGGGTGTTGGGCCTCGAGGCGGATCCGGGTGATGGTGGGGGGGGTGCCCGCCGGTGCCTGCGTGTCGTGGACGACCAACGCGAGATCCTGCCCAACAGTGCGGCTTGCCTGGCCTGTCGACTGAGGTGCGGGCAGTTCTAAGGCTCCAGCGTCTGCAGCGGTCGAAGCCGACGCTGCCGATTCAACGCCCTTGTCTTGGTTGGATTGGTTCTGCAGCGGCGGATCGCCATTGCCGGGCTTGAGTACGAACGGCGCGACCTGGCTGCCCACCCCGAGTTTCACGCCGGCCACACGCGAAAGCAACGTTGCGGTGGATGTGCCAGCGAGCAACGTCGCCGTGGCATCGGACCAGGCCCGCTCGCGGTCGTTCGGTGACTCCGACCCAGGATTCGACGCTGTCCCAGGGATCGCGTGGAGGGCGACGTCGAGTGTGCGGGCTTCAGCTGAGAGATTGACGAGCCCCAGCTGCCACGCTGTCACACGTGTTGATTGACCGGTGAGCGAAAGGAGGGAGGTCGCCGTGTCAGCGGCTGTCCCGGCCCGCGGGGAACGTGCGGCACGAGAGGCCCGCACCCACCCATCCTCGCCGACGATTCCCGAAATGCTGCCCGCGGGGCCACGCACCGCCACCACGAAGTCACGCTCCGACGGCAGCGGCAGGGAAAGCTGGGCGTTCTCGACGTAATCATCCCCGCTCAGCGTTGCCGTCAGCACCGCCGTGTTGCGTTTATCACTGATGGCTGGCCGATGCATGGACACCACGTTCACCACAAAGGCACCTCTACGCCACGGTAGGTCACGCGCTGGCATGGACACGCCTTCGACGAAACTCGTGCCGTCCGGGAGTCGCACGACGAGCTGCGCTGGATCGAATCCCAGGGTGAATGCCGCCGCGGCCGGTAGGCGGGCTGCATCCGACACGGAGATCTGGATCTCCGTGGTGATGCCGACGCGGGGAGGCGTGGGATCGGGCCGTTGCACCCTGAGTCCATACCGCAAGGAGGACTTCCTGCGGGTCAGGCCGGCAATCATGCGATCGCCCACCACGGCGGCGTCACGTGGATCAAGGATCCGCAGCAAGCCGCCAACACGGTCGGAATCGACGACGTTTGCCGGTCCCTTGTCGGTATCGGCCGCACTCGCGGCCGCCATGGCCGCCCGCTCGAAGAGTTCTGTGAGGCGGGCCGAGAGTTTCGCCGCAGCCTCGCCGGCGGTGGCGTCGTCACCGGCCGCATTGTCAAGCGCGGCGATTGCCCGCCGGGTGGCGGCGATGTCGTCCAGCGTCGGCTGGAGGATCGTCGGCACCTGGGTCTGGCCCATGGTGGCGTTGATTCCCGTGGCATCAACGAGATCGACAACGGCCGTGGCGAGTGAAACGCAGCTTTTCCAGGCGGCGCTGTCGATGGGGCGGGGTGAACCAGACGGCAGCGGCGGTCGGCCCTCCGCCCTCAGCACCAAACCCGCATCCGGCGCCACGACGCCATCGCCTGGCTGCGAGTCCGCTTTCGTGGTGGCAGCCGTGAGCGGCAACAACATCGACCGCTGGGAGGCGTCCGGCAGCCGTGAGCGAAGCAGGATCATGCGGTCGTGGAGCGGAATCCGGGCCGACAAGGCTCCATCGGCTCTCATGCTGGCAAGCAATTGATTCCGGAGGGATCGCAGCAGAGCCGACTCTGCGAGCATGTTCTGGGTGGCGGTGACGAGCGGATCGAGGCGTGCGGTGTCAGTGTCGGCTGGTGGTATCGCGGGCGACTGCGCGATTGCGGTACTCAAACGGGCAATACGATCGATGAACCCTTCGATCACCCCCGGCGCGACGAACTGGGGCCCGGCACCGCCTGAGAGCCGGCCAATCACATCGAGCATGGCCCAGGCGAGTTCGACCGCGTCGTTACGGGCCGCGATGGCGGCTTGAAAAGGCCTGGGGGAGTCGGCCCATGCCTGCGGGATGCCGGCAGCGTCGGCTGCCCGGCGGGCGTTGGCCAGAGCCTCGGCCGGTGGTGATCCGGACCGGGCCGCGAAGCCAGTCGGCGATGCATCGTCCATCCGGGCCATCGCCTCCTTGAACCGCTGCAACGCTGCCCCGGCCCGTTCCGCGCCGGGGCCCTCGATCTCCGCGTCGGTGGTCGTGGTGGCGACGAAGGAGGCCGCCTGCCGCCAGAGATGAGGAGCAAAGTCGATCACGGATGGCTGTGAGAGCAGGGCAGGGGGCGGGCCAGTGCGGTTGGTCGCGGCGGCAAGGAGAGCCCACGGGTCATCACGGCGGGCCGGCAACGCCGCTGACGGCCGCGATTCACCCGGAGTCGCCCGCACCTGGGATTCAGCCGCTGGCGTCGCCGGTTGCGGATTTACATCGCCGGGCTGCTGACCTTGCCCGGCGGGTTGCTGACTTTGCCCGGTGGGTTGCTGACTTTGCCCGGCGGGTTGCTGAGCTTGCCCGGCGGGTTGCTGAGCTTGCCCGGCGGGTTGCACGGCCGGCAGAACGGGCGGCGCGGGTGCTGTCACGGCCGCTGCCTGTGGCGGAGGAGGCGCGACGGAGCTGGCGGCTGCAGCGGCCGTTGTCTGAGCGTCACGCACGGCGGCAGCGCCGGAGGCCACGGCGGCCGGCATTGCATCCGTGACTGCCGTGGCGACCGCGGTTTCCGCCGGTGCCGTGATCCCTGTCGCAATCACCGGAACCGCTCCGGCAACCGGCGGTGTGGCCGCTGCGGGAGCGGGAGTCGCGGGCTTTGCGGGCGACCTACCGGGTAGAAGTTGACGCAGGGCTGCCAGAACTCCTGCGCCCGGTGTCGGCGACACCCGCACCAACCGTATGCCACGTGGGATGTCGCCGGGGGCGACCCGCCCAACGCCGAGTTTCCAGACAATAGGCCGCTGGAGCCCGCGGCCGCCGGTTGTGAGTCTCGACCATTCGGAAGTCCACGCGACGACGAACGGAGCCAGTTCGTGGAGTTCGACGACGCCATCACCGTCGCCCCACGGGGCCCGGTCGGCGGCCCCAGCGAGCCCCTGCTCGAGGGCGGCCGAAAAGAAGGTCCGCTTCGCCGTGCCGCTCGCCCCTGAATACTGCAGGGTATCGTGCGATGCAATCACCCAGTTCTGGCCGTTGGCCCGCAACGGCGGGGCCTTGAGGTCACGATCCAACTGCCGCGGTACGAGCCCACAGATCACGCCGATCCTCGGATCCCAACGGATGTCTCCCAGATCGATGGCGACGAGCGTGGTCAGGCTGGCTGCGGAGCCGATTGATTCCACGATCTCACGGCAGGGCACCATCTCACGGAGACCCTCGCCCCGCAGTGTCGCGTCGGCCGCCACCAGGCAGGCGTGGCCCGCGCGCGGGTCGGGGCGTTCATTTCCTTCGGCATCAAGAACCGGGGGAGGCACGAAGCATTGACCGCGGACATAAGCGATCAGCGAGTCCCTGCCGCGGAGAGGCATGCCGACGAAGTACCCATGCAACCGGTCCCGCATCGCCTCCACGGTCTCAAAGCCCTTGAGTCGCACCAGTTCGGCTGCCAACGACGGGGCGAGCCGACCCGACAGCGACGCCGCGAGGGCAGCTCCGTCTTCGTGTGCGAAGGGCACCGTTGGCAGTGTGGTCGGCAAATAGTCATCCACAATCAGGGCGACTCCGGCCGTGTGCCAGGAAAAAAGTGGGGCGACGACCAGCGCAGTCGCGAGGAGGAGTGCTGCGACCGCCGCCAAGCTGAGCGCGGCGCCGGCCGCAACCCTCCGCGATGCCGGTCGGGTTGCCGAAGCAGCGCCCGCCCGCCATCTATTCTGCCGCTGCCTGAAGGCATCGCCGTCGGATCCGGCGGGCTCGGCGTTTGTGCGACGTGACTCGGTCATAGAGGCTCGTTTTTAGCGGCGCCGCAGTTTACCGACCCAGCGACGCACGGTAGGATAACGGTTTCGCCGCGATCTCCGATAACGCAGCCTCAGGCGGTCGCTCAACTCCATGGCAGAGACCTTGATCCCCGGTCGTTGGAGCGGCTTTCGTCTTCGGAATTCCTCTGCTCGTCGCAGTCTTTCTGGTCGTCGCCGCCATCCGGAATGAAGTTATGCGCCATCTTCCCGTCAACTGGTCCGAGGGAATGTTCCTTCGGCCGCATCATTTCCAGGCAGCCGATCGTCACGCGGCGGAGCGGCTGGCTTTGTCGACCGTGGCGAACGATCCCTGCTGCTACGGGATCGTGAGGCTGGAAATCGATCCGGTGGCGCTTGCCAACCGGCAGTTCGAACTCCGGGCGTGCCAGGCCCGCCTGCGGGATGGCACAGTCGTTTGGCTCGAGCCGGGTGAGGAGCCCGAGCGGGTGAGCCTCGCCACTGCGTCGGCTGAAGTGGCCAAACTGGCGGCCGCCCTCGATGAGTCGCTGCAGTCGAGCGAGGTTGTACGGGTCTATCTGGCAGTGCCCCGATTTGATCCCGGTGGTCCCAACGTCTCTCCGCCCGGCCCGCACGACCGCAGCCGGTCCATCGCGCTGCGGCAATCGCTGCAAGACGAAGCATCGGGCGGCAACGATCAGGAGGTGGAGTTTCGCCGGGTCAATGTCAGGCTGAAGCTGTCCACCGAAGATCTCTCTGGCTTCGAACTGTTGCCGATCGCCCAGATTCGCCAGTCGGGCAACCGCGAAGGGGGGGCGGAAATTGACCCGGATTTTTTTCCGCCGATGCTTTCCGTGGAGGCGTGGTCGCCGCTGGGACGCGACATCGTGCGAGGTGTTTACGACCTGATCGGCCGCAAGGTCGAGGTGCTGACCGAGCAGGTCGTCAGTCGGCAGGTTGGATTTTCGAGTTCGGAGCCCGGCGACCTGGATCGACTCTTCATGCTCTCGAAGCTTCTCGAAGCCCGAGCCGTGCTGCGGGTGATCGCCTTCGCCCGCGGCATCCATCCAAGGACGGCCTACACGGAGCTCTGTCGAGCGGCCGGTCAATTGGCGATTTTCGGGGCTGACCGTCGACTCGAGGATCTCCCCGTCTACGACCACGACGATCTCGCGAGAATCTTTCGGCGGGTCAAGGACGTTATCGAGGCGATCCTGGCGCGGGTGGCGGTGCTGGAGTTTGAGCAGCGTTATTTCGTCGGCATCGGCACAGCCACCCTGTCGGCTGCGGTCGAGCCCAAGTGGCTGCAAACCGACTGGCAATGCTACGTCGGCGTCCTTCGAGGCGACATGTCGGAAGAGATCTGCCACCGTCTGCTGACGGGTGATAGCCACCTCGACTGGAAGCTGGGGAGCACAGAGGAAGTGGATCGTTTGTTTCGCATGGGCCTGCCCGGCCTGGAACTCTTTCCGGTCGAGCGCCCGCCCCAGGCCCTGCCCGCGCGGAGTGGTTGGCTGTACTATCGGATCGGTACGGAGAACCCCGCCTGGCGATCGGTGCAGGCGACACAGTCAATGGGTATCCGGCTCAGAGACTCTTCGATCCTCAACCTCGATGAATTGACGGGACGCCGCCGCGTGGAGGTGGCTTTTGAGAGCCGGACGGGTTCGCTCGAGTTTGCTCTCTTCGCCATACCAAAGTGACATGCAACGCGAATGCTTCCGCGCATGACCGGTTGATCAAGCGGGCAAGTGGGCAATGACGCCAGAATTCATCGCCGCCGCAGTTCCGCTGATGCAGAGTGTGCTCGCTCTGGCGGATCGAGCGGCGTCGGGAACAGCCGGCCCCGTCGAAGCCGAACGGGCACTGCTCCGGGCGGGTTTCGATACGGCAGCAGCCAGATGCCGCGGGCCCCTCGCTGCCGATTGGGATTTGGCAGGCTATGCGCTGGCCGCGGCGGCCGACGAACTGATGATCGTCGACATCGCCTGGCCGGGGCAGTCGTGGTGGGAAAACCATGCGCTGGAAGTCGAACTGTTCGGCACGCGACGCCGGGCCACGGAGTTTTATGCGCGGGCCGAAAAGGCCAACGCAGTCGCCTCCCACAATGCGCTGCAGGTCTTCGTGGCCGCCGTCCTGATGGGCTTCCGCGGCATTCTCCGCGACCGGCCCGACGCGCTTGACACCTGGCTCCGATCGAATGGGCAACTCATCAAACTGAGCGCCGATCGTCCACTCGTGCCTGCGGTCGGGCCGGACATGCCCGGGGCGCCGCCGCTGGCGGGCCGATCGGAACTGATGTGGGCGATCCTGTCGTCGGCGTTGGCGGCTGCCGCGCTGATCGTCACCGCGTGGGGGGCCTTCCTCCTGTGACCACCATCCTGCTCGCTCCATTCGCGGCCATCGTGGCGGCAGTGCGCTGGTTCGCCAGGGCATCCCTGGCCGCACGGATCGCCTGGATCGTCGCTCTCTTTCAGTGTGTCGTCGTGGTGCTGGCTGTCATCGTGGTGCTTGGGACGGGCGACCGTGCCGTGATCCAGGCCTGGTGGAGTCCGGGGAAGGCGATTGCGCTGCTTCTGTTGCTGGTTCTGGTGCCGGGGTTGGTCTATCAGGCAGCCCGCCTGTGGCTCGAACACCAGGGCGGACGCTGGCCCGACATTGCGGCGGCCTGGTCTGCGGCGGTCACGGAACTCGACCGGCAGCAGATTTCCCTGACGGAATCGCCCCTGTTTCTCGTGCTCGGAAGCGACGGAGGCGAGTCGGAGCGGGCCCTGTTCACCGAAACCCCAACGCCGCTGGTGGTGAACCAGTCGCCAGCCGGCGGTGGGCCGCTCCACTTCTTTGCCTCACGTGAGGCGATCTTCGTCTGTTTTTCAGGGGCCGGTCAGACGGCGGTTGCGGCGTCGGGCGCCGACCACCGCGCCGCGGGATCGGGTACGCTCCCGCGATCAGGGAAGGAACGCCGCGAGGCGACCGACCGCCTGGAGTTTGCCTGCGACCAACTCCGCCAGGCTCGGAATCCCATGGCGGCGGTCAATGGCGTCGTCGTGCTGCTCCCGCTGCAGATGAATGAGACCGCCGATGCGGAGGCCGCGAGCCTCGGCCAGGCAGTGGGCGAAGATCTGGCGACCATCACTCGTGTGCTCGGGGTGCGGGCGCCCGTCACGTTGGTGGCGGGCGTTCTGCAGGACGACCCCGCGATCGATGACCTGCTGTCTCTGCTCGAGGCGGGCAAACGGGCCGCTGCGTGTGGCCAGCCGTTTCCTCCGGGCTTGCCGCCGACACCTGAACACCTGCATGCCCTCGCTTTGAATGCGACCGGTTCGCTCAACGATCGCTTGGCGGAATTGCTGCTCGACTCCCGCAGGATCGCTCAACAACCCGCCAACCGCCACCTGCTTGCCATGCTCGGCCGGCTACGACTTCATCTCAGCACGCAGCTCGCCCGGGTGCTCCAGCAGGCGTTCTCCCCCAATCTGCATGGCGGCGTCGATGGTCGCCGCTGCGTCCTGCCCCTCCTCGCCGGCTGTTATGTGGCGTCGATCTCCGGAACGCCCAGCCGGCAGGCGTATGTCAGGGGGCTGCTCGACTCCGTCGTCCAAATGCAGGGTGAACTCGACTGGACCGACGAGAGCCTGCGGGCCGAAGCGTGGGCTGGACGAGTGTCGCGAATCCTATTCACCGCCGCGGCATTGATGGCCGCCGCGATCGTGGGAATCGTCTGGTGGAGAATGTCGCAATGACCGCGGCGCGGTCGGCGGCGCAGCGGGACGAGATGTTCCTGCTGCACCAGGGACTCGTGCGGGCCATCGCCTGGAAGACACATCAGCGAGTGCCACGCACGGTCGAACTGGATGACCTCGTGGCCTATGGCCAGATCGGCCTGCTGGAGGCGATCACAGCGTTCGATGCCACCCGGGGACGAAAGTTCACCACCTACGCCTGGCATCGCATCCGTGGCGCGATGCTCGACGGACTCGACAAGATGGCATGGTTTGACCGCGCCGCGTTTGAGGGCCGCCAGTACGAACAGAAGCCCGCCAACGCTGAAACGTCTGCGGCCACTTCTTCAACCGAGGGGGGCAGGATCCCGCTCGCATCCACCGCGGGCACGAACTCCGCCAGCGGGAACGCCGGCCAGCCCCGGCCGCGACGTCCGATGCAGACCGACCTGGAAAACGTGAGCGTGATGTCGAGGGAGGCCGACGCCGGCGAAGCGTCGCTCCATCTTGAGCTGGTCATGTTCCTGCGAGACCTTGTTTCCGCCCTGCCCGAGAAGGAGGCCGGCCTTCTGCGGGGAACGTTCTTCGAGGGCCGAACGCTCACCGAGGCGGCGCGGCGGGTGGGCATCAGCACAGCCTGGGCCAGCCGACTCCAGACCCGGACACTCGCCGACCTGCGGATCGCCCTCGAACGCAGCGGTTTTGGCTGAATGATCAGACTGTCGTGTCAGGATGGTCAGAATTGTCAGGAAAAACCCGGGCCCCACATTCCCGGCACGACCAGCACAACCCAACCCCACCACGGCCCACGCTTCACAATCCGGTTACGGGTTGGCCGGTCAAATAGGCCAAAACCTTGCGTCACATTGTAGAGTCTGGGAAGACCCTACCGCCACGCCGGAACCTTGCTCATGGCACTCTCCGTAGACATCGAACCCGATGACTTCCGCTCTCCCATCAGCGGAGAATCGCCCTGCGGTGAGAATCTTCAGACTTCCGAGGAGGGTAGGGCGGCGCGGTCGTCCCTGCGAGATCTTCGCGAGGAAGCTCGGCGGATCGAACGCCGTGCCGATGACGGCGACTCATCCGAGGGGGGCTGGCCCGCGGCTCGCGGCGCCTGGGCCAAGATGCGAGACGGCGGCCTCGAGATTCTTCGGAACCGTTCCCGCGACCTCGACATCGCGGCGATGACCATCGAAGCACTCGCCCGAACCGACGGCTTTCTCGGACTGGCTGCCGGCTTCGCCATGACGCGGGCGATGGTGGAATCGTCCTGGCATGACCTGTTTCCCATTCCTGATCCAGAAGACGGGCCCGCGGACGAAGAGGCAGTGGTCGAGGAACGGACCCTGCCGCTGCAGCGGCTCGTGGGCATCGATTCCGAGGGTCTGCTGATTCCAGCTATTCTCCACATCCCGCTCACGCAGAGCCGCTCCGACGAACAGTACGCGCTCTGCCACTGGCGGAGCAGCCGCGACCTCGTGAACGAGAAGAGTGAGGAGAAGTTGAAGCTGGCTGTCGAACGGGGAGCGGTTTCACCCTCGCAGTTCGAACAGGCCGTCGCCAGCACGCCGCTGCCGCACATGAAGGAGGTCTACCGCGAACTCTGTCAGGCCGCGGAGCAGTGGGAACGTTTGTCGGACTCCGTTTCGAGCGGCTCCGACGGCACAGCCGTGCTGCCGGCCGGTCCGATCCGCGACCTGTTCGAGGAATGTGACGCAGCGATCCGGACCTTCGCCCCAGCAGCAATTCCGACGCCGGAGCAGACCGGCACCGACGGCGGCGACGCAGGCGGTGATAATGGCGAGGCTGATGGGGGCGGTGGCGGCCGGCCGGGTGCCCCTACCGGCCGCGGGGATGCCCTTCAACAGTTGGAATCGATCGCCGACTTCTTCGAACGGCATGATCCGCACAGCCTCATTGGGGCGCAGATTCGCAATGTCGTGCGGCTGGGGCGGTTGCCGCGGGAGGCCTACTACCGAGAACTGCTCCGTGACGAATCTGCCCTGGCGCTGCTGTTCCGGGCTGCGGGCATGGATGGCGACGGAAGTGGTCCTGGCGGGGGCGAAGACTAGAGCAGCGGGTGATATCGACCCGCATACATGCGGCCGCTTTGACAACTGCCAGCCGGCTCGGCTATCCTCCCCGCAGTTCCCTTAATAGCACGAACCTTTTTTAGGGGTCGAAGGAGCCAAATCATGCCAGAGTCGGTACACGGCAAGTTGTCCCGCGTGCGGAAACCGCGGGTGCACATCACGTATGACGTCGAGACGGAAGGCGCAACCGTCGTCAAAGATCTGCCCTTCGTGGTCGGCGTCATGGGTGATTTTTCTGGCAATCCGACCGAGCCCCTCAAGCCGCTCAAGGACCGCAAGTTCGTCTCGATCGATCGCGATTCTTTCGATGAGGTTATGAGGCGAATGACCCCGGGCGTTGAAATGAAGGTCGAAAACACGCTCGCCGGCGACGGCAGTGAGATGGCCGTCAAGCTCAAGTTTTCATCGATCGAGGATTTCGAGCCCGCCAAGATCGTGGAACAGGTCGAGCCACTGCGAAAACTCCTCGACACGCGGAATCGCCTGCGGGAACTGCTCAGCGCTGTGGATCGTGCTGACGGCCTCGAGGGCGAGTTGGAAAAGCTGCTCCAGGATGCGGAGCAGGTCAAGAAGCTTGCCGGAGAACTTGGCGTTCCGCCTGAGGGCGAGTAGCGGCAGGTTGTTGCTGCGTGTCCGGCGTTGTCCCTCGCGGCGTTGTCCCTTTCAAGGCATCGATTCAAGCCATCGAATTCACTCACACCTTTTATTCCTGGACGCTGGGCATTGACGCCCGAGTTGCCCAAGACGGAGAACAGCCATGAGTACCGCCGGAGAATCCGCGAAGCAGCCAGAGTCGGCAGCCGCCGCAGCAACAGGCAGCCTGCTGGACCAGATCACCAGCATGATGCCGCGGGCGGTTGAGAAGCCGCGTCGTGATGAACTCATTCGTTCGCTCGTCGAGGAGTCGCTCAAGGGAACCGTCGCGTTTGACAAGAGCATCACGAAGACGATCAACCAGGCGATTTCCTCGATCGACGCGACGATGTCGTTGCAACTGGCTGCAATCATGCACAACGCCGACTTCCAGAAGCTGGAGGGTTCGTGGCGGGGCATGCATCACCTCGTGATGAATTCAGAGACCGGTGCACAACTCAAGATCCGCGTGATGAACATCTCGAAGCGGGAACTGTTCAAGGATCTGGACAAGGCCGTGGAGTTTGATCAGAGCCAGATCTTCAAGAAGATCTACGAGGCCGAGTTTGGCTCGCCGGGGGGTGAGCCGTATGGCGCCCTGATCGGCGACTACGAATTTTCAAACCACCCCGAGGACGTCGATCTGCTGGGCAAGATGTCCCAGATCTCGGCCGCTGGATTCTGCCCGTTCGTCTCTGCCGCGTCACCGAAACTCCTCGGCATGGACAGCTTCTCCGAACTGTCGAAGCCCCGCGACCTCGAGAAGATCTTCCTCGACGAGACCTACACGAAGTGGCGGAGCTTCCGCGATTCCGACGACGCCAGGTTCGTGGTGTTGACGATGCCCCGGTCGCTTTCCCGGCTTCCGTACGGCAAGAACACGAAAGTGGTCGATGAGTTCGACTTCGAAGAGGTCGAACTCGACGAGAAGGGGGAATCGAAGCCGGTGCCCCACGACAACTACGCGTGGATGAACGCCGCCTACGTGCTTGGTGGCCGCCTCACCGACGCCTTCGCTAAGACCGGCTGGTGCACGGCGATCCGCGGCGCTGAAAATGGCGGCAAGGTGGAAGGCCTTCCAGCCCACGTGTTCCAAAGCGACGACGGTGACAAAGCCCTCAAGTGCCCCACCGAGATTGCCATCACCGATCGGCGGGAGGCGGAGCTGTCGAAGCTTGGTTTCCTGCCTCTGTGCCACTACAAGAACACCGACTACGCCGTGTTCTTCGGAGCCCAGACGGCCCAGAAGGCGAAGAAGTATGACCGGCCCGAGGCCACGGCCAATGCCGCCATCTCGGCCAGGTTGCCGTACATCATGGCCAGCTCGCGGATCGCCCACTTTCTCAAGGTGATCGCTCGCGACAAGATCGGTTCGTTCATGGAGCGGCAGGACTGTGAGGAGTGGCTGAAGCGTTGGATCGCCAATTACGTCTCCTCGGATCCGCATCCGTCTGACGACGTCAAGGCCCGCTATCCGTTGGCCGAGGCCGAGATCAAGGTTGAGGAGATTCCGGGTGCTCCGGGCAGCTACAACGCGGTCGCATGGCTGCGGCCGTGGCTGCAACTTGAGGAACTCACGACCAGCTTGCGGATGGTTGCAAAGATCCCGGCGGCGGCGAAGGGCGGTTGATCTCACCCTTTTGGGCGCGTTCGGGTCTGATTGGAAGGCCCGAACGTACGGCGCCGTTGAATCGCCAACAAGGGTCGGTTTGAATGGCCTCCACATTGCCGGCGTTAGCAGGGCCCTCTGAGGCATACCGTGCCCCTTCGGAGACACGGCTGCCGTCGGCGTCTTCTGCGTCCGAATTTATTCGTGACCTCGCGGCTGCTGCCACGCCTGATCGGGGCGTTGGCGATCTGCTGACGGCCGAAACTCTCTCACAGACGCTTCGTGCGTGGGCAGCCCGTCGTGTGGGCATCTCCGAGCGGCTGACACGAGCTTCGTTGCTGGTCCGGCTCGGCGAGGATATCGCGGCTATCGACGGGGCCCTCGCGCGGCAGATCGATACCATCCTGCACCACCCGAGGTTTCAGCAGATCGAGTCTTCATGGCGCGGGCTCGCGTGGCTGGTTGGCCAGTCGCTCGATGCCAACGACGCCGCGGACGGTCGGTCGCAGGTCGAGGTGCGGATTCTGCCCGTCACGAAGCGGGAATTGCTACGTGACCGTTCCGATGCTGTCGAGTTCGATCGCTCGGTTCTCTGGCGGAAGGTCTACGAGGAGGAGTTCGGCACCGTGGGCGGCACGCCGTACGGGCTCCTTGTGGCGGACTACCAGTTCAGCCACCACCCCGATGACGTCAGCCTGCTGACGGGCCTGGCCGAGGTCTCCGCGGCGGCCTTCGCGCCGTTGCTCGTCAATCCCGCCCCCGAACTGCTCGGCCTCGACACGTTTCAGCGGCTCGATGCCTTGCCCGTTCCCGATACCTACCAGTCATCCCCCGACTTCGTGAAGTGGCGTGCGTTGCGTGCGCGGGAGGAGTCGAGATTCATCGGCCTGCCTCTGCCACGGGTTTTGGGCCGACTGCCCTACGACGGCTGGCTCGGCCGGCCGGACGGCGTGGCGGCCGAGGAGCGGTCGTGGGCCCACCGGGGTTTTCGCTACCACGAGGAGGCGGACCGGGCCGACGGCTCCGGCAGGCTCTGGTGCGGCGGCGTCTGGCCGCTGGCGGGCGTCGTCATCCGGGAGTTTGGGCGGTCAGGCTGGTTTGCCGATATCCGGGGAGGCTCGCGGGGCTTGGAGGGGGGCGGAGTCGTGGAGGGTCTGCCCATCGACGGCTTCACGGGACTCGATCGCGATGCCGTAACGCGGGGGCCGGTTGAGGTATTCGTCACCGAACCGGTGCAGCTAGATCTCGACCAGGCCGGCCTGATTCCCCTTTGCGCCTCCGGGCCCGACGGCCGCGCCGTGTTCCATACCAACGCCTCGCTGTATGCGTCGCCGCGGTACGATTCGGCCGTCGCCACCGCGAATGCGCGGATTTCCTCGATGCTGCAGTATGTGCTCTGCGTGTCGCGATTCGCCCACTACGTCAAGGTTTTGGCCCGCGACAAAGTGGGTGCGTTCACCGATAGTCCGCACTTCGAGCGATTTCTCTCGGAGTGGGTGAACCAATACGTCACTCCCGACGACCAGGCGTCGGCCGAGACACGCGCTCGAATGCCGCTCCGGGCGGCCCACGTCGAGGTCCGCGAGGAACCTGGCACCGCCGGGGCCTACCGAGTCGTCATGCGACTCCAGCCCCACTTCCAACTGGACCGGCTCGATGCGACACTCAGGCTCGTCACGTCGGTGCGACGTGTCGACAAACGCTAACGATCAAACCCGCTATTGATTACAACAGAGAACGAGGCAGCACGATGGCGACGGCTGGTGAACTCCTGTCGACAGGCAACCTGGACGAGGCGATCCAGGCTGCAACCACTCACGTCAAGGCGAAGCCGAAGGATCTCGAGGCACGCTGGCTTCTCGCCGAACTCCTGATCCTCGCGGGCCAGCACGACCGCGCCGACACGCAATTCGACGCGATTATCGCCGTCGAGCCCCGCGCGGCGTTGTCGGCGATCCCGATCCGGCATCTCCTCCGCGCCGAGGCGGCGCGGCGGCAGTTTTACGACGAGGGGCGGGTGCCCGAACTACTCGACGGCGCCGACCAGCAGGTTCGCGACCGCCTGGAGGCCTTCGTGCTGCTTCGCGCGGGCAAGGCGGCCGAGGCGGGCCAGTTGGTCGAGCGGGCCGAAAAGGCCCGGCCGGCTCTTGCCGGAAAACTCACGCTGGCCGCGGAAAGCGAGCGGAGTTTTACCGACTTCCGCGACCTCGATGACATCACAGCTGAGGTCTTCGAGGTGCTCACGCAGACGGGAAAATATTACTGGATCGAGATGCGGCGGGTGGAGCTGATCGAGTTCACGCCGCCGGAGCGGCCGCTCGATCTCATTTGGCGGCCCGCACGGATGGTCGTGAAGGACGCGTTCGATGCCCAGGTGCACCTGCCTGCGGTCTACGGCACGCTCACAAACGCCGACGTCACCTCCCGGCTGGGCCGGCGAACCGAGTGGCTTGGAAACGCGGGGGATGCGATCGTGGGCGTGGGCCGGCGGTCGTTCGTGGTCGACGGCGAGGAGGAGGTCGACATGATGGCCCTCGGTTCGATCACCTTCGACATCTGATCGATCGGAGACCGGCGCATGGCCGGCGCGAGCTCCATCAATTGGCATCCCGTGACCAGGAGGCGACGCGATGTCCGTCTACAATGTCTACTGTCTGGGCACGGGCCACAGCAGTAACCAGGCAGAGCGGCTGCTCCCCGACATCTTTCGTACGTATGACCGCAGCCCAGCCAATCGCAAGCAGTTGATGGAAGGGCTGGGCACGTCCGCGTTCGTGCAGTCTGTGAGGAATGCCAACAACGACGCGGCGGCGAGCGGGATGGGGTGGCGGGGCACGGCGTTTGGCAAGGGCTGGGGAAACGTGGTCATGCAGGTCATGGCGGGTCTGCAGGCGGCCCATCAAACGCAGCCGATTACCCTGGTCAACCTCGTCGGCCACAGTCGCGGCGCGGTCACCTGCCACATGATCGCCCATGCGATCGACCACGCCCTGCCGGGGGTGCGATGCAACATCTTCGCCATCGACCCGGTGCCGGGCGGCGTGTTCGACTTCAGCCCGTGGTGGGAACTCAGCAAAGCCGAACGTGCGCAGCTGGGGCTGGATGGAAAGAGCCCCGAGTTTCTGCCGGACAACGTCAACGCACACTTTTCGATCCTCATGGAGAAGGACACGAATCCGTGCTTCGGCGTGCTGGGGCCGGGGAAGCTGCGTGGGGGGGGCGGTACGGTGTTCGGCTATCTGCCGATGTACGGCAAGCATGGCTGTTGCGTCAAAAGCGATCTCGTCAACGTGCCGGCCAGCAGAATCGCGCTGAGCATCCTGCTGGAACATCTCCAGACGTGGCACGTGCTCGTGGACGAATCCAAGCGTCTGACGCCGCCCCAGTATGCGGAGGCCTATGCCCAGATCTACCTGAACGCGATCGCCGACGGGGACAATCCGAAGAATGTGGCGAATTACAGCAAGAAGAAAGTAGCTGCGGTGGTGTTGGGCGCTGCGCTGTCGGGTGGTCTGGTGGGCTTGATGCACGGTAGCAGTTACTGGCGGAATCGAAGGGCGAGCGACATCCCCAACGATTTTCGGCAGAACCCCTACTACCTCAACACGCACCACCGCGACATGTTTCTTGCCGATCAGGCAGGCCGTAACGTCGCGGAAGGCATGGACCGGGATGGATTCATGTCACGGACCGAGTTTGAGCGATTTTCGAACGCATTTCCGCGGAGCTACAAGCTCCTCGTGAGGACAGGGCTAGCGCGATCGCTGCAGGACTCCGCGACAATGACGGCCGAAGACAGGATGATCTTCGCACTCGGCGGAGAAACAAACATCAAGCGACTGGAAATCAGGCCCTCAAATACGGACAAGAGAGCGCTGGCGACGCTGCTCGCCACCCAACTCACGATCGCGGCGGCTGAGCCTGCGAACCGGGGCATCGTCATGAACGCGGGGACGATCTTCACTCCTGACGCCTGGAAGCAGGCAACGTATGTGCGGTTTGGATCACGCGGTGACCAGGTGGCCGTGATCGACCAGCTGCTGCCCGAATATCACCACTATCGTCGCGCCAGAAATGCGGGGGCCGCGTTGAGAATCGCCTCGTGGATCGGCGAACAGGCCGAGCAGCATCTCCGCACGAAGCCTCGTAGCGATCGCCGTAAGGGGATGGTGCAGTTGGCGATGCAGGTGGTATCCACCCTGCAGTCGTGACGGCAGCCAGTGCCGGCCGGCATGTCAGCGAGTGGCATTCGCTGCGGCGAGCGTCACGATCCCCTGCCGCACGAGTTCCGGCAGCACGGTCTCGAAGAAGCCGGCGCAGATCGTGCCGACGGCCTGCGCCCGTTCGGCGGGATCAGTGATCGGCCGGCCGGTGGTGTGCTCCCGCAGATGCTTTTCTGTGCGGGCAAGCCGGTCGGCAATTCGCTGCTCGATGCCCTCGCGGCCGCTGGTGATCAGTTCGTCGAGGATCACAGCGTGCAGATCGCCGATCTCATGCCCCGCGCCGGTTCGCAGGCTCGCGAGGCCGACCTGCTCGTTGGCGAGGTCCTCTCGCTTGAGCGCCCGGCGGTTGAAGGCCAGCGGCACGGCAAGCGGGGCGGTCGCGATTGTTGCGGCCGGCGGAACCGGATCGATCGCCGCGCCGCCGTCGACCCGGAACAGCCCCATCGCCACTCCCGCGTCCACCGCCTCGATCAGGGACTCGGCGGTGAATTCCGCCAGTTGCGGCTCGTCGAGGAGCATCGGCAGCGACCAACTGGATTGTCCCATGACCTCGAGCATTCTGTCGTGGGGCGGGCCTGCGATTCCGGCCGTCACGCCACCGTAGATGACAGTGTGCGGCAGCGACGCCTGTGGCGACGCGATTCGGAAGAAAAGATCCCCTGCCGCCTCCGCGCGTTGCCGTGGCGTCCACGCCTCCCGCTGACGTCGTGAAAACAGGTCCCAGCGAAACATGACGTTGGCGTGGTGATCCTTGAGCGTCTCGACCGTGGCGAGATCGGCGTCCTGGAACTGTCCGCCGAACTGCGGCTGTGCGCAGAGCGGCCAGTGGTTGTGGTGGAAGGGGAGTCGGCCTGCGTGCCCGAGGCCGATCCCGTCGAACATCGCGAGCACCTCAGCCACGTCGAACACCGTCCAGTGTTCGTTGAGGTATTCATGGGCCACGTAGTGCGGGTCGGCCTGCACCAGCCGGTCGACGAGTTGGGCCGCGAGCGGCTGGTCGCGGAAGATGGGGGTGTCGGCCTTGCGCATCTCGGCGACGATGGCGAGCGCCTGGCGGACGCGGGCGATACTGTCGCCCTCGGCCTGTCCGGCAAAGTGCCGCAGCAGCGTCCGGACGGGGAGCAGGCTCGACCAGCCGGGCATGCAGTTGTAGGTCACCTCGACCATGCCGTCGGGCTTCAGGTGCCGGCGGATGATCTCGAGCACACACCGCCGCAGCTCCGGGCTCACCCAGCTGAACACGCCGTGGAGGGCGATGAAGTCAAACGTCGGCAGATCGGCCGGCATGTTTGCGAAGTCAGCGCAGAGCACCCGGACGTTCCGCAGGGCCGTGGCGGTGACCTCCCGCTCGATCTGCCCGGTGTGCACGGGCATGAAGTCGACGCCGGTGAAACGACCCTGCGGATTCGCCGCCGCAAGCGTCAGGAGCGTGCTGCCGAAGCCACAGCCGAGTTCCAGAAAATCAAAACCCTCCCGGACCGCGGGCGGCCGGATGCCCTGCAGCGACGCGACATATCGCATCCGGGCCGGGGCCATGAAGGGATAGTAGCCGGGCAGGTAGGCGACATCGGTGACGTAGCCGGCGGAGGGAGAGGAAGGAGAGGGCACGGTCGCGGTTCCTCAGAAACTTGACGGGCGAAGCGGTGTTGTAGCACGGCACACGTCAGCCGGGCTGCGATCGGCGTGGCAAAAACACTGGCCGCGAGGGTAGGATTCACGCCATGTCGAAGTCGATTCCCAACGAGATTCCACTCCTCCCCAGCCTGCTCGACCGGCTGCTCGACGACCATCCAGAGGAGAGCCGGGAACTGGCGTGGCGTGAGGTACAGGTGGTCCGCGTGCTCAAGACGAGCCTCTGCCGCGACCTGCAAAACCTGCTCAACGCCCATCGGCTGCTGGCGGCGATTCCCGACGTGTATGCCGAGCTGAAGACGTCGCTGCTCAACTACGGCTTACCTGACCTGCAGAGCATGGAGGTTCGCGAAGACCATGACCTGGGCCTGTTGTGCCGATTGATCGAGGAGGCGATTCAGGCCTTCGAGCCGCGTCTCCAGGGGGTGCGTGTGCGGCCCGTCATCGACGCGGAGGGCAAGAATCCGATCGACCGCCGCGTGCGGTTCGAGATCGAGGCCGTGCTCGTCGTGGAGCCGCTCCGGGAGCCGGTGCTGTTTTCCTCGTCACTCGACGTGTCCAACGGGGAGTTCGCGGTGGAGGGGGCAAAATGAGTGATGAACTGCTTCCCTATTACGACCGCGAGTTGGCGATCCTGCGGTCGCTGGCGGGGGAGTTTGCCGAGCGGCATCCCAAGATCGCAGGCCGTCTGAGCCTCGGCCGGGATGAGTCGCAGGATCCCCACGTGGAGCGGATGCTGCAGGGTATCGCGTTCCTGGCTGCCCGGGTGCAGAAACGGCTCGACGACGACTACCCCGAACTCACCGACGGCCTGCTCGATCTTCTCTACCCCCACTACCTGCGGCCCGTGCCGTCGCTTGCCATCGCGGAGTTCCCCATCGATCAGAAGCAGGCGCAGCTGACGGGCGGCTACCGCGTTCCTCGCGGCACGCCCGTCGAGACCGAGGAGGTGGAAGGGGAGCGGTGTCGCTACCGCACCTGCTTCGATCAACGGCTCTGGCCGCTGAGGGTTTCCGCGGCAGGCCTCTCGGGGCCGCCGTTCCAGCTGCCCATCGTGCCGCCGGCCGGCACCGTGGCCGTCCTCTCGCTGGTGATCGAGACGCTTTCCAGTGATGTCCGCGTGGGCCAGATGCCGCTGGAATCGTTGCGGCTGCACCTCCATGCCGAGGCGGGGCAGTCAATGCAAGAACTCTATGAGCTGCTGCTCACGAGATGCCTCGGCGTGGTGATCGCCGACGGCCCCACCGATGCCCAGGCGGTGGTGCTGCCGCGGGACAGGCTGGTCGCCGCCGGGTTTGACCCGGCCGACGCGGCCATTCCCGATGATCCGCGGAGCTTTTCGGGCTACTGACTCCTGTCGGAATTTTTCGCCCTCCCGCAGAAATTCCTGTTTGTCGATCTCAAGGGGCTCACGCCGCAGGTGATCGGCCGGATCGGCCGAAACATGCATGTGTCGATTCTGCTCTCGGCCACCAGCCGCGAACTGGAGCGGGTCTTGTCGGCCCGGGCGATCCGTCTGGGCTGCACGCCAATCGTCAACCTCTTCACCCAGCAACTCGATCCGATGCGGATCGACGGGGCGCGGAGCGAATACTGCATCACGCCCGATGCACGTCGCCCCCGGGCGGTCGAGGTCTATTCGCTGGAATCCGTGCAGGCCGGGCCGGCAGGGGATGAGCCCGTCGACGTGCTGCCGTTTTATGCCGTGGCGACTGCCGCCGAGACACCTTCGGCTCCGGCGATCGGGCCGCGGCGACGGCTGCGGTGGCTGGCCTCCCGGCGGACGCATCGCGAGCCGCGGCCGGACGGCGTGACCGACGCGGCCACCGACACCTGGCTGTCGCTCGTGGACGAAGCGGGGGGGCCAGCCGCCGTGGCCGACCTCATCGTCCACACGAGGGCCGTGTGCACCAACCGCAATCTGCCCGCGCGCTTGCCCTTCGCCGTGGGGCGGCCCCGGCTCACGCTGCCGGAGGGCCAGGGTCCTGTGGGCATGGTCACGTGCCTGACGCGGCCCACGCGGCCGCTGCGCACGCTGCCCGGCCGCGGCGCAGCATGGCGGATCATCTCCCACCTTTCACTCAACCACCTCTCGCTCACCGACTCAGGCGACGGCCGCGCCCCGCAGGCCCTGCGTGAGATGCTCCGCCTCTACCTCCTCGACGACCTCGACGACTACGACCAGAAGCAGCGGTGGATCCAGGGGATCGTCGGCATGTCGAGCCGGCGTGTGGCAGCCCGGGTCGGGGAGCGGGGCGGCGTTTGCCAAGGGGTGGAGATTCGCCTCGAACTCGATGAAGACCGCTTCTCGGATAGGGCGGCCTACCTCTTCTCGAGCGTGCTCGACCAGTTCCTCGGCGCGTGGGTCAACATCAACACGTTCACGAGGCTGGTTTCCACGTCGCGGGAGCGGGAAAGCCGGCGAGAGCAGTGGACATGGCCGCCGCGGGCTGGGAGCAGGGTGCTTGCATGAGTGACCCCGCCGCGATCGAGCCACTCGCGGTCGAGAGCCCCGCGACCTCCGCAGGCGGGTCGTTGGCCGGCCAGGTTTCCATGCGGCCGGTGTTGGAGCGGCTCTATGCCGAACCGCAGCGTTTCGAACTCTTTCAGGCGGTGCGGCTCCTGTTTGCGGAAGCGATCGCGGAGTCGGCAGCGGTCAACGGCGCGGCACCGGCGACCATCGGCAGTCGGGAAGTCGGCGGCGTGTCACGGGCGGCGGTGCGGTTTCATTCGTCGCCGACGCTCGGCTTTCCACAGGGAGCCATCACCGCCATCCGTCGCGAATCGCCATCCGAGGCGGCGGACCGTGGGGCGGTCGCGTCCACACATCTTGATATCGCCTGCTTCGGGCTGGTTGGTCCATCCGGCACACTGCCGCGGCACTACACAAGCCTTGTCGTGGAACGGTTTCGTCGCTTTCGCGATACGGCTTTGCGGGAGTTTCTCGACATCTTTGTCCAGCGGATGACGGCGTTGCTCTGCCGCGCGTGGGCAAAATATCGCCCCGCGATGCAGCACGAGGTAACAGCTCTAACCGGCCGGGGTGCGGCGTGGGACGAGGCAGCCGAGATGCCTCGCGATCCGGTGACTGCGGCGGTGGCGTCGCTCGTCGGCCTCGGCAGCAGGGGGCTTTCCAATCGGCTCGTCGCCAGTGACGACATCGTGTTGCGGCATGCCGCCCACTTTTCCCGACAGCCGCGGTCGGCCGAGTCGCTCGAGCGGTTGCTGCATGACGTCTACCGGGTGCCGGTGCGGGTGGAGCAGTTCGTGGGACGCTGGCTCGAATTGGAGCAGCCCGATCAGACGGCGCTCGCCAGCCGCGACCGGCCCGAGGGGCTCAATGCCCGTCTGGGTATCGATGCGATCGCGGGCCGTCGCGTCTGGGATGTGGGGTCGACGTTTGAAGTGGCCGTGGGGCCACTCTTGGCAGGCGACTTCCGGTCGAGGCTGCCCGGTACTGACCGGCTCGCGGCGTTGGGCGATCTGCTGCGGCTCTATGCCGGTCCGCAGTTTGAGATTCGCGTGCGGCTTGTGCTTGCGGCCGACGCCGTGCCGCGGTGCCAACTCGGCGGCGACGAACAGGCGATGGCCCTGTCGGGATCGCGGCTCGGCTGGACGACCTGGCTCGACGGCGGCCCGCCGCACGATCGCGGCGATGCGATGTTTGCGGTGAGGTAGGCCGCAGCCGGTGGTTTGTGGCGAACACCCCTGGCTTGTTTCAAGTCGGTAGGCGATGCCGGTGCTTCCGTGGCGGCGGCACGAGATCGGCGAGCCGGTCGAGAACGTGGCCCTGCTGGCTGCCTTTGATTACGATACTCCTGATGGCGACAACGATCACACCGCCGTGGGCTCCTACTGCCGATAAGGTGCAGGCCGCCGTCGAACGGCTCGTGGCGACAGCCCGCCCGAAGCGGATCATCCTGTTCGGATCTCGGGCCCGCGGCGATGCGGATGTGAGAAGCGACGTAGACCTCATGGTCATCAAGGCTCACGTCGTCAACCGTCATGAGGAGCTCGTTGAACTCGATCGTGCGCTCGCAGGCCTTACGATCCCGGTTGACATACTGCTTGTCAGTGAGGCTGAGTTCGAGGAGCGGTCCGCGCAGGCTGGCACGGTCGAAAGGGCCGCTCAGCGTGAAGGCCGGGTGCTCTATGCCGCCTGATCGTCCGGAGGTTCTTCTTCGCAAAGCGAAGCAGGACGAGTTGGCCGTTGAAAAACTGCTTGACGATCGAGACATCGAAGACGACCTGATCGGATTTCATGCGCAACAGGCGGCCGAGAAAATGCTTAAGGCGGTCCTCGCCGCACGCGAGGTTGATTATCCAAAGACTCATAATCTGCGCGTTCTTGTCGAACTGCTCTTCGCGGAGGGAATCCGCCTTCCGGAAAAACTGGCCGAGATCGACCGGCTCACGCAGTTTGGTGCGACGTTTCGCTGCGACTCAATCTCGATCGCGAACAGCAGTGACAGGATGATCTGGCTCGGGTGGATTCGGGACCTTCGGGCTTTTGTTGAACCGTTGATTCGAGAATAGCCCGCGGCGTTTGCTTGGACGCCCGTAGCGCAGGCTGAGGGGAAACCGGGATTCGAAGCAGTCGAAGATCCACGCGATCACCGGCTCGGCGGCGGCCCGCCGCAAGATTGCGGTGACGCGATGTTTGCGATAGCCTTGGCTACCTTTGAGGAAGTTCGAATCACGTACATTGGACGGGTCGGCGGAGGCTTTCCCAAGGGTTCTTCTGGCGGATGATAATGGAAACAAGACAAACGTTGGCGAGGGACATCTGATGACGCGCAAATTAATCGACTACATGGTTGCGCCTCCGCGTCAATACACACTGGCCGATTTTGAACGATATGTTCCCATAATCGAACGATCGGTGTTTCTTAACGACCCGTCATTGACGCAGTTCCTTGTGATCGACGGCTATCGACTCAACGTTGAGGGACGATCACGCGAAGGCAGACTGCGGCTCACCAATAGTCTTCTTGACGGAATCAACAGAAACGATCCTTATAGGCATCGTGATAATAGGCATCGTGATCCTGTTGATCGGGATACTTTCCATCAAGGCGCCCTTCCGCCATACCGCGCGGTTCGCCGCGACAGCCAATTTATCCAGAAGATATTTCTGGCGTTTTTAAACTGGCTCAGCCGGTCTGGCTATAGATACGTCCAGGAAACAGTTACCTCGTGGGACTTGACGGGAGACAACCAGGTTAATGTTTCACTCCTTGGAGACTCACATGCCAACGTCCTTTATAACC
>Ga0114918_10000520_pt1 | contig 33440 bp, 33 predicted proteins | sample LantaG_FD_87015 | JGI IMG/M metagenome (GOLD analysis project Ga0114918, IMG submission 87015) | Deep subsurface microbial communities from Baltic Sea to uncover new lineages of life (NeLLi) - Landsort_02402 metaG | ecosystem: Environmental > Aquatic > Marine > Oceanic > Sediment | place...
AGAGAAAGAGAAAGAGAGAGAGAGAGAGAGAGAGAGAGAGAGAGAGAGAGAGAGAGAGACGGAGCGGGTGAGCTTTTCGGAGCAGGAAACAGAGGAGCGGAAGGCGGAGAAAAGAATGCAGAAAATCTTTCGTACCTGCGTGAGCGTCGTCGCGTCGGCCACGACAAAGGGCACTTTCACCAACCTCGCAAGCGTCCTGGCGAGTAAGGTCTTCCCCGTGCCAGTGGGCCCCAGGAGCAGCACGTTGGACTTCTCGAGCTCGACCTCGGAGGGGACCGGGAGAGGGGGCGGCGGCGGGGGCGGCGGCGGGGGCGGAGCAGCAGCAGCTTGCGGCAGCGGCGGAGGAGGCGCCGGCGCGGCGGCGGCCTGCGGGTCCCCGCGCGCCGCTGCTGCGATCGCCCCTTCCCTCGACAGAGGCGAGGCGCCCGTGTACTCCGACGGAGGAGAAGGAGGAGACGTCGTCGGCGGCGAGGGAGGAGGCGAAGCGAGGGCAGCAAGAGCGGCGGCCCCTTCGGGCGAAGAAGGGTGAGCTTGAGGAGCCAAAGGCTGCTGCGGAGGCGGGGGGTAAGGGGGGTTGGCCTGCTGCTGCATATGCATCGGCCCGGCCGCCATCATCGCCGCCGCGTCCTCGCTCGCCTGCTGCTTGGCCTGCATGGCGGCAGCCACCGCGGCCTGCTCGGCCTTCCTCTTCTCCTCGTGCGAGACCCGGGCATAGTGGTTGTAGACCGCGACCGCCAAAGCTTTCTTCGCGGTGTCCTGCCCTACGACGTGCGCGTCGAGCGCCGAAACCAGCTGCGAAGGCGTGGGCAGAGGCGAACCGGCGTCGAAGCTGAGGGGGCCCGCGGAACCCTGGGGGCCAGCGCCCACCGCGGAGCCGCCGCCGCCGCCAAAGGCTGGCGTTGGCTCGTGGAGCGGCGGCAGGGACGAGTGCGGGAGCGGGAAGCCGCCGCCGCCTCCGATTCCGACTCCCGATGGGATCATCCCCGGTCCACCGGCTGCCCCGACGCGCTCTCCGTGCTGCGAGGAAGGGGAGGGTGTGGTGCTGCTGTTGCGGCGGGCAGAGGCGTTGTTGTCGTTGTTGTTGTTGTTGTTGTTGTTGTTGTTTTTGCCGCTCCGTTCTTCTTTCGTCGACGTCGTCGAAGGAGAGGAGGAAGAGGAGGAACAGGAAGAGGAGCGCAACATCACGGGAGGCAGGAGGGACTTGCTGCTGTTCTTCTGCAAAGCGTTATTCGTCGACGAAGAAGAGGCAACTATCTCGCTGCTCGTCGCTCCTCCCTTGCTCGCGAACGACGCGAGGACGCGCGGCGTGGCCTGTTGGAGGGTAAGGAGAAGAAGAGAGAAGAGGTTGAGAGAGAGAGTTTTTTTTCGTTTTTTTCGACTTCAAACAGCAGCGCGCCAATCGAAAAAAGGCGACGTTTTGTCGGGGAAAGAGGGCAAACCCGCAGGCCGTTTCTGCTGCTCTTCCCGCCGATCCTTCGCCATCAGGGGCAACAATTGGACTTCCCGGACGTGTCGAGTGGAGCGACGGAATCGCGAGAGGCAGGGAAGAGGTCCGTCGCGGTGGTAGAAATGTCGATGAGAAGAAACGAAATGCGCCGACGAGGACACACGTTCGCTCTCTTGCTCTTTCTCTCACCTGCTGCGCCGCCGAGCCCGTCGCCGACGCCGCGGCGGTCGACGCGACGCTTCCCGTGAGGCTCGACGACCGGGACCAGGCGACGCGGGCGAGCGCCGCGGCTCTGGAGGCGACGTCGCGAAGCATGATTCGAAGAAGAAAGGGAGAGGAGTTTGAAAGAGAAAAGGGCAAGGAGGAAGTCTTCCAAGAGAAGAGTGATTTTTCGAATGCTTCTGCTGCTGCTGCTGCTCAGAAAAAATTCGACGTCGAAAAAGCGAAGGAGAAGAAGAGGTCAAGCCAATCGCTTTCGTCTTTGATGCCTAGCCGCATTTCCCTCCGATCACGCTCTTTGCTTTCACGCCCCTCGGCCTTGACAAGACAACCATCTCCTCATCCCTGAGCAGCGCAGCTCGTTAAAAACACAAGAGGGAGGAACGCAGCTCGAGCAAAAGGCGGAATAGTAAATCGACATGCCTCCGAAAAAGAAAAAAGCGGCGGCGGCAGCAACAAACCCTTCTCGCGGCAAGCGACTGGCAGCTCGTGGTATCGCTTTGCGATCTGGAACGGGAGCAGACGCTCATGTTTCAGTTCCTGGCGGAAAGGGGAGGGCATCTAAGGCGCAGAAGCCGAGAAAACGCGCTGCGCGAGACGATGGTGAAGAAGAGGAGGCATCGCCGCAGGCGACGACGACGGCAACGCCTCCTCCTCCTCCTCCTCCTCCTAGTCGTCCTCAACCCCGACGCGCCGCCGGCGCCGCCCCCGCCCCAGAAGCCCCACCGGCAGCGGCCAACAACACCCCACACAGGCAGGACTACCGGGTCAGGATGTCGGACCAGCAGATCCCGAACGTCGAGGCCGCGGCCAGGGCCGCTGCGGCTGCCGCTGCGGCTGCGGCCGTCGCGACCGAACGGACAGTCGCTGCGGCGACGCCGGCGCTGCGCCCCTGGTCCTGCTCGGCGCCGTTCCGCGTCGCCGAGTTTGCCAGGGCCGGCGCCGAAGCCCTGGGCGAGGTCGATAAGGTGCTGTTGAGTGGGAAAGGGAATGCTGCTCCTGCTCCTTTGGCCGCGGCGGCTCTCTTGGCAGAGGCAGAGGCAGAGGCAGCAGCGGAAGCAACTCGACTGCCGCCGCCGCTCACCCCCGCTGCTGCTCCCGAACAACAACGACAGCAGCAGCAGCAGCAGCAGGAGGTGCTTCCCCCTCCTTTAATCCCCTGGGGCAAAGCGATCGCCCTGGGGCCAGGTGGGGGCCGCTCGCTGGTTGCCGGAAAGGATGTCCTCGTGACGCTCGCGCTTTCCGAGGCGGGGAAACCGGAGAGGCCCCTCCGCGAAGTCGTGCTGCTCGCCACTCCAGGAGAAAAAGGGGACTCTCAAACTCTGCAAGACGCCAGGGACGCCTTCAAGATGGCGTGCCTAGCTGATGCCGCGATGGAGGAGCTGGGAGTCAGCGTGCAGGGGGCCTACTGCGCCGTCGAAGGGGTCGTCTTCGCCGACAGGCGCCGGAAGAAGTCAAGAAGTGCGACCGCGGCCGCCGCCGCCGGGAATGCCGGCGCTGCTCCTTCTTCTCCTGCTGCTGCTGCTCTCCCTCCCGTCGTCGACTACGCCACGCCCATCCTGGACTTCCTGGCGGCCACGGGGGTGAAGGGACCGGCGCCCCCGGGGGAAGGGGAGGGGTCCGAGGCGAGGGCAGCAGCAGCGATGAGAAAGAAGAAAAGCTCGACCTCTTCCTCGTCTGCTGCTGACGCGGCTCCCCCCTGGCGCGCCGGCGACCTCTCCGCCGCGGCCCTGTCCGACCTGACTCTGCGCCTCGGGGGAGGCTCTGGCTACGTCTTCTGCCACCAGGGCGGGTGCGAGCACGCTCTATGCGTCAGGGACGTCAGGCTTGCCTGCGGCGACGACGCTGCTGTCGTTGTCTCTTCCTCCTCGACTCCTTCCGCCGCCGGCAGCGCCGCTGCTGCTCTTGCTCTCGAAGGAACCATCGAACAACTCGACGACGAAGACGAGCGCCACTCGCCCACCACGGGCGACTTCCCCCTCGTCCTCTTCAGGGCCCGGCCCCCAAAATCCCGCTCCTGCCAGAGCTGCGGCAGCAGGCGCGCGAAAAAGGCCACGTGGAGCGACGCGGCGGCCCCCTCGGACCCTGCCTTCTGGTGCTCCTCGTGCTACGCCGACGCGCATTATGGCGATTCGGGCGAGCTGCTGGTCCCGGGGCACAGGGTGGTGGAGTACCGTGGGGGGTGAGAGAAAGAAAATGGAATGAATGAAAAATGAACTTGTAAAAAAAAAACGATTTTTTGAATTTCATTTCTCTTCTCAACCAAAAGTGCTCTCTCGTTCTCTCCCTCTCAATCTCTACTCTCTACTATAATCTCAATATCTCTCACTCAAATATCAAATCTTGTCGCCGTCGCCGTCGGTAGGGGGCGGCGGGGACGGAGGCCTCTTGGCGGCGGCGCTGCCTCGGCCTCCACCGCTTCCGCCGCGGCCGCCGCGGCCGCCGCGAACGGAGCTCGCCCCTCGACCCCCGCGGCCTCCTCTTCCGGTCGCCGAAGCCGTTGCCGAAGCCCGCGGAGGAGACGCCCTCCCCTTCTTCGTGACCTCCTCAGCCTTTCCTTCTGCTTCTGCTTCTGCCTCCTCTTCTTCCTCCTCCTCAGACCCGGCTTCTTCCGCCTCTTCCGCGGCGGCGGCCTCGGCCTCCCTCTCCTCCCCGGCGCGCAGCAGGCGGGCTAGGTCCGCGGCCGCGGCGGCGGCGGCGAGGGCGTCCCCCTTCGCCTCGGCCTCTTCGGCCCGGTTGTAGGCCGCGAGGAGAGGGTGGTCCTGTGTGTGTGTGTGTGTGTGTGGGGGAGGGGGGATTCAGTAGTAGAAGAAGAAATGGGAGAACAGTGAGATGAAAGGAAAGAACGAGATTTTTTCTTCGAAAAAAAAAACCGACTTGGAAAAAACGAAAAAAAACAATTCTTACCCTGATCGCGCTCGCCGAGCTGTAGTCCTCCTCGGACAGCGCCACGGCCAGCTGTCGCTTCAGCAGGACGACGGGGGCGGGGTCCCCAGGGGCCAGGATCGCCAGGGCGGGCAGCGGCGTCGTCATCGAGGAGAAGGGCACGGGAGAGGAGTTTTTCCTGTCGCGCTGCTGCTGTCTTCGCCTCCGCCGCCGCCGCCGCCGCTGCCGCTCCGCTTCCTCTTCTTCCTCCGAGTCGTAGAGGCTCTCAATCCCTTCCTCGTCAGAGTCGTCGTCGTCAGAGTCGTCGTCATCAGTCCCGTACTCTAATTCATCGTCATCATCGTCATCATCTTCTTCTTCCGAGGAGGTGGCTCCCATCTCGTCCAGGGCGGCGTCGACTTCCTTCAGCAGCTCCCCGAGCGGCGAGCACCTGTCGGCGAAGATGTCCTTCCTCACGAAGAGCGGCGCGTCGAAGCGGTGAGCGAGCCAGGCCGCCTCCGAGGGCCTGGCGCGCGTCTCCCAGGTGACGACGGGCTCTGAGGAGGAAGCCGAGGAAGAAGAAGAAGAAGACGAACTCGAGCTGACTTTCTTGCTGCCTCCGAAGAAGAGCCGGGCGACAAAGGCGCCGCTGCGCGCGTCGACGTCGACGACGGCGACGCGCACGAGCGACCACTCCCTCTTGGCGAGCCTCCTCCCCCTCGCTAGGACCTTCCACAGCAGGTCCAGAGCGAGCGGCGGCACGAGGCTGGACTCGTCATCGACTTCGTCTTCGTCGGAGTCGTCGAAATCGGTGCTGTCTTCCTCCTCCTCATCCAACTGCTGGCTGCCTCCAAAAAAACCGCCGAAACCGACCCGCCGCTTCCTCCTCTCGGCCTCTCCCCTCCTCGCCTCGGCCCTCCGCTCCCTGCGCTGCGACTGCGCTGCCGACTTGGCGCCCATGAGCAGCAGGGCCAACAGCCCGTCGCCGCCGATCTCCATCGAGAGCGCCATCGCCCCGTCGTGGAGCGTCGCGCCGTCACCGCGCGCGCCGATCTCGCGCACACTTTTTCCGGCGTCGGCGTCGGCGTCGGTGATCTGCGCAAACACGACGACGCCGCGCGCCGGGTCGCGCGAGGAGCGGGCTACGACGGCCGGGATGACGCGGACGAACTCGCGCTCGTCGAAGGGGTAGGGCTCCTCTTCGGAGGCTGTTTTTTTGTTGTTTTCGATAGGGTGGATGGTGGAGGTGGAGAAGGAGAGAAGAAGGAGAGAAGAAGCGGAGAAGAATCTTCGTCAGCGAGAGAGGAGGAGGTCGAGGTTGAAAAGGTTTTTTTTTTGAAAAAAGAAGAAAAGAAGAAAAGAAGGGGCGCCAAATAAAAAATCGAAAACGTTTCCCGTTCTACACACCTCTGCGGCTGCTGTTAGCCCTTGTCACCAGGCTCGAGAGCTGCGACGAACGTCCCGAAGGCATCGCCGGTAAGGGAGCGCGGAGAGGAGGACGGAGCGAGGCGGGAGGAGGAGGAGCGGGGCTTCGAGGACCAATCCTCGTTTTCGACGACGAAGCATCGATCGAGAGCAGCGACGCTCGCGAGGTTGTTGTTGCTGGCCCGCGGCTCCTGGACGCGCCAGCGGAGCTTCCTGCTCCTGCTCCTGCGCTCTTAAAGCAGCCGACCGTCCTCATCGAAACGCCCGGGTGAACAGATACAGAGATGAACCCGAAAGACGGAGAAGCTTTCAGCGCATTTGTTGATTGAGGTGGGAAAAGAAAAAAAGGACAGAAGAACGAGGAAAAAAAAATCAAAAACGAAAAGTGAGCGAATTTTTCTGTTCACTTTGCTTCTTCCTTCTTCCTTCTCTCTCTCTCTCTCTCTCTCCCCCCATCAAAACACGATGGGAGCCTCCACGTCCCGCCCGGCCCCTCCGAGGCAAGGCCCTCCCCCCGAGAACGGCGTCAGGGTCACGGCGGGCCTGCTGCAGCGCGTGGTCGATCAGACGAACCGCGCCGGCGAGGGGGGGAAGAGGGAGAACGATGGGGGAGCATCGGCGTCGAGTTCGAGCTCGTCGAATCAACAAGAGCCACATCAGCATCAGCAGCATCAGCAGCAGCAGCAGCAACGCCAGCAGCACGGCACCGCGCGCATGTATGGTGTGCCCGATCTGAGGTGAGCATGGCATTGGAATCGTGTCGAATCGGACAGAAGAGATAGATAGAGAGAAAGAGAGCGCAAGAAAAAAAGGACGACGACGTTTGAGATCGCTCACCCCCCTCTTTCTTCCTTTCTTCGACCTCAACAACAACAACAACAACCACCTTCTTCACCAACACACAGCCCGCTCGACTTCGAGGCCGCGCGCCTCGCCGCGATCGACCACAAGCTCGCCGCGGACTTCAGGAGGTCCGCCACCATCGCCAGGGGCCAGCTCCGCGTCGAGGAGAACGAGGCAGCCGCGGTGAGCGCCGCCGCCGAGGAGCTGCTACGGAGGTGCGACGGCGAAACTTCAACGAGCTCTCCCTCTTCGTCTTCCTTCTCTTCTGCTGCTGCTTCTCCGTCTTCACTCTGCGAGGCCGAGGCCGCGGCCGTGGCGACCTGCTACGTCTCCGCGAGAGCAGCAGCATCGAGCGGAAAGGGAGGACACGAGAGCTCCTCCGCTGCTGCTCTCGGCTGCCGCGGCGTCGTCGAGGCGCTCGAGTCCTGCGCCCGGAGGGCCGCCGCGGCGAGAACAGAGGCCCTCTCTTCTCCGTCTTCTTCTTCTCCGTCTTCCGCTCCCGCTCCTGCTTAAAGAGAGTGTACTGTAATTTTCCACAATTTGAATTTCCAGTTCTCGGTTTATATCGTTTACACAAATTATCGTGCTCTTTTCGCCTCGAAGAACAAGTTCAGCCCACGAAGCTCCGAAATGATCTCCTCCTCGTCGAAGAAACCTTTCCCGCCTCTCGACGCCCTCACGCTGCGAACGGGCTCCACCACCTGCCAGAAGTCGCACCTCCATCCCGAGACCACGGCGTCGAACTGCTCCCGGGAGTCCAGGAGCGCGAGCTGCATCCTCGCGGTCCCGTAGAGCTCCGTCGCCAAAGAGAAAGCATCCCGGGCCTTCCGCTCTTCTTCTTCCTCTTCTTCTTCTTCTTCTTCTTCGTCGTCTTCGTCGTCTTCGTCGTCGTCGTCGTCGTCGTCGTCGTCGTCGCCGCCTCCTTGTCCTCGTCCTCGTCCTCGTCCTGCCTTGACCAAGGCCCCGCCGAACTCTGCCGGGTCTACCTCCTCTGCCGACATCGCCGTGGCCGTGGTGCGAAGCAGCTCGTCCACGAGGGCGCGGCGCAGACCCAGGTCCTCCGCCGCGGAGAGGGAAGGGTGACGGCGAGGAGGAGGAGGAGCTTGAGGAGACGACGTCGACGACGACGACAACGACGACGACGTAGAAGAAGAACTTCCCCCCTCTGCCGCCTCTTCCAGGACCTTCTCCCACTCTCCGCTCTCCCACAGTGAGCGCACCCCCTCGAGGTGCCACTTGCCGACGATCACGACGATCGGGCGAGGAGGAGAAGAGTTAGGGTTGGAGTCGGAAGAGGGAGAAACGGAAGTGGAGGTCGAAGAAGAAGACGAAGCATCGTCGTCGGTTTCGGCGCCTCCGCTTCCACTTCCGCTTCTCCGTCTCCTCCTCTCCGCTTCCCTCTGAACCTCCCTCGCCACCGCCGAGCAGATCACCGCGTCACGCTCCCTGACCAAAACATCATAAGCCTTCCCGTAAGCCCCACCTCCCAGCGGCGGGGGAGGCGCGACGGAGCCCGTCAGGCACTCCAAGGTGTTGGCCGCCGCCTGCGCCGCGACGGCCGCGTCGAGGTCGGCGGCGCTGAGTCGCTCGACGAGCCTGCGCACGGTCTCTGTCTTCGGCCGGTCTCCGAAAACTAATCGCGAACCTTTCGACAGCGCTGCCACGTAGGCCAGTTGCTCCCCTGCGAAGTGTTGCGACAGGGCCTGCCAGAACGAAGTCTTCTCGGGGCTGCCGTCGGGTAAGGACGAGAGGCGTTCGGCCAGAGAGAGGCACTGAGGGACATGCGCTTCTTCGGCTTCGAAAAACGGGCTCGATTTGATTTCGCTCCCGTCCTTGTCCTCCCATCGCCCTCCTCCGTCGAAGCCAGCGCCGCCGTCCTCAGCCAGCGACAGGCAGATCCCGGTTTCGACGCCGTGCCTGGTGCACAGAGCAGTCTCGACGACGACGGAGGCAGGGCTCGAGGAAAGGATGAAGGCTCCGAGCGAAGGGTCAGGGTCGCCGTGGTCGACGCCGACGACGACGACCTCGATTCTGTTTTTGTTTTCGACCTCGCTCTTAACGCTGCTGCTGCTGCCTTCCGGTTCCGCGAGGAGCACGGCGCCGGATGGGGCCAGCTGCACGACCGAGGTCGAGGAGAAGCCGGAGGAGTCGGAGGAAGAAGAAGAAGCAGGGCCTGCTGCGGAGGGAGCGAGGCGCGGGCGGCGCGCCGCTCTTGCCTTTGCCGCCCCTGCCTGGAGGAGGAGGCCTTGGGGAACGGGCGCCGGCCGGAAGAGGAGGGGCGCGGGCCTCCTCCCAGCGAGCGCATTCATCGCCTGTTGGTGGGTTTTTTTAGAGGGTTTTAAAGCGGGCAAAGAAAGTCAGAAGAAGAAGGAGAAAAGGAGAAAAAAAAGCTCTCTCGCGCGCTCGCTGCTTTATTTAAAAACAAAAAACAAAAAACGAAACAAAAAACAAACTGGGGGCCTCAGATTGAAAACTAATCGGCAAAGCGCGTTTTTTGATCGCGGCATTTCGCGCGCCTCCCCTCGGAAGAGGAGAAATGGAAAAAAAGGAAAAAGGAGAAGGAAGAGGAAAGAAAGAAAAACTATCTCTCCCCTCCAAGGGTACAAACAGCGAAAAAGGTCCCGAGCGAGCTCGAATCGAAAAACGAAAGGTCAAGCAACAGGAAAGCACAGAGAGAGAAAGACGAAGAAGGGGGGCGGGGGCAAAGGGGCACAGCGGTCAATGACAACATCAACCCGCGCCGCAGCCTTGTCCCCTCTCTTCATCTCCTCTTCTCCCTCAACTTTTACCGTCTCCCTTTGACGCTCGAACGGAAAACCTTCCCCCCTCCCCTTGAAGTGAGAAAAAAGTTTAACTTTCGCCCCCCGCCCTTCCAATTCCCTTTTCATTCCGGGACGCAAAAGAGAGCACGCGACGCGCGCCTAGGATATATGCTTGTCATTTATAAAAATAGAGGTCTTCCTCGGCCCAGTAGGGGGTGGTGGTAAATAGAACAAAGGAGGTGGAGTTGTTTTTTTCTTCTTCTTCGTTTCTTCGTTTCTCCGTTTTTTTCCCGTTTGCTCGGTTGTCGTTTGAGGGAAAGAAAAGGGCTCAGATAGGAGCGAAAGATATTTGTTTGTTAGATTGTAGTTTTGTCCTCATGAGCTCCAAGGAGCTCAAGTCGGTTGAACTATGCATTGAATAATTGTCAGCATCACAGCCCCTTCCCCCCTCGGGCGACGGCGAGAGCGAGGAAAAGAGAAAGCGAAGAAGAAGAAGGTTGATGAAGAAGAGGTTGAAAAAAAAATCGAAAAAGAGGTCTCGGAGAAATCCGCTAATTTCTTTCGTCACGATTTTTGAAGGGCAAAAACAGCGCCAAAAACAGTTGAGGAGCGTCCGCAAGCGCTCGAAAGGCGCTTCTCGACGCCCTTCGACTGCTCCGACGCTGTTCTCGATTCCCCCTCAAGGTCAGCGTGTGTAACAATTTGAATAGTGAATCGTCATTGACCCCTTTTTTTGGAGAAAGATTGGAAGGAGAGGCATTGGTTCTTTACGTCGACGTCGAACTAGCCGCCGTCGCATTTTGTGGCTTCATCCATCGCGTTGCCGCGGGTTCATCCGAATCGCTACGGACCTTTTCCATTTGTGGCTAGAAGCAAACCAGTCTTCTCTTAGCTCTCGTGCAAAGAAAAAAGTGATCGAAAAGCGAGCGAAGGAATGAAGAGAGACATTCGATCGAGGCCTTTGGAGCCGCCGTCGAAGAGAAAGAGAGGAAAAAAATGAAAAAAAAACGTCTTTTTTTTCGCACTCAAGTTTTTTTTCTCTCGACCTCTTCCCCGCGAAACCACCTCTGCGCGAGCTCCACAGTCTCTTCCCGCTGCCTGGCTGGCGACACCAGCCTTCTATGCCATTTATATGAGAAATAAAGAAAGTGAAACTACAGTTTTTTTAAAAACAAAATATCGTCAACAAAATAAGGTCATTTCTCTTCTCTTCTTCTTCTTCTTCTCTTCCTCCTCTTTTCTTCTTCTCCTCCATCTCTTTTCCTCTCAGAGACACCCTCCGCTCGCGATCCAACCCGCAAAGAACTCATAAGCAGCCAGCGTCACAGCAGCCTGCGGGGCAGCCTTCAGGATCGAGGGCAGTGCACCCTTGTAGAGACCCGCCACCCCTTCCTTGGCCGCGACGGCGGAGAGCGTCGCGAACAGCGGCCTCGCCGCGGCCGTCGCGGGCACGCGGGCTCCGTAGGCCGCCGAGCGCGCCAAACCCGCGACCTGGTACCTCTTCTTGGCGACGTCGAGAGGGTGCGTGGCCAGCTTCGCTGCCGTGCCGGCCGCGAGGCCGCAGAGGAAGCGAGTGGCGGCGTCCGCCGTCGTGGTGACGACTTGTTCAGATTCATCGTCTCTGTTTTTCGAAGAAGAATAACCATTCCTCCTCGCCTTATTCCTCCCTCCTCGCTCCGCGGCCCTCCGGTCCGCCGCCTTGGTCAGCCCGTCGTAGAGCCCAAACTGCAGGGCGGCGTAAGGGACGATCTCGACCAGCGTCGTGCCCAGACCCGCATAGAGGCCCCTTGGCCCCGAGCGGGCCAGGACGCCCCTGGCCGCGTCGAGCGTGCCTCGGTAGACTTTCGGCTCGCCCTGCGCCGCCAGCGTGGTCCGGAGGAGGTCGAAGGGGTAGGACGCGACGGTCGCCGCGGCGCCGGCCACGGCCCCGGCCCCGAAAGACAAGAGCGGAGAGGAAGTAGTGCTTTCCTCCGCCTGCTCTTGTGTCCCCCCCCGCCCGAACAACCCCAGGCTCTTCGTCTTCTTCTTGCTGCTCTTGATTTCCCTCTCCTTCTCCCGCTTCGCAGCGGCGGCGCTCTTCACGGCCTGCAGCGTCACGAACTGGACCGCGGTGTAAGGCACGGTCAGCAGCAGGCCCGGGATGGTGCCCCGCCACAGGCCAGCGACCCCTTCTTCCTTCACGATCAGCTTGAGGGCCTGGCCGAGCCCCCTGTATTTCGATCCGGCGCTCGCGGCTGCTTCCCCTAAGACCGGTTCCAGCTGGACCTGGAACCGGATCTTGAGGACGTCGAGCGGGCCGACGCAGACCCGGGCCAGGGCTCCGGCGCAGGCTCCGGCGAAGGCGTCTTGGGCCGGGGTCGAGGAAGAGGAGGTCGAGGAGGTCGACGACGACGATGACGATTTCTTGCCCTTGCTTCCTCCACCTCCTGGGAAGAGGCCTCCGCCCATTTTTGATCGGGTTTCTGCTTGCCAGATATCAGAGAGACCGTCAGAAGGCTTCGATCACGAGGAGGAGGAGATTTGACAAAGCGTGCAAGAGTGTTTAAACCGAGCGGGGAAAGAAGAGGAAGAAAGAAGAAAAAAACGAATGGCAATCGACGTTTTCGTCGAAAGTGAGCAGAGTTTTTTTTCCTTCCCTCTCGCCGCTCGCTCCCACAAACCATCGAAAAGGACCAAGCCTTCTCTCTCGTTCTTCCTCTTCTCTTTTCCGTTCTGTTCTTCGTCGCAGCACAGCGCCCTCTCTGCAGAGAGCGCCCCTGCTGCTGTATAGCTCTCAGCTAGCGCAAACAGAGCGCGAGAAGAGAGAGACAGAGAAGCTTGAGAGAGAAGAGAAGCAGAACAACTCGGATCTCTCTCAACAATAGCCGGCGAGGGCCGCGAGGAGGCTTACGTGCTGCGCTTCGTCGACGCGAGCCTGGCTGCGCGCGTGCGCGCCACGCTGGCCGAGGAGCCCGACGCGGACCCTGCCGACGCGCTCATGGAGCTGGACTTCGATGGTAAGGAGAAGAGTTGGAAGGAGAGAGGGAGAAGTCGAATGGGAGGAACAGGGGGTCGACGAGTCGAAGAAAGGAAAAAAAACTCACTCTCGACCTCGACCTTTTTCCTTTGACCTCGACCTCATTCCTCAAACCAAACCAAAAAAACAGAAAAGCAGCTCACCCCGGCGGGAGAGGCCCGCGTCGGCACCTTCACCATCGCCAACGAGGTCTACCCGGTCTTCCTGCTGGACTCCCCCTCGATCATAGAGGCATACAGCACGCTCGACGACGTCAATCTCGTCAAGACGGGAGACGTCGCCCAGATCCTGCTCGTGGCGCGGCAGGGGGCCTCGGCGCCTCCCCCCGGGAGCGTGCTGACCCCCGCGGCCGCGGCGGCCCTGCAGCAGCAGCTGGGGCCTACCGGATGGGCCGCGCCGTGTGCTCCCGCCTGGGAGTCGCGCGACGGGCTGACTCCCCCGATGACGGACGCGCGCGCTCGCCACTTCGCCAGGATGCCGGTCGCGCCGCGCGATGCCGTCGCCGCCGCCGAGGCCGCCATCCTGAAGATCGCGCAGGGCTCGGCCCCGGACGGCGTGACCTTCGAGGATGTCGAGGAGGAGTACCACGCCCCCAACGAGGACGGGAACGGCGGAGGCTGGGTCCCCGTGCGGAAGGGGCAGCGGGCCAAGCCCCTCGCCGTCGAGCAGGCCGAGATCGCCAAGAAAAAGAAAGAGGTCAAGGCGAGGGCGAGGCAGGCGGCTCTGGAGAAGGGAATGACGCATGTGGAGGCGAGGAAGGCGGCCGTGGCCGCTGCCGCGAGGGCCGCTGCGGCGCTGCAGTCCGGGTACGGAGGAGGAGGGGGAGGAGGCGGCGGCGTGGCGACAGCAACGCAAGTGGAAAGAGGAGAGAGAGGAGAGAGAGGAGGGAGAGGAGGAAGAAGAGGGAGCAGCGGCGGCGACAGCGACGACGAGGGAGGGGAGACCGCGTTTGAGGGAGGTGAGGAGGAAATGGAGGGCGGCGGCGGCGGAGGTGGCAGCGGCGGCGCTGGCCCCTCGAGGGGGTGAAAACAATGTTACTTACAAACTAAATGTAAAAAATAAAACACTGAAATAACAAAAAAAACTTGCAAAATCTTTTTCTCATTTCCTCCCGAGGCCCAGCAGATAGACCTCCGTGCTCTTGCTCCTCGTCGCCGGCGGGCGAGCCCACTTGATCGATTCGAAGCAGGGTTTCAGGGAAGAAGCGAACGCTGGCGTTTCTTGCCCCTCTAGAATTTTGACTAAGAACGAGCCTCCCTTGGCTAAAACTCCTTTTTTGGAAGAAGAAGAAGAACGAGGGCTGAAGAACTCGTCGTCTTCTTCGTCTCCTCCTTCGCCGCCGCCGAGTGCGAGCCTCGCGGCTGCTCTCGCCAGATCCAGAGAACGCGCCGCGTCGGCGGAGCGCACCCCCAGAGTCGAGTGGCAGAGGTCGCTCAGAACGACATCGAAGTGGAAAAATCCACTTTTCATCTTCGCCTTCTTCCTCTTCTCGTCTTCCTCCCCTGCTTCTTTCTCCAAGGCCTCCCGGAACAGCGCAGAGAGCGTCTGTGGGGTCAGGTCGAACACGTCGGCGACGCGGGTGAAGACCGGGGCAGCAGCAGCTGAAGAAGCAGCAGCAGAGAGACTCCTCCCGCTCCTCTGTTTCTTAAGCTTCGAGACGTCGACTTCGACGAGGTCCACGCCCAACACAAAACCCTTCTCGCCGACCTTCTCTGCCGCAACCTGCAGGAAGGCCCCCGGGGAGCACCCCAGATCGAGCACCGACGCGCCTCGCGGGAGCAGTTGGGGGAAAGAGCCGGAGAGGGAGAGTAGCTTGAGCGCGGAGCGGGCCGCGAAGCCGGAGGCGGCCGCGGTCGCCGTCGCCGCGTCCGCCCATCTCGGCATTGTCTTGAGGAATTCTGCTCCTATTCCTAATCTTCGACCGTTGTCACCGCATAGCAGACATCGAGGGCTTGCTCTCTAGGGTTCACAAAGTCAACAGAGTCGAAAGAGCTCGTCGAAAACGGCGGCGAGAAAGATGCAAAACCGAAAAAAAAAGCTGAAATGTGAAAGGCGAGCGAGATTTCTCTCGACCTCCTCTTCACTACTCCTTTTCCCTTCTTCTCCTTCCCTCTTCTCTCCAGAGAGAGACGACCGCGCATCCCTTCTTTACGCTCTTCTGCTCGCTCTGCTCTCTTCGCAGAGAGCTAGAGCGCTGCGTACTTGAGCGGTGCATCCTAGAGTTTCACTCGCGGCAGGGGCGGCAGAGCCGACAGCGGCGGAGCCGATGCTTTTTGGAGAGATGCCTCCCGAAGCTGCGAGCAGCTAGCTGCATCGCGGGCTGAAACTGAAAACAGCGCTCCATCGCTCGCCGTTTTCGCCCTCTTCCTCGCCTGCTTTCTGTTCTCTGTCGTCTCCAGAAGCCACGAACGAACGCCCTGCGTCCGTCGACAGCGCGCATTCGGATCAGAAAGGCCCGAAAAGTGGAAGCACTTGTTTGCTTTTCAATTTCTTCACGAGCGCCGCAATCTAGCCGCGGTCCAGCGCGCTCATCGAAACCCGCTCATCTTCTTCTTCCTTCTCGCCTTCTCGCCTTCTCGCTTTCTCTCTTTCTCTCTCGCGCACGTCGCACTCACCCCTCACGCTACTGCTCTCCCTCTTCTCAAACACTCACATAGGCTGATACGAACCCCGCACTCGCACTTGGCGTTTCAACAAAAGAAGAACCTCGAGCTCGTTAGCGAGTTCCATTCCTCTCTCTTTCGTCGAGAGAGATTTCGTCGAAAGAGCACCTCCGAACGAAACTTTTCCTCCAAGAAAAAAGAAAAACAATGTCGTCCGCGCAGCCCTGCGTCGACGCCTGCTGCCCCGTGCTGACCACGGTCGACAAGAGCGTCGAGGAGATCGCGCAGCCGGACTTCCCAGAGATCAAGTGAGTCGGTCGTAACGCGAGAGCAATTCCGAGGAGCGATCTGGGGAGGAACTTTTTTCTTTCTTGACCAACGAGGCCGTTGAAATCGGCGAAAACGATGTTTCTTTCTTTTGTTCTTCTTTCTTCTCCACGCTCACCTTATCTCGTTCTCTCTCTTTCTCTTTTCTACACCACCTTCTCAACCCCAACGTTCCCACTCCACCAGGGCCTACAAGCTGGGAAAGCGCCGCTGGTCCTACAACCAGTGCGAGCTCCGCGTGCTCCAGGCCGGGACCAACGGCGCGACGTCGGTCGAGGTCGTCGAGGCTGTGCAGTTCCCTCCGACTTCGACCTCCTCTCCTTCTTCCGCGGGCTCCCCTTCGATCGGCGAGTCCCCTTCCTCGACGGCGGCCTCGTCCCCCATGTCAATGGCGGCGGGAAATGACGGAAACCTCCACTCCCTCGCCCAGCACAACCCCCCCACGCCCGCCGAGGAGGCGAGCGTGACCTACCAAGTCAGGCTGGGAAACGGCTACCGCATCCGCGTCGTCGTCTTTGTTGTCCACGAGGAGCCCGCCGGGGCAGTGGCCGCGGCGGGAGGGGCGACGCACTTCACGTGGAGGGCCGTGGCGAGGTCCGAGTGCAGGAAGGGGTGCTCGGGGCCCGTGCTGCGGTCGATACAGAGGTTTGGGCGCCTGGGCAGGAGGAGTGGCGCGCCTCCCAACTTTGGCAGCGGCGGCAACGGAGGAGGAGGAGGGAGCGGCGGCGGTTCTCCTGTCATGCCCTCTTCCACTGCCAACTTCGACGCCAGCGCTGCTGCTGGAACGGGCTCCCCCGGAGGAAACAACGCGAACAACAACACCTGCAACTCCCCGGCGGAGAGGGACAAGGTCAAAGAGGCGAAATACCTCTACCTGTCGATCGACGAGGCCGGGACGCACGTGGGCGCGCGCGCCTTTCGGCTGATCGCCGCCGCGTACGACGCTTCTGGTTTGACTCCGCTGGGGGCCACCGTCAGCCCCCCGATCCGCGTGCTGGCCAACAACGACGTGCCCACGGGCGCGGCCTTCATCACGCTGCACCTTCCCCTCAGGGCGGACTGGCAGGGGTGGCTGCCCGGGCGCAGCGGCGTCGGCGGCGCTGGCGCGTGCGGGAGTGGAGGCGTCGCGGCGGCGATGAGGGCTGCCGCGAACGCTGCCGCCGCGGCGGCCGGTGTCGGGGTGGTGGGGGGCTCTTCGCCGCTGGGGAGGCCAGGGGGAGGAGGAGGGAACGGAAGCCCCGGAAGGGCGGCAGCTGCTGCTGCCTCTGCTGCTGCTGCTGCTGCTGCTGCTGCTCCTTCTTCGTCTTCGCCTCCGCGAAGCCCAAACAAGAGGCCCTCGGCGGCGGTTTCCAGGCAGCAGCGGGAGCAGCGACAGGCAGAGCAGCAGCAGCACCACCAGCAGCAGCAGCAGAGGCAGCAGCAGATGCAGGCCTTTGCCGCTTCGAGCTTACCTCACTTGCTGCTGTCTCACGCCGTCTCTTCGAGTTTGCTCAACGATCCCTCTGGCGCGGCGGCTCTGGGCGCCGCAGGAGGAGCAGCGGCGGAGGCCCTTTGCGCGCCGCCGCCTCTCGTCGCGGCCTCGGCTTCGGCAGCAGCGGTCCCGAGCGACGACGGCTCCAACGCCAACAACGCCAACGGGGGCTCCCCTCCCAAGAGGCAGAGGAAGCAGCACGGAGGGAAAGAGTCTGCTCCTGCGCCGAACCAGTTTTCGCTCTCTGCCGGCGCGGGAGTGCCCGCGCCGCCGCCGGCCTCGTCGTCGCCCCCCGCTCCTCCGGTCTGCAAACCCCTCCTCCTCGAGGAAAGCACCAACGCTGCAGCCGCGGCGGCGCCCCCTTCCCCCTCGGCCGCCCTCGCAGCCAGGCTCTTCCACACGGGAGTGGGGTCTCCCTCGGCTGCTGCTGGAGCGAATGGAGGAGGGAGCATCGGCGCCGGCCTGCCGCACCTGGTCGCCTCACGGCTCTTCTCGAACAGCATCAACGGCAATGGAAACAACGGCATCGGTTCGGCGTCGACCTCCGCCCCAGGCTCGCCAGGACTGCCGCAGCTCGCCCCGGCGCTCATGGGCTCATGGGGCGCGCAGCACCACCACCACTTGCTCTCCGCGATCGGTCAAAGGAACGGGAGGGGCGGCAACAGCAGCAGCAGCGGCGGCGGCAGCGGCTCGCCGCTCGCGCTCGACGCGTCGGCGCTCAACAGCGGCGGCAACACGCCGATGGCGTGGAGGACGGCGTCTCTCTCCGCGCTCGTGGCAGGGTGGCCGATGACCCCGCGGTCGACGGCGATCGCGCAGGCGGCCGCGGCGGCGGGCACGGGGCTGCAGTCTGCGGGCGGGAGCGGGGAGCAGCAGCAGGGGCAGCAGGCGCAGCTGGGGCAGCAGGAGCAGGAGCAGCAGCAGCAGCAGGTGAAGGAGGCGGCAGCGGCGGCGGTCGCGGCGGCGGCGCCGCAGTTCAACAACGCTGCCGTTGCTCCTTAGGGAGAGAGAGATAGAGGAGGGAGAGAGAGAGGGAGAGATGATTTGCGGGTGTTTTTTTCTTTGTTCACATGGCCCTACTATCGGTCCCTTCCATTCAATAGAGAGGCAGACGCGACCCTTTGCCAGCGCGCCCCCTTTTTTTTAAAACAACAACAAACAAACCTTTTTGCCGCCGCCGTCCTTCACAACAACAAAACTTAAAAAAACAACACCACCCCTTTCCCCCCTTTTTTTCTTCCCGCCGCTTTTTCTCTCTCTGTTTTCTGGAGTCGTGGGGCTTGTGCTCTCGCTCCATGAATCAGAGGATGAAAGAGACAGAGCGGCGGGGAGAAAAAAGAATGAGTAAAATAACAAACAAAGAAAAACTATGAAACGAAGAAGAAAAAAAAAAATGACTCACGCTCTCGCTTTCGTTTGTCTCTCTCTTTCGTCTCTCTCTCCCCCTCCATTCCCGACTGATTTTTTTCTCTTCATTTTCGTTATTGACAGAAAGCGCTCGAGGCCAAGCTACACGAACGAACAAACAAAAAAAAGCTAGAGTGGGGGGAGAAATCAAAAAAAGAGAAAGGGAAATCAAAGGGAAAAAAGACAAAACCTCTCTCTCTTCAAACAATGTACCTCTCCTTGACGCTCCGCCCCATCGTCTTCGCGTCGTTGTGCGCCATGAACCCGACCCTCGCGCTCGAGTCCAGGTCGAGAAGCGCCTTGAGCTGCTTTCCCACGCTCACCTGCGCGGCCTCGTCCGAGGCCGTGCGGGTCCAGAGGCAGACTTTGTCTTGTTTCGGCCGGACGTTGACGACGACGCCGCAGACCTCGTCGCCCTCGGCAAACTGCTCGCCGACGGCCGCCAGCAGCGCGTTGAGCCACATGGTGTCGAGCGTTGCTTTCGAGTTGTGACCCTTGGGGACGAGGACGGTCCACTTGCCGCCGTGCTCGCACTCGGGGTCCTCCCACTGAGAAGAACGAGAGTTTTTTTTTTAATGAGAAGAGGGAAGAGGTTGAGGTTGAGAGAAAAACAGAGAGATCAATCAACGTCGAAAAAACGAACCGAAAAGAAAAAACTTCATCATCGTCCCTCCCTTTATTCATACCTTGGGCTCGATCCCCTCCTTGAACAGGTGCAGGTCCGTGCTGTTCTCCAGCCACGAGGGGGGCTTGATGTTGTTGTAGAGCCTGTTTTGGTAAAGAGAGAAGAGAAGAGAGGGGCGGGTGAGCTCGAGCCGCCAATCATCATTTCCCCCATTCGACGTCGTTGACGTTGTTTCTTTTCATCGCGCCGCGCCGGGCTTCTGCCCGAGCTTTTCTTGCTATTCCACGTGCTCTAGGGGCAAGAGCACGTCGAAATCTCTTCAGAAGTGCGTCGAAAAAGAGACGGAACCCACTCAAAAAGAGGCGGAAAAGCGACCTCACCTCCAAAAGTCCTCGACGGTGTCGAAGCTGTAGACCGATCGCAGCGTCTGGCCCCACGCCGCGGCGGACATCTTGCCCGAGCCCGCTCCGCCGGACTTCTGGTTGTCGAACCAGAGCGTCCACTTGTGCTCGAGCGGGTGCGAGGAGGGGGCGGCTTCGTCGGCCATTTTTGAAGAGGAAAAGACGAGAAACGAGGAGGAAGAAGAAGAAGAAAGCTCTTTTTTCTTCGACGTCGAACGAAAAAAAGTGAGCAATTTTTCGCCTCATTTTCTCTTCTTCGAGAGGTCAAAGCAAGCCATTGAAAAAAAGACAAAAAAACGCTTCGAAGGAGGAAGGAAAGAGTTTTTGACCGGGCTTTTCTCCTTCTTCTCTGGCTTCCTCCGCCCAGCTTCGCATGCTCCCGGGCATAGCAGCTGCTGCTCTGGCTCGTGCTGCCGATAGTAGGGCTTCCTCCTCTGGCCGTCGTCGGACCTTCGCGATGAAGTTTAGCTCCTCCTCGTTTAGCTCGTCTGCGGCGGCGCCTTCGATGTCGCCATCGACCGCTGCTGCTCCTGCTTTCCGCGCCTCGCCCGCCCTCTCCAGGCCCTCTCCCGCCCTGTCCATGCGCCCCAGGCATGTCCCGTGGTCGTTCTCGAGCATCCAGCTGCAGCGGAGCGTCTCCGTGAACTCTCTGGTCCGGGAGAACGACGAGGACACGGAGCGCCCAAAAATAGCCGCGATGATGCCCATCCGCGGCGGCGACGGCGGCGGGCGCCGAAGAAGCAACCTCAACCTCAACCCCAACCTCCACCACCACCTCCACCAAGCCTCCTGCCGCGCCTTCTCTGCGGCGGCCAACCTCCCCGGGGAGAACCCGGCGTCGAGGGACGACGCCGAGGCGGCCCGGGCCTTGAATTCTCTGGGCTACAGGAGGGACGACGACGGCCGGGGCAACGGCACGACGCCGCCGCTGCCGCTCGTCGGCGCGAAGAAAGGCTCGACCTCGACCTCCTCTTCTCCCTCTTATTCTTCTTCCACCCCGGAGTCCCGCGCGGACTCCGCGGCCCTGGCCCGCGAGCTCCACACCGTCTCCGTCGCCATCGCGGCCAACGCCGCCATCTTCGCGGCCAAGGCCTGCGCGTACGCCGTCACCGGATCGTCCTCGATGCTCGCCGAGTGCGTCCACTCGGTCGTCAACACCGCCAACCAGGCCCTACTGAGGCTCGGCGTGGTGCGGTCGAGGAGGCCGGCGACCGCCTTGCACCCTTACGGGTTCATGAAGGACAAGTTTGTGTGGAGCCTGGTCTCGGCGGTGAGTAGGAAGAGGTTGGAGTTTTTTTTCTTTTTTTGAACAAAAGAATCGAAAGCTTACTCCTTTTATTTTCTTTCGTCTTCCCTCTCTTTTCTTCTTCAATCCACCCCCTCCCCCTTTTCATCCAGGTCGGCATCTTCTGCATGGGCGCCGGGGCCACGGTCGCACACGGCCTCTCGGCGCTGATGGACGCGCTGGCGGCGTCGAACGCGATCGCCGCCGGCGGGGCCGCGGCCGCCGCCGCCGCCGCGGCGGCTCCCGAGGTCACGAATCTGGGCGTCTCCGCCGCCGTTCTGACCGTTTCTGCGATCGTCGAGAGCTATAGCTTGCTGGTGGCGACCAGGGCCGTGGCTGCGGGGGCTGCCGCGGCCAATCTGACCTTCGGAGAGTGAGTTTGAGTTTTTTGAGTTTTTTTATTTTCTTCCTTTTCTCTTTCTCTCGACATTTCCCATTATTTTTCTCTCACTCATTATTCTTCTTCATCCTTCTTTCTCTCTCCCACTTTCTCTCTTACAATACAGGTACGTCCGCAGGGGATCCGACCCCACCTCGGTCGCCGTGATGCTCGAGGACGGCGCCGCGGTCGCAGGGCTCGCCATCGCCGGCCTGGCGACTGCGGCCACGGCCGCGACGGGCAACGTGGTGTGGGACGCCACCGGCTCTCTGGCGGTCGGGGCCCTGTTGGGCGCCACGGCCGTCTTCCTGATCCAGCAGAACCGCTCGCTGCTGATCGGGAGGGCCATGAACCAGAACGACACGCAGCGAGTCCTCAACCTCCTCAGCAAGGACCCGGCCGTCTCCCGGGTCTTCGACGCCAAGTCCGAGGAGATCGGGCCCGGGGTCTACCGCTTCAAAGCCGAGATCGAGTTCAACGGGGACGTGGTGGTGCAGAGGGCGAGGGAGAGGTCGAACCTGAGCGGGGCGCAGAGCCCCGCCGCGAGGGTGAGGGCCGCGCTGCTGAAGAGCAGTACGACTTCAACCTCTTCGACCCCGCCTTTGGTCCGAGACCTCAACCTCAACGAGGAAGAGGCCTTCGACCGGAACCTCACCTCGGCCCTCGACGACTACGGCAAGGAGCTCGTGGGGGCGCTGGGCTCGGAGATCGACCGCATCGAGGCCAGCATCCGCGCGTTCATGCCGAGCATCCGGCACATCGACCTCGAGGCCGACAAGGGGAGCGCGGGCGAGCACCCGCTGCGGCACTCGATGCGGGACCCGTCGTGAAAGATAGAAAAGGAGAGAGTTTAGAAAAAGAATTGTGAATTGAAAATCAGTATATTTTGTCCCTTTGATCGAGAGCGGGCGCTGTTGTCGGAAGGAGGAGCGGGTTCGGAAAGAGAAGGAGAGAGAGGAGGGAGAAGAGGTTGAGAGGGCTGAAGCGACGAAGAATCTCATTTTTCAAGGTCGAGGTCAGAGAAAAGAACTCAAACTCTCTCTCTCTCTCGCGCGCGCGCGCGTTTCCACCCGTTTCATTTACTCTGCTCCGCCTCAATCCATTTCTCCCAGTCCACTGCGCCCTCCTGCATCCTCTCCTTCCATCCAGCGCCTGATCGCCACCCCAACAGGAGCCCAAAAACAAACGAGTTTTGCTCTTTGTATCCTTTTGATTTGTTTCGATAGAGGAAAACCCCATCTGGAAATGGCCCGCACCCCTTCGGTCACGGCCCTGCGCCGCTGGCTGGTCTTTGTGGCGCTGCTGCGACTTTTGTCTGGTGCGTTTGGAGTGGAAAGCGCAGGGAGAGGAAGTGCTCCAACAGGCTGAGAGAGAACCGCGATCGAAAAGTCAATCGATCAATCAACCTCACTTCTTCTTCGACCTCCTCCTCTTCTTCACCTCTCTCTCCCTCTTCATCTCTTCTCACCAGTCTACCTCGGCTTCTTTCTCCCACAGAAGCTCGCGTCCAACCTGTTCGACCGCGCCCCGCACCTCGTCAACGACCTCACGGGGCGCCTCTTCGCTGTATGGACCCTGACGACCTGCGCTCTCTGCTTGGTCTGCGCGCGGGACCCGAGGGTGCGACCGGTCTACGCCGCGACGCTCTTCTCCTTCGGCGCCGCCGCGGCGTTCTTCGCCTCCGAGGCGTTGGTGTTCGGGACCGTCTCGCTGCGGTCGGCGGCCAACCCGGGCACGATCGCGGGCATCTCGCTGGTATGGATGGGGATGGGTTGGAGCTATTATACCCGACACGCGTCTTCTCTCGGCGGCGGCATCGGAGGCGGGAACACAACAGGAGGAGCTGGCGGCGGTGGGAGTGGGAGCGGAGGGGGCATCAGAGGCGGCGGCGGCCTCGGGAGGCAATTCACTGAGGCATCAGAGGATATGGAGACCGAGTCAGTGTCGAAGATCGATTGATGAGATGGGTTGAGTTGAGTTGAGTCGAGAGAGGAAAAGCAAGAGGCGGGGGCACTGTTATAGAAGAAAGAAAGAAAGAAAGAGAAGAAAAAGAAGAAGGGAAAGATCTTTCCGCGGCGGTGGCGTCTCTCTCTCTTCTCTCTCTTCTAGCCTTTTTCCTCTTCTTTGAGAGCAAACGCGGAGAGAGCCTTTTTCTTTTTCTTTCGACTTACAGCAGGCAAGCACAAAAAAAACAAAAAAAAACGAGTCTCCTTCCTCCTCTCTTTCTTCTTTCCTCTTTTTCCAACTCTTTCTCAACTTCCTCCTCTTTTTTTTTCCTCTCTCTCTAGTCCTCCTTCGCACCCTTCCCAGGGTTGAGCCTGACGATCGTCGCGTTCAGCGCCGTGGCAATGGTGACCCACACCACGGTCGGGGCGACGAGCGCCCCGGCGTTCTTGTCGACCGCAGCAAAGGCCACCACTGTCGCGACGACGCTGCCCCAGAATGCCGCCATCACTTTCACGGACTTCTTCATTTGCCTCCTTCCAAAAAAAGTCACGTTCCAGTAGTTGCCCAGGGCGGTCATGCCGGCGAAGACAGCCAGGGCGCCAACGGCCTTGGAAGAAGTCAGCGACTTGAAGAAGGGCCCCACGCCGCTCGAGGCGTCGACCTCTGCGGCGGCCACTTTGCCGACGATGGCCAGGGCCGCAGACTGGAGCAGCTTGAGCGGGACCCAGACGAGCGGGAAGACGTATCCTGGGGGGTTCCACGAGGGCTTGCTCAGGGAAGGGTACCACTCCTTGTAGTTGGCGCTGTAGTCCGGGATCAGCCTCCCGGCGCCGAAGACCAGGATGGCGCCCGCGGCGAAATGCAAAGGCGCGATCTCGGCGACGGCGTCGGCGAGGCCGCGCGCCGAGGGCAGGCAGGAGAGGTCGAGCTTCATTTTTTTTTCTGATTTCGATTTGATTCGTTGTTGCGATGGGGGGTGGCGTTGGTATGAGGATGAGAGATTCAAGGCGAGAGCTTGGTTTGCGAAAGCGGGGAAGAAGAGGTCGAGGTTGAGGTTGAATAATGATAAAAAAGAGATGGTGTCGATTGGCGCAGCCAGCTTGCGCCTCTTCTCATGAACCATTTGCCCCTCGAATGGTTGAGGCACCCTCTGTCCCTTTCTCTCGCGTCTCAGGAAGAAGACATCACGCCCGGTTACATAGAATCGCGGAAAAGAAGGAACAGAGAACAAAACTCACCGTAAAGAAAGGGGCAAGCGGGAAGATGAAGCTTTTTTTTAGGCGAGGAAGAAAATGAATGCAAGCAGCGTGTTGCCCTTGCGGGGAGAAAAAAAAGTCCTCCTCCTTCGTCCTCCTCCTTCCTTCCTCTCTCCCTCTCTCTCCCTCCGCCTCGTTACTTCCCCTTTCCACTCTCCCCCTCAGAACATCGACGCCACCTCCATCTCGGCGCGCCTCTCGGACTTGCGCACGCGCTTCGGCCTCTTCTTCTCGAGCTTCTTCTTCGACGGCGACGGCGGCGGCGACGGGGCGCGGTGCTGCTTGCCCTTGAACTTGAAGGCCGAGGCCGAGGCCGACGCCGCCGCCTCTGCTCCTCCGCGCCCTTCCTGCGCCTCGACGACCGCCACGACGTCGGCGACGGCAGCCAGGGCCGCCGCGGACGAGAAGACCGAGGGGGAAGCGCCAGCGAGAACCGCGGCAGCAGCAGCAGCAGATGACGAGGAAGACGGAACCGAAGAAGAAGAAGAAGAAGAAGAAGAGTTTGCGTTTTCGTCGGCGGCGGCGTCGGCGGCCGACGCCTGGTCCAGCTCAGCGTAGAACCTCGAGAGGCTTTCCGCCGCGGCCCTGAACATAGTGACCGTCGCGCGAGGGGCGGCCGCCTCGAGTGCTGCGACGCGGGCGAGGACCGAGGCGGCCCCCGGGCCCGGGGGAGGCAGGAGGCCTTGGTCGCTGCTTCCGTACGGCGGCGGCGGCGGCGGTTGTTGCTTTTCGTTCTCCTCCGTCCACTCGGCGGAGGCCTTGATCAGAAAGCGAACGGGCGGGGCAGGCAGAGCGGGCACGGGGGGCACTCCTCTGGGCGAGGCGGGTTCGTCGAAGGGGGAAACCTTGGCGGAGCAGGAGCAGCCGAAGCAGCAGCAGAGGCGGCGGAGGAAGTTCATCGTCGAAAGCGAGGGGCGTGGGGTCGAGGGGAGGGGCGAGGGGCGAGGAGCGAGGTTTGGCGAAGAGTGGAGCGAGTCTTGATTTTTCGAGTTTTTTTTCTCTCTCTCTCCTTCTTCACTTTGCTCTTTCCCCCTTTCAACTCCCCTCTTTTCCTTTTCTCTTTCTCCTCAAACTCAGTCGCAATGGGCAAGAAGGGCAAGGGAACGGGTTCCTTCGGTGAGTAACGAATCCAGCACAAGCGCTGAGAGCGCGTGCGCGCGCGAGAGAGAGAGAGAGAGAGAGGCAGAGGGTGGTGCTCTCTCCCGTCGATCTCTCTCTTTCGACGACGACGGCCGCCGAGCGATGAAACAGAAAAAAAAGCCACCTTTGCGGCCCCGTCTCCGCCTCCTCCCGGCACTTGCGCGCCATTCCGCGTGCACCTCGAGAAACATCTCGACGTCTTCTATCGCCTCGACGCAACGCGGGTGTTATCAGTCGTTCCGAAGATGCCGCGCCGGGGGGCGACGATTGAACTCAAGCAGCCGCCCAGTCTCTCTGATTTTGCTTTGAGATCGAGAGCTCGAGAGGGGACGGTCGAGACCGCTTCTGCTCTCCTTGCTTGGGCCTCTCGCATGGCGCAGCGATGGACACGGCATAGAGGACTCGCCTGGGATGAAAATCGAGGCCACCAGATGCCGCGACGCCGGTCGAAAAGCGCCCACTCGAAAGGGGACTTTCGAGCGTCGATCGATGGGGACAAGGCGGCCGCCGCCGCCGCCGCCTCTTTCTCGATCGCATCAAGAATCGCCCCTTGCTTCTCTCCACCTCTCTTCTTCTTCCGCCCTCGACTCACACCGCATTCTATTCCCTACACAATACCAACACCCCTCCTCCTCCTCCCGACAGGTAAGCGCCACAACAAGACGCACACGCTGTGCAGGCGCTGCGGCCGGACCACCTTCCACATCCAGAAGTCGACGTGCTCGTCGTGCGGCTACCCGGCCGCGCGCATCCGCAAGTGTGAGTTAGGGGGCTTTGATTTTGAGTTCAGAGGACCTGTCTGCGAGCTCCGTGCGGGAGAATGGGAGGAGGGCGAGGCGAGGCGCGCGCGAGAGAGAGAGAGAGATGGGGAGTTGAATTGCATCATCGTCGCGATCGTCGTTCGCCGCTCTTCCTTCTTCTTCCTTCTCATTTTCTCGCTCACCTTTCTCCCTTTCTTCTTCTTTGTCAACCCCGACCTCTCCACCACTCACAACCCCTTTTTTTTCCCACAGACAACTGGGCCAACAAGGCCATCCGCCGCAAGACCACGGGTACCGGACGCATGCGCCACCTCAAGGACCTCCCGCGCCGCGCCAAGAACGGCTTCCGCGAGGGCTCCCAGGCCGAGAAGAAGACGGCGTGAAGGAGGAGAAGAGATGAGAAGAGAGATGAAGGAGGAAGTTTGAGCGAGTGTTTTTGTCTTTTGATGCCTGGTCTCTCTGACCTCGACGCCGCGTAAGACACTAGCGCGCGCGCTTTTTGCGTCCTTTTTTCTTTTCTTCCCCTTGTTCTTTTTCTTCGTGGCCTTTTTCGGAAAAAAACTCTGTTAAAAAAAATCATGTTTCCAGTTTCATCTTTTCATCATTTTCGGGTTTTTACTTTTCTCTCTCGCTCGGTCTCTCTTTCTCTCTTTGCGATATTCAATCCGCGAGGGGCTCCTTCTTTGTCGCGGCTTTCAAATCGCAAGGAAGAGACAGAGGGGGCGAGGTAATCAGGTGGCGCTGCTCTGCTCGTGCCTCTCGACAAGGAAGAAGGAGAAGAAGGAGAAGAAGAAGGGAAGAAGAAAAAAATAGAAAATTCTTCGACCTTCTTCTTAATTCACTTTTCCTTCCGATAGGATCATCTTCTCCTCTTCTTCTCGCGCTCGCGAAGGGCTGCGTGGCCAGCCTTCGCTGTCCCTCTCTCTCCACGGCAATGAAGCGCCACCACGAAGAAGAATGCGGAGGCGGCTTGGCCGCGCTAGGAGAGTCCCCGACCGAATTGGATCCGCCGTTTTCGAAGCGGCCTCGGAGCTCGCCGCTTCTCTCGCAGCAGCAGCTGCCGCAGCAGCTGTCGCCGACGACGCAGCTTGCAGCAGCAGCTCCTTCGCCCCCGGCAGCAGCAGCAGCAGCAGCAGCAGCAGGAGGAGGCCCCCTCGCCATCTGGCACCCTTCGCCGTTCGCCAAGGCCTCGAGCAGCAGCGATGCAAGAAGCGACGGCGATGACGACGACGCCCCGATGGAGGAGGAAGAGCAAGCCGGGGGCGCCTTCTGCCCTCTCCTCGGGAGGAGGAGGTCTGCATCGCTGCCTCCGATGCCGCAGCAGAGCTTCTTCCCCGCGACAAGCCCGTTCGCGCCTCCTCTCCCGCTGCCGCTGCAGCTTCCGCTGCTGCCTCCGACGCGAGGCAGTGAGAACGACAACAGCATGGCGATCGTTGTGTACCGTCCCCCCGCCGTCGGAATCGCGGGAGAGGCGCGTCTTCCTCTGGTTTCCGCGGTCGAGGCGGAGAAGGAGCGGCGGCGGAGGAGGAGAGCGGCAGCAGCAGCAGCAGAGAGCGGCAACGGCCTTATCGAGCGAATAGGAGAAGAAGAAGAAGTGGAAGAAGAAGAGGAGGACGCTGAGGAGATGATGAACTGAAGATTGTGTCGCGCACACACTTATACCTTGTAATTTGATGTTGAGTTGAAGAACACGGAGAAGCGAGGGGAAGAGAAGAGAGAAGAAAAGGCGAGGAGATGGAGGTCGAAAAAGAAAAAACGAAGAAGCGGCGAACGAAAATCAAAACTCATCGCGAGAAGAGCCCCAAAGACTTTCAACTTGTCCCCGCTTCATCTTCCCCTTCTCTTTCTCGTCCCCAGAGAGAGAGAGAGAAACTCCCGCTCGCTTCAGAACAACCAGCCGAGCTTCCGCCATGCAGCCCTGCCTGCGCGTGAGCAGCTCGATGTCCTCGCGCCGCGGCGCCACGGCCCTCAATCGCAGCGTCGCCGTTGGCTCTTCTTCGTCGCCGAATCCGATGCCCCTGCGTCGTCGTCATCTTCGCCGCCCTTCCCTCGCCGCCTCGGCCTCGTCCGCATCGGCCCAGCAGGCGCCGCCCGTCGCGCTCCCCATCGACTACTCGCAGGTGAGAGGAATTGTGTTTAGGGCTGGTGCTAGAGAGGAAAAAAGGAGACACGAAAACAGCAATCAAAAGACAAGAATGTTCGATGCCGCGCGTGTTTCGCCGATTTTCAAATTGCTTTTTCTCCCAGTTTTCGCGCGCGGTCCGTTCTCGCGCTCTTCTCTCTCGTGTTCTCGATCGACTCCGACGACGGGGAAGCCTCGAGGCCGTGCTTGACTCCCAGAGAGGGACAGGAGGCTCGACGGTGCCCGTTTGGTCGTCGAACTGAAGGGAGGGCGACGCGTGCATTTGAGAGCGCGACCCTTCCGTTTGGTCGAACGGCTTCGAACGAAACGAGAAAAAACGCCAATCGACAGCTCCCTCTCCTCTTTCTCTCTCTCTCTCTCACCTCCACCACCACCTCTTCCCACCACCAAACCTCAAAAACAGCTCCTGGGCCTCCACGGCCGCGACTACCTCGACGCCCAGATCATCAGCGCCTACGAGGAGCTCGCCTCTGCTCCTCCCCCTCCCGGATTCTCCCGCCGGGCCCTCGACGGCCGCAGCCTGCTCCTGCAAGAGGCCCTGCAGCAGCTGCGGGCCGCCAGGGGCGCCGCGGCGAGGGCAGGGGCCCCCCGCGATGCCCTGCCCGCAGGACTCCCCGCGGGACTGGCCCTCGACGCGCCGCTTCTGCCCGGAGCTCTGGCGCTGCTTCAGGAGGTCGGGGAGTGCGAGATCGTGCTCTCGGCCGGCGCCAACGCGCTGAGGAACGGCATCCCTCTTTCGGACTCTTCTTCCTCTTCTTCTGGCTCGTCTTCCTCTTCGTCTTCGATCCCGCTCCCTCCCTCGGCGGAGAGGGACGTCAGGCTCGCCATGGCCCACGCGCACTGTGCCCTGGCCGGTGCCACCCTCGAGAAGGGGACCGGAGGAACGGGAAGCTCGAGCTCTTCTTCCTCTTCGTCGTCGTCGTCGGCGGCGGCCGAAGAATCTTCTGCTCTTCCTTCCTCCTCGGTCCCGGCCACGGCTGCCCCGATCTCCGTCGCCTGCGCCCACCTCGCCGAGGCCGCGGCCCTGCTCGCCGGGGCCCCTGTGGCCCCCTCCTCTTCCTCGTCGAACGGCGCTTCTTCCTCCTCGTCGCAGTTCCCCCCTCTGGCGCCGAAGCTTGCTGCCGACGTCGCTAGGGGCCTCGCAGACCTCGCCCCCGGCTGCGCGCTCGAGCAGCTCGACCTCCCGCTGGACCATGGCCACGCGCCGGTTCGCGCCGCCGCCGTCGCCGTCGTGGCGCACGCCCTCAGGGCAGCCGGGAAGCAGCAGGGCGGAGGAGAGAAAGAGAAGAGCTATTTGCCTTCGTCTGCCGTCTCGGCCAAGCCGGCGACTCCAGAGTTCGCCAAGGCCGCTCTCTCGAGGATGGGGGCATCCGAGGTCGCCTCCGTGCTCGACTGGTCGAAACTGCTCGAAGACCCGAGCCCCTTTGCTCACTGGCTGTTCCCCGGGGCGGTCGGTGCGGCGGGCGCCGCCCACGTCGTCGCCGGCTTCCTGCACCGCAAGCCCGCGCTCGTCGACCTCGGTGAGAGGCTCCTGGCCGCCGAGGCCGACGCCACTGCTGCCGCCGCCGCCGCCGGGGGCAGCCCCTTGGCCCCGCGCGTCGCCGCACTGGTGCTGCTCGGGGAGCCAGAGGCCGCGGCGGAGCTGCTGACGACCTCGGCGCACGCGCTCGAGCGAGAGCACGCCGCCGCGAGCAAGGGCAGGAGCGGCTCCTCCTCTTCTTCTTCTTCTTCCGGCCTCTCCTCCGCCGCGGCCAGGGCCCGCGCCGCGGCCGCGGACCTCGAGTTCGTCGCCGCCGCCTCCCGCGCCGTCGCCGGAGGAGGAGGCGATTCCCAGGCCCTCGACGCGCTCCCCGGGCTCGTGGCCTTGACCGAAGAGTGGCTTGCCCGCGGGGGCTTCCCCGCCTTCAGGGACACCTCGGAACGCCCTCCGTCTCCGAAGCTCAGCGGCTACTTCGACGACGGGAGGGTGGCCGCCGCGCTGGACGCCAGGGCCGCCTCGAAGGAGAAGAGGGAGGCCGCTTCCGCCGCGGGAGAGCAGGGAAACAGGAACGCCGTCGTCTCCGCCGTCGTCGGCGCTGCCAGGGGCGTTGCCTCTGCGGCGTCGCTCGTCGCCTCCGCGATCCCTCTGCCCGCGCCGGCCCCTCCGGCGCTGATCCTGCCCCGCGTACCGGGTGCTCGCGCGGCAGCCTCCGCCGCAGCTGCTTCCCGTGGTGGGCGCGGCCTCGTCTCCTCGCTGGTTGCGACTTCGTCCTCTTCGGCTGCTTTGAACGTTGCCAAGTTCCTCGGAGGCGCGGCACTGCTCTCGGCGGTCGCCGTCGCCGCTGGCCTCGCGCCCTCCTCCTCCTCCCGCGTCGGAGGGATCACCGCCAGGCAGCAGAAGCGCGTGCAGGTGCAGCACCAGACGCAGCAGCAGCCGCAGACGAGGAGATTCGCGTTCGGAGGCTTCAGCAAGTCTTCCTCGAGCTCCTCTTCTTCGACTTTGCCGGCGCCCGTTCGCTCCGCCGGCGCGACCTCGACCTCGACCTCTTCTTCTTCTTCGACCTCTTCCACTTCCGAGAACAACAAGAAGTCGTCGTCGTCCCTCGAGCAGCAGGCCCGCCCTTCCCTTCTCGCCCGCTTCTCCTCTTCCTTAGCCAGCGCCCGCGCCCGCGCCACCGTGGCCCCGACCGCGAGGCAGGCCGAGGCCGCCATCGCCAGCTGGCACGCCGCGAAAGCCGCCGCTCTGGGTCCCCGGCACGACATCTCTCGGCTGCCCCTCACCACCGCCGAGCCCTGGAGGTCCGCGGTCGAGAGGGACGCCGCCGCCTCGAGGTCCTCCGGGTGGTTCTGGACGTTCAAGCTGCGCGGGTTGCGAGTCGAGAAGGTCGAGGCGAAGGGGGCGGGGAAGAGCAGCAAGAGTGCCGCCGCCGCCGCCGTTAACGCCGCGGTCGCGCACGCGAGAGTGCGCGAGGCCGGCGACCTCTACGCGAGGACCGGCAAGAGGTCCGACGGCCACTCCTACGACAACGCCTACTCGGCAGAGTACACGCTGGTGCGCTCTTCGAGTACTGAAGGCAGCGGCGAGACGGGGTGGAAGGTGGCTGGCGTCTTGGTGACGGGGGAGCCGAGGTCGAGGTCGGCGTAGGTTAGGAGAGAAGGAGAACGAAAAATAATCTAAAAACAAAAAATACAAAAAACATTTGCCTTTTCTTCTTTTCGGTTCCGTTTCTTTTCTAGGTTTTCTCATTTCGTTTGGAGAGCGTGACGGCGTGTGGGGTGGTGGTGGTGGTGGTGGTGGGGGGAGAAAGAGAGACAAAGAAGGAGAGAAGAGGAGGAAGAACGCTGCTTGCTCTTTTGCTTTCTCTTCTTCTTCTTTCTTTCCTTCTTTCGCGTGTGTGTCCGTTTTCGATTGCTTTTTTTTCGTGTGATTAGATTATGAAACAACAACAATGCTCGAGTTGAGATGATGACGATAAAGAAGAGACAGAGGGCGGTGAAGAGAGAGAGAGAGACAACACAAACTCGAAAAGATGAAAAAAAATCATTTCCTCTTGCTTTCTCTCTCTCACTCTCTCTTTCTGAAAATTGAGATTTACAAACACAAAAAAAAGATGGAAAAAAGAAACTAAGAAAAAAACGACTGAGGGGTTGTTTTAAAAACAAAGCTGAAAGAGGGCCTATACAGAGAAACGCAAGTGCAAGTGCGAGCGCGCGTGCGAGCAAGCGATAAAGGTGGCGGGAGGGGGAAAAGAGAAGGAGAAGGAGAGGTTTGAACGCCTTTTTTTTTGCTTGTTTGGTTTCGAGGGGAAAACGCTGTTCATTCAACCCTCTCTCTCTCTCTCTGTTTTTTCTTTCTCTCTGCGCCACCCAGCTCTGCGAAAAGCCACACGCAACGCACGCACGCACCGCTGCGCGTTTCTCAACTCGATATAAGAAAAGGGGAGGGAGGGAGGAAGTGGGGGGAAGTGAATGTTTTTTGTTTTGTTGTTATGCGTTAGTTTTTTTTTCCTTTTCTCCATTTTTTTGTGAACTCTCTCTCTCTCTCTAAAGTTGAAGAATCAGATGTCATCTCTCTCTCTCTCTCTCTCTCTCAAGCAGACGCGCCGTTGGCGACGCGGCGCTGCGGAGAGGTGGCCCCGGCTTTGGGCCTCGCCGATGCAGCGGAGGCGGGCACGCGCGTCGGCGACCGCTTCGCCTCGGCGGCCTTGGCCGCCGAGGCGGCGGCCGGGGCAGGGGCCGGGGCCTTCTTGGCGGCGGCGGCGGAGGCCACGGGTCTGCGCCTGGCAGCCGCGGCGGCCTGCGAGGAGCCCTGGGAGTTTTGTTTTCGGTTCATTGGTTGAATTGCGATCGGGGTGAGCGCGGAGAAGAAGAGGAAAAGGAGAAGAAAAAGAGAAGAAGTCGAGAAGAGGTTGACGTCGAAAAAGAGGGCGAGAGAGATGGGGTTCGAAAAAAAGAAAAAAATCCATGCGCGCCATCGACTTCTCAACAAAAACGGAACTCCGATGCTCATGCCGTCTCCGCGCTCCCTTCTTCGCTTCAGATGAGCTCTTCCTCTACCCCAGACGAAGCGAGACTTCGGTTTCTCAGCTTCCGTGGGAGCAAAAGGGGCAAATGAATCGGCGATGCCGCGAAACGAAAGGCCCTTTCGGACTCGAAAAAAGAAGAAAAAAAGGTGATGCCATCATCCGTCCGCCGCCGGACGGCCATCGACAGTCGTCGCTCTTCTCTTTCGAAACATCCATGCCCCTCCCTTTCTCTCTCTCCATCTCTGCTCCCTCCACCACCCTCGCTCTCTCTCTTCTCATACCTTGCATCCAAACGGCAGGCACGACGCCAGCGTGCCGAACACGAGCCTGAGCCCGAGCAGGAAGGCCACCGCGGCGCCCACCGCGGCATAGAGGCTCGGCGCGACCGACGCGGCCGTCGTCTTGACCGTCGCGAGGAACGCCGCCGCCGAAGGCAGCGCGAGCGCTCGGGAGGGCATCTCTGTGCTGCTGTGTTCTCTCTCTCACTGTGTCCTCTCTCTGAGGTGCAGGGGGGGGGGGGGGGGGGGGGGGGGGGGGAGGGGGGGGAAAAAAGGAAAAAAAGAAAAAGGGAGAAAAAAAAAACGTAGTGGGGAGGGGGAAGGGGGAAAAAAAA
>Ga0114918_10000522_pt1 | contig 33393 bp, 34 predicted proteins | sample LantaG_FD_87015 | JGI IMG/M metagenome (GOLD analysis project Ga0114918, IMG submission 87015) | Deep subsurface microbial communities from Baltic Sea to uncover new lineages of life (NeLLi) - Landsort_02402 metaG | ecosystem: Environmental > Aquatic > Marine > Oceanic > Sediment | place...
GCTGGACAAGATGATCGAGGAGCGGTGCAGCCTAGGCCAGGAGATGATGTCCATGAACATGGGCACCGTCAACCACTGGACGCCGCCCTACCGCGGCGTCTTCATGAACGACGTGCCCCGCATCAAGCGGTGGGCCGGCTACATGATGGACCAAGGGATCAAGCCAGAGCTCGAGGTCTACGACACCGGGATGATCAACACGGCCAAGATGCTGGCAGAGGAGGGCGTCTTCGAGACGCCGCTCCACATCCAGTTCGTAATGATCGGCAGAACCGGGTTCAGCGCGACGCCCCGGATGCTGCAGTACTGCGTCGACGAGCTGCCGCCGGGCTGGACGTGGAGCGTCTGCGCACTGGGCCGCAACGAGTTGCCTATAGGAGCAGTAGCCATGACCATGGGCGGCCACGTGCGCGTCGGGATGGAGGACAACATCTTCCTCAGCCGGGGCGTGCTGCTGGAGAGCAACGCCCTCCTGGTGGAGCGGGTGAAGACTATAGCCGAGGCGCTGAACATCGAGGTCGCTAAGCCCGACGAGGCCCGGAAGATGCTGGGGATCGGGTGAATGCATGGATAAGCTGATAATCACGGCGGCGGTCACAGGCGGCGAGTACGTCTCCAAGGCGACGACGCCCTACGTGCCGAGCACCGTGGACGAGGTAGTCAAGGAGGTGGTGGCCAGCGTCGAGGCGGGAGCCAGCGTGGTTCACCTCCACGCCAAGAACCCGGAGACGGGTGAGGCGTACAGCGGCAACCCCAACCCGGTGCTCAGGGAGTACGTGGAGCGAATCAGGGAGGAGGTGGACGTGGTCATCAACGTCACCACGGGTGGCGGACGCGTCGGGAACCCGCCGGAGATCTGGGACAGGCTCGTCGAGGAGCGGTGCAGTCTGGGTCAGGAGATGATGAGCCTCAACATGGGCACCATGAACAGGTGGGCCGAGCACCCCACCGGCGACATCTTCCTCAACACCGTGAAGATGATAGAGCGGTGGTGCGGCTACATGGTTGAGCACGGCGTCAAGCCCGAGCACGAGGTCTACGACACCGGCATGATAAACGTCTGCAGGCAGATCGCGGACAAGGGCATCGTGCCGGAGCCCCTGCACATACAGTTCGTCATGGTGGGCCGCACAGGGTTCCTGCCTTCGCCCCGGATGCTACAGTACAGCGTAGACCTGCTGCCGCCGGGCTGGACGTGGAGCGTCTGCGCCCTGGGCCGCCACCAGATACCCATGGCGGCAGTCGCCACGGTGATGGGCGGCCACGTCAGGGTGGGCTTCGAGGACAACGTGTTCCTACGGAGGGGTGAGCTCGCTAAGAGTAACGCCGACCTGGTGCGGAAGGCGGCCAACATCGCCCGGGAGCTGGATAGGCCTATAGCGTCGCCGGACGACGCCCGGGAGATGCTTGGGATAAGGCGACCCTAGCCGCTTATGCCGAGGGTGTCGAGGATGAAGGCGTACTCGAAAGCCGTGTCCTTGAGGTAGTCGTACCTGCCGCTGCTGCTGAAATGGCCGGCGCCCATGAACGTCTTCAGGATGAGTCTGTTCTCGTCCGTCTTGACTGTCCTGAGCTTGGCTACCCACTTCGCCGGCTCCCAGTACTGGACCCTCGGGTCGTTGAGGCCCGCCGTCACGAGTATCTCGGGGTAGTCCCTGGGCTCGACGTTGTCGTAGGGGCTGTAGCCCAGCATGTAGCGGTAGTACTCGGGGTCCTTGGGGTCGCCCCACTCCTCGAACTCGCCCACCGTCAGCGGTATCGACTCGTCCAGCATGGTGGTGACCACGTCGACGAACGGGACACCCGCGACTATCCCCTTGAACAGCTCGGGGGCCATGTTGGTTATCGCCCCCATGAGTAGGCCGCCCGCGCTTCTCCCCACCGCGACCAGACTGTCGCTGCTTGTGTACCCCTCGGCTACGAGGTGCCTGGCGCAGGCGATGAAGTCTGTGAACGTGTTCCGCTTCTCGAGGAACTTGCCGTCCTCGTACCACTGGCGCCCCATCTCGCCGCCGCCGCGGACGTGGGCGATGGCGAACGCGACGCCCCTGTCCAGAAGGCTCAGCCTGCTGGAGTTGAAGGCCGGGTCCATGCTCGCCCCGTAACTGCCGTAGCCGTAGAGAAGCAGGGGGCCGCCTCCGTCCTTCTTGAAGCCTCTCCGGTAGACGAGGGAGACGGGTACCCTTGTTCCGTCGTCGGCCGACGCGAACAGCCGCTCCGTCTGGTAGTCCTCGGGGTCGTATCCCCCCAGAACTGGCTGCCTCTTCACGAGGGTCCACTCCAGGGTCTCCATGTCCAGATCCATGGCGCTGCTTGAGGTGGTGAGTGACATGTAGTGGAACCGCAGCCTCCCAGAGTCGAAGACAGGGTTGGAGCCCTGCGCATAGGTGTATACCATCTCGGGGAACGTCACCGGCCTCGACCCCCCGGTCCCCATGTCGATCACTCGCATCGTCTTGAGGCCGTTCTCTCTTTCATGGACCACCATGTAGTCTTTGAACAGGTCCACAGCGTCGATCTTGACGTCCTTCCTGTGGGGTATGTACGGCTCCCAGCCTTCGACGCCCGGCTCCGCGGCGGAGACCCTCACCACCTTGTTGTTCTTGGCGTCGCCGTGGTTGGTGACTATGTAGAGGACGCCGTAGCGGTGAGCCGGGTAGTACCTGAGGCCATTCTCGCGGGGGTGGATCACCCTGGGGCCGCTTGAAGCGTCGTCGGCGTCCAGCAGGTGGAACTCGGTGGTCTCCATGCTGCCTAGCCCCATCAGCAGGATACTCTTGTCCCGGGTCTTGGATAGGCCGAGGCTGAACAGCTTGTCCTCCTCGTGATACAGCAGCTCGTCCTCCGCCGGGGGTGAGCCGAGGACGTGGCGGTAGAGCTTGTCGCTGCGCTTGGTCTCGTCCTGGGTGCTGTAGTAGAGCGTCCTGCAGTCGTTGCCCCACTCGGCGCTGTACGCGGCGCCGACTATCCTGTCGGGGAGGTGTTCCCCCGTCTCCAAGTCCTTGAAGTGGATGGTGAAGTTCTCGTAGCCGTCCCGGTCGAGGCTGTAGGCGAGGAGCCTGTGGTCGGGGCTGACCTTGTAGACGCCCATGGATAGGTACTCGAGCTTCTCCTCTTCGACGATCCTGTTAAGGTCTACGAGCATCTGCTCCTCGGCTTCCATGCTGCCTCTGCGGCGGCAGTGGATGGTGTACTGCTTCCCCTCCTCGGTGCGGGTGTAGTAGAGGTAGTCGCCGTACCTGACGGGGGCGCTGGTGTCGGTCTCCTGTATCCTGCCCACCATCTCGTCGTAGAGCCGCCTCTGCAGCGCCTCGGTGTGCCCCATCACCTGCTTGGTGTATTCGTTCTCTGCCTCGAGGTAGGCGATGACCTCGGGGCTCGTCTTCTCCCGGAGCCAGTGGTAGTTATCGACGCGAGTGTCTCCGTGGACGGTTATCTCCTTGGGTCTCTTCACCGCCGTCGGTGGTCTAAGGGAACTCATCGAACATCTGGACATGATGAGCGGCCCCGGTTTTTATCTCTAGCCGTCGAGGGATTCACTCGGTTTTTAAAAGATGGTTCACTTGTCTCTGTGATTCACATTGAAGTTCTATCTGACGGGCCTCGGGAACCTCTACGACAACGTGGAGCACATCACCGGGGCCATCGTGGAGGCCGACAGGCTCGGGCTGGACGGCGCGCTGATGCCGGACCACTACATGTGGGGCAGCGAGGTGGGGCACAGCATGCAGCACCCCTACAGGACCCTGGAGACGTGGACCACTCTCACCTACCTCGCCGGTAAAACAGAGCAGATAAGGCTTGGTACCCTAGTCACGCCTCTCACCTTCAGGCACCCGGGTGTGCTGGCTAAACGGATCAGCACCTTGGACGTGCTCTCGGGCGGCAGGGTCGTGCTGGGCGTCGGCGCGGGCTGGAGCAAGGTGGAGTTCGACGGCTACAGCGAGTGGCTAGACACCAAGGACCGGGTGGACAAGACCCATGAAGCCCTCGACATCATCCTCAGGCTGTGGACCGAGCCCGAGGTCACGCATAAAAGCAAGCACTATGAAATCGAGGGCGCCGTGCTGGAGCCCAAGCCAGTTCAGAAGCCCTACCCAAGGCTGCTGTTCGGCAGCTCAGGGAGACGCATGCTGAGGCTGACCGGCCGATACGGGGACATATGCTTCATACCTCCGTGGATGTCTCATGACAGGGAACGGATCAAGGAGACGGTGCTCAGCGCCGCGGAAGACGCCGGGAGGGCTAACGACATCGAGTTCATGGTCGGGGATATGGGCGCCTGGAGCTACAGCTCGGACGCGTATCTCCGAGGCATCGAGGCGGCGGAGGAGTTCGGGGCCTCCATCTACGCCGTCGCTTTCCCTAGGGACGACTGGAAGGACTCCATGAAGAAGTTCAGCGACGATGCCATGGCCTCCTACAGGTCATGACTGTTCTTATTGAAAGTCTTCCATGTTTGATGCGGGCCCCACCGGGGCGCCAATACTCTTTTCCCGTCGAAGGACGGTCTTAAAGAGAAAACATTGAACGAGGAGGACCGCGTCTTCATGGGCCGGGTGGCTAGGTACGCGGCTGCGCTGTCGTCCATGTTCATAGGCTACGGCCTGATACAACCGCTTCTGTCCCTCTACACCAGCGAGTTCGTCGGGACGTCGTATCTTCTCGTGGGCGCCCTGATGTCCACGATAGGCCTCGTGAAGGCCTCCATGGGGCCGGTTAGCGGCTTCCTGTCGGACCGGTACGGGAGGAAACGGATGTCGTCTCTGGGCGCCGTCAGCATGGCTGCGAGCCTCCTCGTCGTCACCTTGGCGAGGTCCAGCGTCCACCTGGGGGCCGCCTTCGTGCTCTTCGGGCTGGGGCAGGCGTTCTTCTTCCTCGCGTTGATGACCGCAATCGTGGAGGCCGCCGGGGCGGGCAGGAGGGCGATGGCTCTGGGGCTCTACGAGGCAGTCAACGGCTTCAGCCTGCTGATAGGCACATACCTGAGCGGGCCACTGACCGAGGCCCTGGGGATGAGGCCCGTGTTCGGGTTGGCCACGGCGTTCATGTTCCTCAGCTCAACGATCTGCGTCTTCCTCCTCCGGGAGACCATGGCTAACAACGTTAACGCCAGGCTCCTCGACCTAGGCGGGCTGAGGAGCATCGTCAGCAAGGAGTGCTTCGTCGCTATGGCCGGCGGCTTCCTGTTCATGTATACTCATAACGTCTTCATGGTCGTCATACCGCTCTACACGACCTTGACTATGGGAATACCCGTGGGGTTCCTGCCCATCCTTTTCGCGGTGATGTCAGGCAGCACTGCGTTCGCCTCCTTCGTCTCGGGCTTCGTCTCGGACAGGGTCGGGAGGAAGCCGCCGATGGCGGCGGGGCTGCTGGTCACAGCCGTGAGCTACGCCCTGCTACTCCTCTTCAAGGCCAAGACCATGCTCGTCGTCTCGACCCTGGCGCTGGGTCTCGGCGGCGGCTTCTTCCACCCGGTCGCCAGCGCCATCGTCGCCGACATATCCAGCGATGAGACCCGGGGCAAGGCCTTCGGGTTCTACCGCCTGATAAGGGACCTCGGCGCCTTCGCCGGCCCAGCCGTCTCCGGGGTGGTGAGCAGCCTCCTCGGCGTTGAGTCCCTCTTCGTGCTGAACATCGGTTTGAACATGATCGCAGCCCTCCTCGCTTGGTTCGTCATCGATGAGACCCTGAGCCACATACAGGTGTCGAAGCTCTGATCTATAGAAGGGGAGATCAGCTGCCTTCCCAGAGCCTTCCCCGATAACCATCGACCACGGCAGCCGTCATATGACATGAAAAAAAGTTATTACGTTATCGTATCTCCCAGTTGTTCTCATCCATCTTCGTGACGAAGTCAACGAGGAGACTCACCAGAGCAGCGTGCATGAGCTCTCCCTTCCTACGCGTCGCTTTAGTCGGGTCCCCCGTGGCGCCGTAGGGCGTGAGCTCGTCGAAGGTCCACTTCACCTCGACGTGGGGCGGCAGGTCCGGGACCACCCCTCTGGCCCTGTCCATGTCCACGAGGCCCGGGTCCACCCTGAGCATCATGCTGGTCTCGCCTTCGCCGGCGTGGCCCATGCCGCCCCAGACCTCGAAGGTGCCCTCGGGGACTAGTTGGCCGGCGGCGACCCACCAAGCTTCAAGCACCGCGATCTTGAACTCGGGGTGCAGCGTCCTGTACTCCCTGGAGGCTGCGTCGATGGCGGGTATGTTGCCGTCGTGTCCGTTGACTATGAGGAGCCGCATGACGCCGTGCTTCTTCAGCGACTCGAACACCTCCGTGAGGACGTGCATCAGGGTCTCGGTGCTGAGGGTTATGGCTATGGGGAAGCTGCTGTAGTGGACGCTCATACCTATGGGGATGGTGGGCAGCATCAGCAGCCCCTCCACCCTCTCGGACACCTCGCGGGCGAGGTGCTCCGCCACCAGCGTGTCCGTGCCGTAGGGCAGGTGGTCCCCGTGGTACTCCGTGGAGCCCACGGCGAGCACCGCCTTGTCGTACCCCCTCTCCCTGTACTCGTGGCCCTTCAACCTGAGAAGACTGTGACTCAAACACATCACTGGATGCGTATGGGGTCACCAAGTTAATATGCTTCAGGGTAACTCGTCGGGGGCCACGGGGTCAGGCTGCTCCGGCCCCACGGCGCCCACGCGGATGTCAGCGTACATGAAGTTCTCCGAGGGCACCGGCGAGGCGCCTCAGCGTCGACAGCTGGCCCACGTGGGCCATGGCGTCCGAGAGCGGCCCCTGGAGGAGCTGCTCCTCCGTCACCCCCCTCGGTTTACTCTCCGCCCTGAGCCTCCTCCAGCCGCCTGACCTCGTCCAGCGCCCTGATCGCCACCTCGATCATGTCAGGCTCGGGCTCCTTCGTCGTCAGCCTCTGGAACGCCATGCCGGGGACAGTCATCAGCTTTATGACGGCCGAGTTCCGGTATTTGTTGCTGAGCCTCAGCACCTCGAATGAGAGGCCTGCCAGGACCGGGATCAGTAGCACTCTGTAGGCTATCCTCATCACGAGGCTCTCCGAGGGGATGAGGCTGAAGACGACCACGCTGGTGAGCACAACGATGAAGAGGAAGCTTGTGCCGCATCGGGGATGTAGCCTGGGGTACTTGGCCACCTCCTCCACCGTCATCTGCGCCCCCGCCTCGTAGGCGTTTATGGACTTGTGCTCGGCGCCGTGATACTGGAGGACGCGGCGCATCTCGCCCCACCTCGAGATGGCGTATAGGTAACCCGTGAACATGCCGAGCCTCACCACCGCCTCAACCAGGCTGAACACGAACCCCTCGAGGTGCAGGTAGTTGGTGAGCACGAAGGGCACCACCATGAAGACGCTGCTTATCACCACCACCATCGCCAGCACGAGGAGATAGTCGCTGAGCCCGAACTCCTCCTGCTCCCCCTCAAGCGACACGTCCGCGGAGTGGAAGATGCCCTTCATGCCCCAGTACATGGCCTCGAGCATCGCCACCACCCCCCTGATCACGGGGAGACCCAGGACGCGGTTCCTGCGGGTAAGCGAGGATACCCTCTGGGAGTGTGTGGCTATCTCGCCGTCGGGCCGCCTGACGCACATGACCAAGTGGTTGCGTGACCGCATCATCACGCCCTCTATGAGCGCCTGCCCGCCGAAGGCGAGGGACTGCTCGGGTTCACCCTGGGGCTCCGTCATAGAGTATAAAGGCGCCTCCATCGAGATAAAATCTGTCATGTCGTAGGCGACGGGCAAGTTGGGCGTTTCTCCCCGTAAACCATTAAAAGACGTCCGACGTGAACTGGATCATGCTACACGAGGGTCTTCACAGGTTCGTGGACGAGTCGAGGCTATACCATTCGATGCTTAAGCCCGAGGAAGGCGAGAGCCGGGTTGGGGTCAGGCTCACAGACACGGGTGAGGCCTCCACCATCGTCCTCGGGGAAGAGATAACCGTCGTCATGGGGCTGGATGAGCCCCACGTGGTCCTCACCATGGAGAGCACCGTCTTCAGGAGGCTGCTGGCGGGTGAGGCGGACTTCGGCGCCCTCATCGGGCGCTCCAAGGCCTCTGACATTCGGCCTATAACCTTGGAGTTCCCGGACCCGTCGAAGATGCTGGAGGCGTGGGGAAAGGTCAAGCCGCTCATGAACTTCTTCTTCAGCCCGGGGCTTGTCAAGTCGAAGACGCTTAGTCCCGAGTACGCGGGAGAGGCACACGGCGCGCGCCCCATACCCCTCGTATACTGGGGTGGACTGCGCTCTAGCTGGTACCACGTCCCACGGGGGACGGTGCTCAACGAGGCGGGGGAGGCCGACCCGTATCCCCAGCTGTTCGTCATCCTAGAGGGAGGCGGCAGGCTGGTCCTAGACGAGGAGGCGGCCGAGGTTGAGACAGGGAGAGCGTACTATGTCCCCCCGAACTCCGTCCACATGGTGGAGGCGCTGACGGACATGAGGCTCATCTGGGTCGCCTGGGACACGCCGCCGTGACGGGTCGCTTGGTGATGTCATCTGTCTTCTCGGTACCGCTAACCGGCTATCCTCGGATCCGTGAGCATGGCGTATACATAGTACTTGGCCGTGACTTCTTCGCCGAAGCCGTCGGGCCCGTCCACGGGCAACATCTCGTACGCCAGCTGGAAGTTCCTCTTGGTTATCCTGTAGTCGGTCCTGTCTATGACCACCCAAGGCCCCAGCATCTTGTAGGTGAAGTCCAGCCCTCGGACGGTCCTGAACTTCTCGCCCTTGTTCATGCGTATTCTGTTCCACGCTTCCTCGAAGTCGGCTTCGGCGTCCATGTTCTCTCAACACCCTAGGTTTGATCCTTTATAATACTCGATCGGTGGTCACGGGTTGTGTTTCCCGCAGGCGGGGCACCTCTTCGAGTGGTTCGCCATGTAGGCGCAGTTCTTGCATAGCCAGGCTCCGCATCTCCTGCATCTCTTCCATTCCCCGAAGAAGCTGATCTTGGCTCCGCAGGCGGCGCACTTCCAGGCCATAACAGGTGGAGAACTACGTCACATTATATAGTTTACTGCAGGTAGCATGGTTCCTGATTATGAGCTACATACTGATGTCGAGTAACTGGGTGAGCTCCCTCTTTTTTCTTTCAAATTTATTGGGTTTAATATATCTAATACAATTTTCCTGAACATCGTCTGACATGCTACAGGAAACTAGGAAAGAGTTTTCACTTCTCAGGGGTCTCTGTCCATGTGAATCTCATGAAGAAGGTGTACAAGCGTAAGGGACTGGGAAGCTTCCCTATATCCACCTCCGTCAAGGCTGGTGACTTCGTCTACACGTCCGGCCACGCCGGCTACAGGGGACCGGACGGTGAGGAGCTGGAGGGCATAGAGGCCCAGACCAGGCAGTGCTTCAAGGGCCTGGAGGAGGCGCTGAAGGCGTTCGAAGCCGGGTTCAAGGACGTGGTGAAGGTCAACGTGTACCTGGCTAGGGCTGATGACTTCAGGGAGATGAACAAGGTATACGGCTCCGTTTTCACAGGGGATCACCCGGCCAGGACTACAGTGGTCAGCAGGCTGGTCTCGCCTAAGATGCTCGTGGAGATCGAGTGCATAGCCCACAAGCCGTAGAGGCGCCCCCTGCTTGCCTGGCTTCATATCGTCTCGGCTATGGCGATATTCTCACCCGCGCCGTCGCGAGGTTTTTCTCATGTACCCGAATAATGAATGAAAAAACTCGAAAAGTTTCATAAAGCATAAAATATATCGATGGATGACAATGTGAAACACGTAGAATAAACACTTTTTTCATAAAAATTCTTTATTAACGATTTAATGATAAGTGCAAAACTAAGCGAAAAACGTGTTAACGAGGTATTTAAAAGGCGCCATGTGTTACCATGGATGGATTTGCGTCACAGTGGGTAAGAGACTAGTCAAGAACGAAGGTGACATCCGAAAGGGAATGATGTTCCCTAACAGGTACGACCTTCTAGGGATCGTCATCAAGAACTTCGGCCAAACACGGATGAGCGTGAAGTGCCAGGACGGCGAGACCCGTATCTGCCGTGTCCGGGGTAAGATGAAGAAGCGCCGATGGGTGCGGGAGGGAGACATTGTGCTTATCAGCCCCTGGGATTTCCAGTCGGACGAGAAGGGCGACATCATCTTCCGGTACACGAGTAACCAGGCGCACTGGCTCAGGCAGAACAACTACCTCAAGATAGATGAATAAAATCAACGCTTAGACACGTTTCATCATGATTTCTACATCAGTAACAACTGTCGCAATAGATGGTAACATGCGTCCACACGCATCATCGGTTGGTTGACGTGAAGTTGTACACCGTTCCCCATTCACGGTGTCCGTCGTGCAGAGGCTCGTCGGAGGAGTCCCTCACCCTGGATCCCCGGCTCTGAACCATCTCCGGCAGCCCATCGGTGTCTATGTGCTTGGGGTAGATGGATACGAAGCCGTCCGGCGTGGATACACTTACCACCTCGTCCAGAAGCCTTGGGAGCCTCGGGTCAGATATCGTCGAATCTGTCTCGGCAATCACACGTTCCTAACCGTTTCAAGCAGGGCCCCCACGTCCGCTCGTTCCGCCCTATCTCCCAGATACCTCCAGTCCAGATCAACGTCCGCCCTCTCCAAGACGCTCTTCACATCCGCTCATCGTTGACGCCGCGGTCCGGTCACCTTTGTCCCGCACGCTAGATCTTTCCAAGCTGGGCGTTGGGGGGCCTCTTTCTTTGGTTGGCCATATAACATCGGTGTCCTCATATTATGGCTGCTAACGTTCCTCTTCGTAGGTCAGATGTTCCACAAGATTATAATGAAACGAGAATAATCTACTTGCGCAAGGGAATCTTTTCAATTTCCTGAGTTCAAAGGCTGACGATTGTTTCCTCTGACTGAACTACCGCTTATTGCAGGTTACCTGACACAAGAATGGACGATCCATAGACTTATTCAACTCCATACTTAGTATCGAGGAGCGGCTTCCTTCTTTTCACGTGCAACATACGTAATCTGTTCTGAGGTTTAGTTAGCTCAGCAAACCGAAGATGGTGATACAGAACATGGTTGCCTCGGCGAACCTCCACGGCAAGATCGATCTGGAGACCGCTTCGGATGTCCTAGATAATGTGATGTATGAGCCCGAGCAGTTTGCTGCGATTATTTACCGGATGCCGGATCCTAAGACGGTTCTTCTTATCTATGCGTCAGTAAGCTGATTTGCACTGTAGCTAAGAGCGCGGAGATTGTTGATGAATCAGTTGTAAAAATCTATGATGTCTTAGATGATTATGATCTTTTATTCACGGAGTAGCGGAGGATAGATGTGTCTATTGGGAACGCTAAAAGGAAAATCTTTGGACCTTATGCATAAACCTAGATAAAGGTTGAACGAGAAAATATATGTGGATGAGATGAAAGCGTACGTACTGATCAACACTGAGCTTGGACAGGAAAAAGCCATATTGGAGGCACTTAACATGGTGGAGGCGGTATCCCGAATTCACACCGTTTACGGTGTTTATGATCTTATCGTTGAGGTAGAAGCTGAGTCTATGGATAGACTCAAAGAAATAATCCTCAACAAGGTACGACGCACTGAACACGTAAAGAACACTATCACGCTACTGACTTATGGTTAAGCCGTGATATACAAGTAATAGAATATATAAAAACCAGTTTGAAAAAGCACCTAATTCCTGTACCGTTCCACTAAACCAGATCAATGATACAATTAGCTGACATACTGCGGACTCATCTACCTGTTTGATATCATTAAACACCATTTTTTATCGAAATTGATTATACACATGTACATGCCTACACGGAAAAAGTTTGATAAAATTTACTAATTCTGTCTATATTATTTTCAACAGTAAATGAATATCTGTTTTTATCCACGTTCTCACGGATAGCCTCTTCTTCTTCGAGTTTATCCTCCAAGTTAAAGCTGTTAAGTATAAAACCAACTTTGTAGCTTTCAATAAACTCTTTCAACATTTTATGAGGATACGATAATACTGGAAGACCGCAAGCAATATACTCAAACATCTTGTTAGGAAGACAAACATCGAGATGCACCTTGTTCTTAGTGTCGTTAAAACCTGTCCACCCATAATCATATTGGGTCAACTCCTTCATCAAGACCCTCTGATCGAGATGACCGTGGTAATGAATATACTTGTCTCCTTGAGCCAATCTACTATATTCCTCATCTGGTCTTGCGGCATAGACATGAATATGATACTTATGATCAGCGATTTCTTTGAATATCTCCCTTAAATCGTAGTGATGCCCTTCGGTTTGGCTAGTGATTGTCCCAGCGTATACGATGTGAGTCTCGCCGTCAGATTCAGATAGTTTCTTTAACGGTTTCTTGGGTATAATTGTTTGAGGCACATAGTTATTAAAGATAATCTCAGACTTTATGTTAATGATATATTGATCCCTGATATAGTCTTTAACCCCTTTGGTGATGTATATTCTTCCGTTGCTATCCTCATTTGCGATCCGCTCTTCAATAGCGTACTGACTTACTCTTTCTTCGTCATCAGTAAGACTGTAAGGAGTTTTTCGCATAGTGAGTGCATCATGTGTGTCATGAATAATCGGCGTATCTTTTACCAAGTTTAAAGCAGCCACTGTAAGATAATCCGGTGCGTTGTGACTGTGAATAAGGTCCGGTTTAAAGCGTTTAACCAGCTCTTGTATGCTTTTCTCAGGGTTTTCTTTACTTAGTAAAACAAATTCTTCAAAATATTCGTCTCCATAGCCATAAAACTCGGTTAAAGTTTTACCCTGATACCCAAAAACGAGTGAAATCTTTTTACCTAATAACCATTTTAATCCATAAGCAAGTTTTAAGGCCCGAACACAGGGTTGTGGCTCAATGAACAATATACGCATATTTTCTCCTCATAGCGATTTTCGAGCATAAGGAAATTAGTAATTATCTACCTTTAATGCCTTAGCTCGTGTAAGTAACAATAATGATCAGTACAATATAAATATGTATAACCGCATGTTTTAGAGCTATTTTTTACTTTTTTATTGGTAAGGAGTCGGGTTTTAGATCCAGTGTTGTGGATGGGTTAAGATTATCACTTTATCTCCGGGGTTAAACTCGTCTAGGTTCAGTGAAGATGGATGCCATCTAGTGTTATCAAGGGTGAAGGATGAGTCTGAAAAGTAGTGGGTATTGTTTAGGTGGTAAGCATCGTATTTTAGGTTATACTCGTTTATTGAAGCTTTTTTAATTCGATGTTTTCGTCCGTTAATGGGGATTATTTCATTATTAACAAATTTTCCAATGGGTTTTTGGTATTCTTTGAAAAAGTATTGGTTTAGGTACTTGTATTTATGACAAAATTTGGAGCCATGCCCCGCGGTACCCGTTATTCTGATATCATTAGTTCTAAGCCAGTGCAACTCGTTATGGAGGTACTTCACTGGGTCAATACCATATATTACGTTTAAAGTTACTAGATCGTTATGCCAACCGATTTCATGGTTATATTCATTTTGAAGTTTTTTCAGTAACGTTAATAATTTTTCTCTATGTTTAACATAGTTCTTCTTTGTTAACCCATAGTATCCCGCGGTATGGAGAATAAAATAGGTGGACCGAATATTGTATCTATGCTCTATGGCTGCCATCTTTAATGCGCCATCAATATCACCATCTACGTCGTGCCTTAGCGAGATGACTGGAATATTTGCCCGTGTTTGGCTGAACTGATTTAATTTTACGTTTTTATATTTACTTGGATCAGATATTTTTGTTATAAACCGTGTGTACTCTCGGTAAGAAAACTCGACATTAGGTTTAGTTATTTCAATCAAACTCCGAAATTAGGCGGTTATGCAATAGAATAGCTTGGTATTGGGTTATTTATTTTATGTTTATTAATGTGTTTGATAAAAATAGGCATAATCAAAACGTCTTTAAATCGTAGAAAGGTATATTTTCTGTTAAAGATGAAGCCTATTAATGTATCAGTCATTGGATGCGGCGTGTGGGGTAGTAACCATGCCCGTGTATACAACGAAGCATCCTCAATTAATTTACATAGTGTAGCAGATCTTGATAAAAAAAGGGTAGAAACCGTCGCTGAAAAATACAATGTTGAAGGATATACCGATATTGAAAAAATAATTAGCGACAAAAACGTAGAAGCAGTGTCAATATGCACATCCACAGTCACACATGCAAATCTAGCATTAATGGCGATTGAAGCAGGTAAACATGTCCTTGTAGAGAAACCGATGACTAATACCATCACAGAAGCTAAACAGCTCATCAAGGCAGCTGAGAAACATGACGTTAAACTTGCGGTGGGCTTCGTGGAACGATTTAACCCCGCGGTTCAAGAAGCATTTAAACTGATCAAGGAAGGTCAAATCGGTAAAATAATCCTTGCGCACACCAGCCGTGTAAGCCGAAGACCAGTTCGTATCGGGGATGTTGGGGTCGTTAAAGACCTCGGAATCCATGACATAGACATTATTTCTCAACTATTCCAAATCAATCCTGAAACTATCTATGCTACATGTGGGAGCATAGATCACAGTTTTGAGGATTATGCAAACATCAATCTTAGGTATAATGACAATCGAAACGCGTTCATTGAAACCAACTGGCTTACACCTCGAATAAGACGTACCCTCATCATCACGGGCACAACCGGCATCATCACAGTCCAGTACCGCACCCAACAAATCACCATAGAGAACAACAGACAACTCATCCAACCCTACATCCAATACCAGGAACCATTGAAACTAGAACTAGAAAGCTTCATCAACAGCATCAGAGAAAACAAAGTCCCAGTTGTGACCGGTGAAGATGGATTAAAAGCGTTAACCATCGCTGAAGCAGCCCTTGAGTCCAATAAAACTAAAGAAACAATAGATTTCCACAGGTTTCTAAAAGAGAATTAAGGAAGGTAAAAAATGCATGTAGTAATAGTGGGAATGGGGTATGTTGGAGTACCCGTCGCGGCTCTCTTCGCGGACAAACCTGGAATAAAGGTTACTGGCATACAACGCCGTAGTAAACGAAGCGGCTGGAAGATAGATCTTATCAATAAAGGTAAATCGCCTATCGGTGGTGACGAACCAGGGTTAGATCAACTCATATTTAAAACAGTGAAAAATGGGGACCTCTTCGTCACCGACGACATCACAACATATGAAAAAGCAGATGCCATCATCATAACAGTTCAGACGCCCGTAGATGAAAAACATCAACCAAAATATGTGAGTCTTCGACAAGTTCTCACAGATATTGGCCAACAAATGCAACCGGGTACACTAATCTGCCTTGAGTCAACAGTTGCCCCTGGTACTACAGATAATGTCGCTAAACCTATACTTGAGCAAGAAAGCGGGCTCAAAGCAGGAACTGACTTCAATCTGGTTTTCAGCTATGAACGAGTCATGGTGGGGCGACTACTCCACAACCTAACCAATTATAGCCGAATCGTAGGTGGATTCACACCTGAGTGTGCCCAGAGAGGGATAGAATTATATGAAAACATAGTATCTGCGCCACTCTATGCCACGGATACCTTAACAGCGGAAATCAGTAAAGTGGTCGAAAACACGTATCGAGATGTAAACATCGCCTTCGCTAACGAGGTAGCTCTCATCTGTGAATCCCTCGGTGTTGACGTTCACGACGTCAGAAGATTCGTGAACAGCTTACCAAGTGACACCAGTAACCCGGACGCTAACCCTTACAGGAACATGCATACCCCGGGAGCTGGGGTCGGTGGCCATTGTCTACCCAAGGACCCTTGGTTGCTAAAATACGGGTTAGATACATATGGAAAAATCAAGTTTACTCCAGAAATTATCGTGAAAAGCCGGTTACTGAACGACAGCATGCCGGGTCACATGAAAATGTTGTTAATTGATGCCCTTGCTGAGAGAAACCTGGCTCTTTCTGAGAGTAATGTAACTATGCTCGGGTTTGCGTTCCTGGAAAATAGTGACGATTCTCGAAACACGCCTGCTTTACCTTTATTTAATCTGCTGAGTGGTGAGTGTAAACAAATTTCTATTCATGATCCGCATATCACGGAATACGAAGACCTGCCAATCACAGATGATCTGGTTGAAGCGCTAAGAGATAGCGATTGTGTGATAGTGGTTACTAAACATAAGGAATACCGCGAACTATCCCTAGATCAATTACACAAATACATGCGGACACCGGTAATCATAGATGGACGAAACGTCTTCAACAGGCATGAAGCATTAACGCATGGATTCACGTTTAGAGGGGTTGGGCTCCCTCGATGAATCAATGTATAAATAAACTTCAATCATATGAGGTGCTTCATTATGAATAAATTAGCTATAAACGGAGGTACCCCTGTATCTCCTCACAAAATTTCTCTTGTTAAACCAGTTTTTTCAGAAAAAGATGAAACGGATATAGCAAGAATTCTTAGATCGGCCTACGTGCGTCAGGGCCCTATCACCAAGAAACTTGAAGAGGTGTACGCTGAAAAAGTGGGCTCAAAATACGCGTACGCTGTATCAAACGGAACAGCTGCTCTACATCTCTCATATCTGTCTACACTCAAGCCTGGGGACGAAGTAATTGCACCGGCTTTTACATTCATAGCTACGGTTAGCACAGTCTATTACGCTAACTGTACACCCGTACTAGCGGACGTTGATCCGGATACTTTTCTAATCGACCCCGAAGACGTGAAAGAAAAGATTACATCAAAAACCCGTGCATTAGCTCCCGTTCATTTGTTCGGTAACGCATGTAATATGAATGCGTTATATGAGATCGCTGAAGACCATGACTTTGTAATAATCAATGATTGTGCTCAAGCACATGGTACCGAGTATAATGGAAAAGATTTAGGGTCCTATGAGACGCTAAACTGTTACAGTTTCTACCCGACCAAGACTCTTACGATGGGTGAAGGAGGCATAGTAACAACAAACAATAAGAGTCTTTACGATAAAGGATGCCTCCTGAGAAGCCATGGCGACGACGCAAGATATCATCACGTAATATTTGGGTTAAATTATCGAACTACTGACATAGCTTCAGCCATCGGTTTAAATCAAGTGGCTAAGCTAGACGAGTTTCTCTTGAAACGTAGATATATAGGAATGAAACTTCGAGACGCATTAAACAGTGTTGACGGTGTAACGCCTCAGAAAATAGAGCCTGGTGCTAATCACTCTTACAGCTATTTCTCAGTGAGAGTTGAGGTTGAGGAGCTGAAATGCAGTCGGGATGAGTTCATGAATGCGCTGATGGCTGAGAACATTGATTGTGCAGTGCATTACCCGACGGCTTTAACAATGCAACCAGTCATCAAGGAAACCTATGATCCAGCTTCATGCCCTGTCTCTGAGAATCTAGCGGATAGGATCTTGAGTATTCCATTGCACCCATTCATCAATGAGAAAGAAATCAATTACATTGTTGAAGGCGTAGAGAAAGTAGTGGATTATTACCATAGATGATTTGCAACATCTAGGTAAGAGTTTTTTCATCCCATTTCTTCTTCTTTTCAAGGTATTGCTGCATAGGATATCCTTCTCTGGCAGGGTTACCATAGACAAGCGTGTCAGAGGGGACATCTTTCACCACGACAGCGCCCATGCCGATCACAGATCTAGCGCCTACCGTGATTCCTGCTTTAAGCATAGCTCCTGCACATACAATGGCGTCGTTTTCTACCGTGACCCCTATCATATTATCTGACATGGGGAATGGGTCGTTTGTGAAGATTACTCCAGGTCCAATGAATACCTTATTTCCGATAATCGTTAGTGGTGGGATATAGGCCATGCCCTCGATCTTGCAGTTGTTTCCGATCTTGACGCCATAGTCAATGTGTACGAGGCTTCCGACCTTTGTGTTGTCCCCAATCTCGGTCCTATCGCCGATATACGTAAAGTTCCAGATCTGAACATTCTCCCCGAGTTTTACATCCTTTCCTATGTGCCTAAATATATCAGTCATTTATACAACACACTCCCTAGTCAATTTTTTTCCTTAATAAGATTAACAATATACCGCTTTTATGCAGGCAGCTTTCCGCTTCAGCCATCGCTTTTCCAAGATAATCCATGCTCTTTACTTCAATATCCTTGATATTCTCTATAATCCACTCGACAGATAACTCGTTAGCTACATCGGAGACGATCTCATGGGCTTTTTCCTTACCTAACTCCCTCTCCAACCTCCTAGCATGCCTAACAATGCCTTAGGTGGATTAACATACTCTTCCCAAGTAAGACCTGCCTTCTCACTCCATGTCTCGAGTTTTCCAGATTAGGTAGCTGCCAGTATGGAGAAACCCAATCAATAATTTTATTGGGTTTAACCAAATCCCTGATTAATTCCTCAGCCATGTAGCCCATGATTTTAGACCCCACGCAATTATACTGACGTTCTCTCTCCTCTTCCTTCCTACCTAATCTCTCTTCGTATACACACCCACACATCTTTCAGAAAGAAGTAAGAGTTAGCTAGAGCCTGCGTATACATACATGCATGCATACGCAGGGAAAACAAGATCATATAATCGCTTTTTTATGCTTATCAGGTCCCGGGTTTGGATATTAATTTTCATAATGTATGTAGTGAACAACCACATAGCTTCAATAGTATAGATCACTGTTCCTTTTCCCTCTCATGGCCCAGATTGACATAGTTAAAACACATCAGCACACAGTAAAACCCAGCATCCAGTTCCTTGAGGGGCGGGACAACTTCAAGCGGTTGTCAAGCATCCTCAAACAGCAGGGTTTTGATTGCAGTGTTATTCCATTAAAAAAGATACGAGGCATATTACCGATGCCTACTCCGGCTATGTCAACTCCATCAAGTCAGATATTATAATCACACACAATCCTTATCATGGACTTCTGGGTGCATCGATAGCCAAGAAACTGGGTAAAACCAAAACAATAGGATTAAGGCTTAAGGGTAATTACTGGGAGGAATCCGCTGACAAAGACGTTGGATACACTCAGAGAGCTGGGTTTGCTTTGAAGATGCTGCAGAACAGCGCAGCTCTGGACGAGGCAGATTTTATCGTAGCCTGCTCTAACTACCTCAAGGAGGTTTCAGAGAGGCATATCGCTGACAAGAAATGTTACACTATGTATGAGGGAGTTGATACTGAACGATTCAAACCAAGGGCACCAGAGCCGGAATATCGGTCAGAGTTGCTGTGTGTCATGAATTTTAAGGTCAGGGGCAAACTATTGTACTTTAATCGTTTCTTCGAGTATTACAAGGATATGCAGCTACCATATACCATCACCTTCTTAGGTGAAGGATCATACAGGAAGCGCGTCGAAAAACAGGCGAAAGATGCTGGCTTGGGGAAACAGGTAATCTTTAAGGGCCATGTAGATGACATCGAATAGTATTACTCGAACTGTGACCTATTGGTACATCCATCCTCACTTGACACACTGGGGATGGCGGTACAAGAAGCGGCTTCATCAGGTGTACCCGCGATTACTACTAAAATCGGTGGATTAACAGAGGTTGTATATGATGATGTTACTGGTTACACAAGTAATGATATGGGGTTATTCGTCGAAAGAATCGCGCAGTTGATGCATGACGATGAGCAACGTATGCGGATGGGTGAGAACGCGAGAAACTTGATGATCGAAAAGTTCTCATGGGAAAGCTGTGCTGAGCAATTCGTATCAATACTTGAAAAAGAGGGCTTGCTGAAGTAAGATGAGGATTCTCTTCACCACGTTTCACTGCTTCTCGGAGATCTGCCTTTCTACGGTTTGCTTCTTCCACTTCCAACAATATTCTCACATCATCTTTTCTTTCTTACTGCGTGAGAAATTCAACATCGGCGTCCCACGTGAGTGTTATATTGACCCGACACGCTTCCTTTTAAAAGTAAACGAGGCTTAGCATTGAAGCAAGTAGAGATTCCTCATCATTCCTGGTACGAGGATGAGCCCCTGAAACTCACCTTCCCAGACGAGTGGAACGTACACAGGTGCAGGATGGAGGCAGAGGACGGGAAGGCGATGACGCCTGAGCAGATAAAGGCAGCCATCCACAGCCCCCTAGGCCAGAAGCCGCTCGGTAGGCTCGCGGAGAAGGCGGAGGAGGTAGTCATCATATTCGACGACATGACGCGGCCCACCAAGACACACCAGTACACCCCGTACATCCTTGACACGCTCCACAGGGCGGGCGTGCCGAAGGAAAACGTGCGGTTCATCATAGCCCCGGGAACCCACGGCACCTACGGCAGGAGGGACTTCGTGAAGAAGCTTGGCGACGACGTGGTCTCCGAGTACCAGGTCTACAACCACAACCCCTACGAGATGCTTGACTACCTCGGAGAGACGAGCCGCGGCTGCCCGGTCTACGTGAACAGCGAGGTCATGGCATGCGACCTGAAGATAGGCGTCGGCACCGTGCTCTTCCACAGGCTCACGGGCCTCAGCGGCGGCGGGAAGCTCATAAGCCCAGGCGTCGCGGGCGTCGAGACCATCCGATTCAACCACGGCAACATAGGAGGCTTCGGCCCTGGGCTTACGCCTCACGAGACCACTGGTTACCTGTGCAACGACGGCAACGTGATGAGGCTTGACGCCGAGGAGGCCGCCGGGATGGCTGGGCTTGACTACAAGATAGACACCGTGCTCAACCTTAGACGCGACCCGCTGGAGCTCTACGCCGGCGACTTCGTGGAGACCCAGAGGAAGGCGGCGGCGGGGGCGATGAGGTGGCACGCCACGGAGAGCCCCGAGGCCGACGTCGTGGTGGTGGGCAGCTACATGAGGGAGAACGAGCCCTACCTAGGGTTCTGGTCGGCCTATAACAGCGTCAAACCGGACGGCACCATAGTGCTTGTGAACGACGACCCTGACGGCGACATAAACCACTGGCTCTTCAACAGGCACGGTAAAAATGTCGGCGCCAGCCTCTGGAGCCCCGGGAGCAGGGGCCTAGCAAAGGGCAAGAGACTCATCATCTATGGCGAGCATCCTCTGAAGAGCTTCGAGATGAGGTACGAGCAGGAGATAGTCCAGTGGATCAGGGGCTGGCCTGAGGTCATCGAGGAGCTAAAGAAACACCACGGTGAGGGTTCGAAGGTAGCGGTTATACCGGACGGGACCTCCTGCATACCCAAGAAGGCGTTGGAGGGTTGAAGGTGAAGAAGGCTATACAGCTGGACGACAAGGACAACGTAGCCACCGTGACGGACGACGTGTCTAAGGGCGAGCAGGTCGAGGTCCTAAGCCCAATGGGCGAGGTCATCCTCGACGCGAAGCCCGTCGAAGACATCATTTTCGGGCACAAGCTGGCTCTCAGGAAGCTCGGCAAAGGAGAAGAGATCATAAAGTACGGGGAGGTCATCGGAGTGGCCTCGAAGCCGATAGCGGTGGGTGGGTTGACACCCACAACGTGGAGTCGGGTCGGCTCCCGACGAGCGAGTTGGAGGCAGAGAAATGAACGAGTTCTACGGCTACGAGCGTCCCGACGGCGGCGTCGGGATAAGGAACCACCTGCTCGTCATAGCTCCCATCGACTGCAGCTACGAGCCTGCAAGGCAGGTGGCCGCCCAGGTGGAGGGAGCCGTCGCTGTGACCCAGTACCTCGGCTGCAGGGCGGACGAGATGCTTGTGAACGCCTTAGTCGGCACAGGGAGGAACCCCAACGTGGCGGGCATACTGCTCTTCGGGCTGGGCTGCGAGGCGCTAACCAACGACATACTCATGGAGGGCCTCAAAGACACCGGGAAGCCCATCGAGAGCATAGTCATTCAGGAGGACGGCGGCACCATAAAATCCATGGAGAAGGGCGTGCGGGCGCTTCAGCGCATGGCCCAGGAGGTCGGGGAACTCAGGAGAGAGAGTTTCCCCCTGAGCGAGCTAACGTTGGCGGTGGAGTGCGGGGGCAGCGACGCCACGAGCGGCCTGGCCGCTAACCCGGCGGTGGGGGTGGCCGCGGACAGGCTAATCGAGGAGGGGGGCACGGTGATCTTCAGCGAGCCCCAGGAGATGATAGGCACCCAGCACATGTTGGCGAGGCGCGCCGTCACCGAGAAGGTGGCCAAGGACATCTACGAGATGATCGAGAAGCAGGAGAAGAGGCTCAGCGCCATGGGGGTGGACAGCCGGTACATGAGCAAGGGCAACATCGACGGCGGCCTCACCACCATAGAGGAGAAGAGCCTCGGCGCCATCAGGAAGGGCGGCACCAAGCCCATCCAGGGCGTCCTCTGGAACACGTGGGACAGGTTCGACCTCCCAGACGAGCCGGGCCTGTATCTTCAGGACGGCACAGGCTGGGACGTGCCCAGCGTCACCCACATGGTGGCCGCAGGCGCACAGGTGGTCTGCTTCACCAGCGGACGAGGCAGCACCACTGGCCACGCAGTGGCGCCCGTCATCAAGATCACGGGCAACCCCAAGACCTACGAGAACCTAGAGGACAACATGGACATCAACGCGGGCACCATCCTAGACGGCGGCGAGAGCCTCAACAGCGTGGGGCGCCGCATCTTCGACGAGATGGTGTCGGTGGCCAACGGCAAGAAGACAAAGGCGGAGGCGCTCGGGTTCAAGGACTACGTGGTGTTCGGCCGCAGCAGGGCGGCTGAGAGGCTCCTCGGCAACTGCTGATGCTCCATACTACTTATATACTACCTATTTCCTACCATTCTCGGGTGTCTGGATGGTACAGAAGATATCAATATCCATCTCCGAGGAGCTGGACAGAACCCTCTCCAACCTAGCCAAGGAGAACAGGATATCCAAGAGCAGACTCATAGAGAACTACCTCAGGGAGAACCCCAAAGTCATCACCGAGCTGAAGCCTCCGGAGAACGTCTGCGCCCTCTGCGAGAAGGAGATAGACAAGGATCAGGTGAGGGTCAACACGCCGCGATACGGCGTCCTCTGCCTCGACTGCTGGACGGAGAAGCAGGGAGAGCTGCTGGAGAGGCAGTCCCTGCACATAGACAAGCAGGACAGGGGCTAACGGGGTATCCTGAAGATCAGCGTCTTACAGCCGTCTCCCCAGTGAGGGTCATCGTAGCTCAGCATCTCCTCCCACCCCAGCGCAACGAAAAACGGCGCAGCCTCAGAGACGGCCTCACAGCACATAATGACGACCCCTCTCTCGTAGCATGTTTCCAGTATGAACGACATCAGCCTAGCCCCATATCCCTTACCCCCATGGTGCTCTGCAACGCCCACCCTGCTCAAGTATAGCGTGTCATGAAGGTTCGTGAAGCTCCTGACTTGGAACGAGACGACGCCACAGATTTCCTTCTCGTCGGTTAAAACGTATGTCTCGTATCCTTTCTCCTCGTCCCTGTGCAGGTACTTGGAAAGGGTGAATGGTTCACCGTCTTCGTCCGTGTCAAACGACTCGAAACCAGTGCGGAACTCCTTGTGTAGGTCTCCTTCGTTCAAGCGTCTAATGTATATACGCGGCCACCGCCGGAGGCTATGAATGAGTTGGATCGAATCATAATATAAATCAGAACATTGATGCCATGAGGTTTTAAGAGGGGTTCCACAGCACTGCTAAACTGTTATTTACTCTTCTCTACTCACTTTCTCACGAAATGGAGTACTTCGCCCAAGCCTACGAGGAACTGATAAAAAGCATCTCAGCGGCCCTCCGCGGCCTTGACATAGAGGAGGTTAAGACTCTGCTTGAGAGCCTGATGGACACGAGGACGCGAGGTAACAAGGTGCTCGTCGTGGGCGCCGGCAGGAGCGGCCTGGTGGGCAAGGCGTTCGCCATGCGCCTCATGCACCTGGGCTTCCCGGTCTACGTTCTGGGGGAGACCATCAACCCCAACGTCGGCGAAGGCGACATGGTCATAGTCATCTCGGGTAGCGGCAAGACCACGGTGCCCCTGGCAGCGGCCCAGATGGCCAAGAGCCTCAACGCCAAAGTCGTCGCCATCACTAGCCAAGAAGAGTCGCCGCTGGCCCAGACGGCGGACCTCGTCGTCGACATCCCCGGCCGGGAGGACATCGCCCTTGAGGACGAGTACCACATAAGGCAGCTGAAGGGACAGCACGAGAGCCTAGCGCCCATGGGAACCATGTTCGAGGACACGACCATGATATTCCTTGACTCGATCATCGCCGAACTCATGAACAGGCTGGGCCTCAGCGTGGACTCGATGAGGCTGCGTCACGCCACTATAGAATAGGGTTGGGGCCGAGCTACATCTCGGCGAGGACCACGTCGTCGTACTCCTTCTCCAGGAGGTACTTGTGGCGTAGCTCCTCCTTGGCGAAGTTGTTGAACATCTTACCCAGCTCGACGTCCCTGAACCTGCGGGCGATCTGGACGTAGAAGTCGTGTGTCGCCTTCTCCCGCTGCGCCGCGTAGATCAGTATCTGCGGGTAGTCGGCCTGCGGGTCCAAGGGGACCTTGACCAGCCTGTCCGTTATCTTAAGGTCAGGGATGTGCTCCTTCAGCGTACGCATCTTGACGTTCTTGGGGTCCTTGAGCCCCTGGAGGAAGTACTCGCGGTGCCGTTTCTCGTCGGCGGCGAGCTCGGTTAGCAGCTTCTTCGCGCCGGGGTACGTGGCCTTCTCCGCCGTCTCGGTGTAGAGGGTGTAGCTCTCCAGCTCCATCTCGGCGCCCACCACGAGCGCCTTCTCGACGGTCCAGTTCTCTATCTCCATAGCTATCCATTTTCTTCAACTGTTGGGGAGATATAAGGGTAAGGATAACGCGTATAAGCCGCCGACAATGCATCCATTGACATGAAGCCCACGGGCAGCGTCAACGTCGAGATCATCGCCACGGGGGACGAGCTTCTCTACGGCAGGATACTGGACACCAACAGCCACTGGATCGCCCAGCGCGTCGCCGAGCTAGGAGCCAGTCTTCGGCGCGTCACCATGATAGGCGACGAGCCTGAGACCATCGCGGCGGCGCTGCACGACGCTTTGAAGCGGGACGCCCACTTCATCATCTTCAGCGGCGGCCTCGGGCCCAGCGAGGACGACCTCACGGTGGACAGCATCGGGGAAGCCCTGGGACGGAGAACAGTCATAGACGAAAAGGGGGCCGAGAAGATCAGAGCCGTGTACCGGCGGCGGGGCATCACCGACGATGCGACGCATAGGCGCGGCGAACGGATGGCCCATGTGCTGGAGGGCAGCACGCCGATGCAGAACCCGGTGGGCTTCTCGGTGGGGATGTGCGTCGAGGAGGCGGGTAAGAAGATATGCACTCTCCCCGGGGTCCCCTCGGAGATGAGGGGCATGTTCGAAGCCCACATCGCGCCCATGATCGCGAGCACGGCGACCAGCGTCTTCCTGGCTAGAACCTATTACATCAGCATGGTGTGGATGGACTTCTTCCCCCTCTACAGGGAGATGCAGCGAGACTACCCGGACACCTACATCAAGAACGCGGCGACGCCGCCCGTGGAGGGCGAGGACAGGAACAAGGTCCACACGATAAAGGTGGACTTCGTCTTGGAAGCTCCTACCGTGGAGGAGGCTGAGGCGAAGATGAGCGAGTTCCTCGCAGACTACATGAGCAGGATCGAAGCGGTAGGCGGGGGCAGGATGGACGCCGTCGACTCAGGCAACGTCTCCAGGGATTAAGGTTTACAGATGAAACGTGTGAACGTTAGCCCCTTATGACCAGTGTCCCTAGGTCAAGGAAGTCTTTCTCTCCCTTGAAGTACGCCTCAAGTGCCCCCGGTAGCTCCGCGAGGCTCAGGCTCACCTGATCCCAGGTGTCCCTGTCTCTGATGGTGAGCACGTCACTGTTCAGGGTGTCGTAGTCCACCGCCACCGCCAAGGGGACGCCGATCTCGTCGACCCGCGCATACCTTCTACCTATGCTGCCCGCCTCGTCGTAGACAAGCCAGAACCCCTTGTCTAAGAGGAGGTCATGCACCTCCCGTGCCTTCTCGGGGAGGCCGTCCTTGGTGACCAGCGGGAAGACGGCGACCTGGTAGGGCGCCAGCTCCCTCGGCAGGTGGAAGATGTTGCGCTTCTGCTTCCGCTCGTAGGTGGCCTCCAAGACGGAGAGGAAGAGCCTGTCGAGGCCGTAGCTGGGCTCCACGACATGGGGCACGTACCTGGTGCCGTCCTCCCTGAGCACCGTCATGTCGACGCCTGACGCCTCCATGTGGCTGCGGAGGTCGAAGTCTGTCCTGTAGGCGCAGCCCGAGATCTCTATCCAGCCCCAGGTCTCGAAGTAGACCTCGTGGTCATGGGTCTGGGCGCTGTAGTGGGCGCGCTCGTCGGGGAGGTGGGCCCTGAACCTCTGCTTCCCGGGGGGCATGCCGAGGGCGGTGATGAACCTCTGGCTGACGCCCATGAAGTAGCCCTGCCACTCGGTGAGTATGAGGCCCTTCTCCACGGCTTCCCCGATGGACACCTCCAGGGGCTCCTTTACCTCCTTCTCCTCCATCTCCTCGGTGAACAGCTTGATCACGACGTCCTCGACCTCGCCGAACCCTGGGCACACCGGGTCCTGGGGGTCGAAGAAGAGCTCCAGCTCCATGATGGTGAACTCGCGGACCCTTATCGTGCCCCGGCGTGGGCTTATCTCGTTCCTCATCACCTTGCTGCTCTGGGCGATGGCGAAGGGCAGCTTCTCGCGTGCATGCTGGTAGCCACGCTTGTAGTTGAGGAACATAGCCTGGGCGGTCTCGGGGCGGGCGTACCCTACCTCTCCGCCCGTTGCCCCTATTTCGGTCTTGAACATGGTGAGGAAGAGCACGGGCTCCTTGAGCTCGCCGCCGCAGCTTGGGCACCTGATCCTGTGCTCCGCCATGAGGCGCTTTATGGCGTCGCCTCCCATGGCCTCCACGTTCTCCAGACCCGTCTTGTCCTCGACCAGGTGGTCGGCCCTGAAGCTCCTGCCGCACTGGGTGCATTCAGCCGAGTACTCCTTGAAGTTCTCCAGGTGCCCCGAAGCCTCGAACACCCTCTCGGGGTTGATGATGGGGTCGTCCAGCTCAAGGAAACCCTGCTTTCTCACAAAGTGCTCCTTCCAGAGTGCCTCGATGTTTCGTTTCAGCTTGGTGCCAAGGTCCCCGTAGGTGACGTAGCCGCTCATGCCGCCGTATATCTCGAAGCTGGGCCAGAAGAAGCCCCGCCTCTTCGCTATCTCTGATATGGTGTCGTACCTTGTTCGTGGAGGCAACGCTATCAGAGCGAGAAAAGGGTGTATGGATTATAAAAGTGTGGGGCTACTCCACGACCGGCCTGAACTTGTAGCCGTACTGAATGATTCCGGCTTTGCCGTCCTCCTTCACGCGGCGGAACACGGCCTCGACCCTCATCCCCTTCTGGACTTCCTCGGGGTCCACGTCCACCACCTGGCTCAGCAGCCTCATGCCGTCCTCCAGCTCGATGAGCGCCACCACGTAGGGCTTGTACTTCTCGAAGCCTGGGGGCGGGTTTCTGATCACCGTCCACGTGACCACCTCCCCGGTCTCTGCCAGCTTGTGGTCCTTGAACTCGGTGGAGCCGCACTTCGTGCAGACGGGGCGTGCGGGGAAGAACTTGGCCCCACAGCCTGTGCACTCCTTGCCCAGCAGCCGGTACCTCGGTACCTCCTCTCTCCAGTAGCGTGGTACGCTCATCGTCCCAGCCTCCTCAGGATGGTCACTGCACACGTGGAGCCCAGGCCTCCCATGTTCTGGGCCAACCCCACCTTGGCGTCCTCTACCTGGTGGTCACCCGCGGCGCCCCTTAGCTGCAGGGCGACCTCGGCGACCTGGTAGACTCCGGTGGCGCCCAGCGGGTTGCCCCGCGCCTTGAGGCCGCCGAACGTGTTGGTCGGGAGCTCTCCGTCTCTGGCTGCGCCTCCCCCGGCCACGAGCTTGGCGGCTCTTCCCCGCTCGACGAGCCCGAGGCTCTCCAGGCTGAGGACCCCGTTGATGGTGAAGTCGTCCTGAACCTCGACGAGGTCGACGTCGCCGGGCTTCACGGCGGCCATCTTGTAAGCCTTCTCGGCGGCCGTCTTGACGGCACCAAGGGTGAGCGGGTCCTCCCTCATGGGGAGGCTGCAGTAATCCGTGGCGACCGTCGTGGCGGCGACCTCGACGCCTTCGGTGTCCGCTGGGACCAGCACGATGGCGGCGGCCCCGTCTCCTATGCCAGCGCACTCCATCATGTGTATTGGGTCCGCCTCCATGGGGCTGTCCATGGCCCTCTCGATGCTCATCCTGAACGGGTACTGGGCGTGCCTACAGCCCACAGCGTTTTCGTGGCTCTGAACAGCCATCATGCCCACCTCGCTGGGCTCCGCGTAGAGGTCAAGGTAGAGCCTGTGGAGCATGGCGCTGAGCCCCGCCTTGGTGACGCCCGTGTAGGCCGAGTACTCCTGCTCCTCCTCCATCACGAGGCTCTTGGTGACGACCTCTGGGAGGACGTCGCTCATCTTCTCGACGCCCGCCACCAGCACGCAGTCGCTGTACCCGGAGGCCACCGCCTTGACGGCCTCGTGGAAAGCGACGCCTCCGCTGGCCGAGCCCGCCTCCGCCCTGACGGCGTGGAGCCCCTGCTTGGCTATGGCGTCAGCCATGAGTGCGCCCATGTTGAGCTGTTCCTGCATGAGGGCGCCGCTCATGTTGCTCACGTAGAGGCCGTCTACGTCGTCTGTGCCGGCGTCCTTCACGGCCTGAAGCGCGGCGTCCGCGAAGAGGGCGCCGATGGGCTTGCCCCAGTGCTCGCTGACCTTTACGAGGCCGACGCCAGCTACCGCTACCTTCCTCATTGGATGATCTGCCCCCTGAACCTGAGGTACGTAGCGTAGTCCACGTACTTCTTGCGGTCGATGAAGCTAGCCACCTTCGGCCCGCCCCGCTTCTCGGTTATCGCTTCCTGGACCGTGAAGATGAAGGCGTCGCTGCCGCTGCCGGAGCCGTAGCTCACCGCGAATATCTTGTCGCCGGGCTCTGCTATGTCCAGCGTCGCGGCGAGGCCGACGGGGGTGCTTCCGGCGTACGTGTTCCCGATCTTGGGGGCCACGAGCCCCGGGTCTATCTGATCCATGGTGAAGCCGAGTCCCCTGCCTACGCGTATCGGGAACTTGGTGTTGGGCTGGTGGAACACCGCATAATTGAAGTCCTCGGGCTTGTAACCGGTCTCCGCCAGCAGCTCTTTGGCCGCGCCCTGGATGTGTTTAAAGTATGCGGGTTCGCCCGTGAACCTGCTCCCGTGTCTCGGGTACATCTCCTTGGCCCGCCTCCAGAAGTCGGGCGTATCGGTCACGTAGCTGTATGAGGCCTCGAGGTAGGCGACGGTGTCGGCGCTACGGTCCGCGAAGATGAACGCGGCTCCGCCGCACGACGCGGTGTACTCGAGCGCGTCCGCCGGCCTCCCCTGGGCGGTGTCCGCCCCTATCGCCATGGCGTATCTGAGCATCCCGCTGCCGACCAGGCCGATGCAGTTCTGCATGGCCTCGGTGCCCGCCTTGCACGCGAACTCGTAGTCAGCGGTGGACACGCTCGGGGTGGCGCCGATGGCCTCGGCCACTATGGTGCCGCTCGGCTTGACCGCGTAGGGCTTGGACTCGGTGCCCACGTAGACGGCGCCTATCTCGGATGGGTCTATGCCGGAGCGCCTCACGGCTTGCTTCGCCGCCTCCACCGAGATGGTCACCGTGTCCTCGTCTGGCGCCACCACGGATTTCTCCTCCACCGGGGCACCGTCTCCCCCCCAGACCCGGTTCACCTCGGAGGCCTTCAGTCGGTAAATGGGGATGTAGGCGCCGTACCCCACGATGCCGACCTGTCTAACTGTCTTCAAGGGTGATCACTTTCGTAATTGTATCGATCAAACTTGCCTGCATCGTATTTAAAGCTGTTCGACAGTGAACGAAGGCCCCTACGACGAGGGACGAACGTCAGCCGTCCCTGAGCGTAGGGAGGCTACACGGTCACCTGTTTAGTGTCGGCTCTAGGCTGAAGCGCCACGAACAAGCCCAGACCGAGCAGGGATATCACCGAGCCCAACCAGAACACAGGCTTCAGGCTGAACATGTCGGCGAATACTCCTGAAAGGAGCGGCCCAGCCATCATCCCCAGGCTCATGGCGCTCTGCAAGACGCTCATGGTGATACCTATACCCAGGCTGCGCCCCTCGATGGCCGCTATCGCGGTGATGGCCGGCGTCATCAACGCGCTTCCAGCCGAGAACAGGAGCCTGGCGCCCAGCACCTGCCAGAAGCTATGGGCGAATGGGAACGAGGCCATCCCGACGACCGCCACCAGGCCCCCCAACATGATCAACTTGTTCTTGTCGTGGCGATCCGCCAGTTCGCCGCACGGCCTCTGGAGAAAAGCCGAGGAGAGCTGGCCCACGGAGAGCACGATGCCCCCCTCTGTAATGGATAGCCCCAGACCCCCGTCTGCGACCGCCGTGGTCATGAAGATTGTCAGGAACCCCATGATGGATCCGCGGCCGAGGGCGTTCACGGCCCGGAACACGAAGCTGGCCAACAGGACCCTGTTGGAGAGCACCCTCCTGAAGGAGGGCTTGGGCTTGTCTGATGTGTACGTCGTCGAGCCCAGGTCGGGCAGGAACAGTATCACGAGCACCAGGCTTAGGGCGGTGAGGCCGCTCATGAAGTAGAAGGGTGCGCTCATGCTGAACATGTCAGTGAGGCTGCCGCCGAGGAGAGGCCCGAACCCCATGCCGCCGAACATGGCGAAGTTCATGGTGCCCATGTAGCGTCCCTCCTCGCCCTCGGGCGACAGCTCCGCGGCGTACGCCATGGCGATGGGCATGGTCATGGCGGAGCCCAGGCCGTGGATGAACCTGAATGAGAGGAGCGAGTTAAAGTCCCAAGCAAACACGTACATGAGGCTGACCACCGCGTAGGAGAGAAGCCCGGCGACGATCACCTTCTTCTTGCTCGTTGAGTCGCTCAGCCTCCCCGCGGGGGCGCTGAATATGAGCCTGGATATGCTCCACGCCGAGCTCAGCAGCCCTACCTGGGTGTAGGTGGCGCCCAGACTCTCGGCGTACAGCGGCATGATGGGGCTGACGATGCCGAGTCCCAGCATCGCCACGAACACGGAGAGCAGAAGCACCTTGATGGCCCTATTCATCCCCTGTCAGGTGCCGCAACGAAATATATCGTTTACCGTGGACGGGGCTGAGCGAACCCCCTGGTCACCTTGTCAGGTATATGTCCTTGATGGCGCGCAGGCTCTTGAGGGTGGCCTTGAGGCTGTATGGGGGCTCGAACTCGTGGACGAGCTGTTTCCAGTCTTCCCCCACCACCTCGATCCGTTCAACGTCCACCATGCCTGGGGCACGCCCTGCAGACGACGCGATGTGCGGTATCTTGGCGGGATCGAACCCCATGAGGCTGCTGCAAACAGAGTCCACGGAGACGATGTCTACGCCTGCAACGACTAGGTCGAGGCAGACGGGGTTTCCGACGACTGGCCCGTTCCCCTCCATGCAGGTCAAACCGTCCACAACGACCAGGTCGTTTCTCACGGCCTCGGCCAGGTAGGGAAGTATCTCATCCAGGTGCCTGTGGAGCCTGCCCTTCTCTCTCCTCTGGAAGACGCCGTAGAGGTTCTTGATGCCCAGGGTAACCAGGGTGTGGGCGCAGGTCTTCATCTTGGGGAGGTTTACGAAGAACTCGGCCTCCATGACCGTCCTGGGCATCCTGAGGACCGTCCCCGCTACCTCGTGCTCCTCGTAGTCGTCGCGGCTCAGGTTAAGCCACTGTACGTCGAGCTCGTCAAGGAGAGCCAGCAGGCCGGACCTCTCGGCCCTAGCGTCCGCCGTGCCCGAGATGTTGTCGGACTCCACCACTGTGACGCCGCAGCCTCTGTGCTTGAGGAGGCCTACGACGGCCTCGATCACCCTGAAGTCGGTGATTACCATGCCGTCCGGGTTCTTGGCGTTGCAGATGTTGGGCTTGACCACGGCGTCGACGCCATGGGGCAGAGGCGCGTCTAATAGCTCTACGCTGCGCCGAACGGCTGCGGGGATGTCTCCACCAGCGCGAACCACAGAGACCCTGCTCAACCCGTCGCCCCTCCCCTACATCATCTTGGATATCTTATCTATTACCCCAAGGATACGGGCCTCGTCGTCCACCGTGATCTTAGGCGTCTCCAGGCCGCGGACCACGCGGTCGAAGTGGACGTACTGGTTCCTGAAGCTGGGGTGCTTGAACCTGACGAGGTCGAAGTACCAGCTCAGCCAACGCTCTCTGTAGACCTTCCTCTTTCCTTGCTTCTCCAGAGAGACCTGATAGGGTTTCATCATCAAGTCTGCCTTGAGGCGGCCCTCGTATCCGTGGACCTCGACGCTGAACTTGGGTACTAGCTTGGTCCAGCTCAGGCTGCACTCCAGGTCCACCCCCCGGTCGGTCACGAGGGTGGTCTCCATGTTGTCGCAGACCTCGTAGTCCTCGCGCCACCATCGCAGATCCTTCACGTCCACCGCGCTCCCTGCGACTGGCGCCGACACGCTGAGTATATGCGGCAGCATGTCCTCTAAGATACCGTTACCCGTTGTAATCCTGAAGTCGGTTTGGGATCGGTACGTCTTGAGGTTGCTCTCGAAGGCCAAGATCAGCTTCCTCACACCCCCTACGGTGCCCGAGTCCACGAGGTCGATGAGGCGCGTCAGGCACGGCGTGAAGACATAGTTGTGGGCGGGGAGCACCGTTAGCCCCGACTCGCGCTGGGCCTCCTTTATCTTCATGCATCCCTCCACCGTCTCTGAGAGTGGCTTCTCGCAGAGGACGTGTTTTCCGCTGCCCAGAGCCTCGATAACTATCTCCTCATGGAACCTTGGAGGCGTGTTGATGACTATGGCGTCGATTCCCGGGTCTCTGAGAAGCTCATGGTAGTCGGTGTACGCCTTAACGCCGAACTCGTTGGCTACCGTACGCATCCGCTCCTCGTTGACATCGGCAACGGCTGCGACATCGACCTCCCTGACGTCCTTGATGGCTCTAAGGTGGAACATGGTGGTGACGCGGCCGCATCCGATGACCCCGAGTCGGAGCATGCTTGTTTGACCCCCGTGATGCTTTTTTATGTTTCCGGTCGGCTGCGCTACTCTATGAACCTCGTGAAGAGCATACCCGCGAGGCCCGTGGGCCTCCGCAGGTTCTTGGGCTTGGGCGGGTTGGGTATGCAGCAGAAGTGCTTCCAGTAGAGGTACTTGCCGATGGTGACGTCCAGCTTGAAGGCCCTGTGGAGGAAGACGTCTACGGTTCCCATCCATCTTCGGCCTAGGAAGCTGCCGGCGAAGGCCATCCCGATGAGGTATGTGGCGACGTACAGGAGGACCTGTTCAGCCATCTGAAGCGTGAACTCCATCTATATCACTAGCGATACAGCACGGTAGTGGGATAAAAGGTTATCGCAACCCCTCGAAGCCCTCCAGAGCCTCCCTGTAACCAA
>Ga0114918_10000523_pt1 | contig 33368 bp, 33 predicted proteins | sample LantaG_FD_87015 | JGI IMG/M metagenome (GOLD analysis project Ga0114918, IMG submission 87015) | Deep subsurface microbial communities from Baltic Sea to uncover new lineages of life (NeLLi) - Landsort_02402 metaG | ecosystem: Environmental > Aquatic > Marine > Oceanic > Sediment | place...
ACTTCTCTGTAAAAGGGATCTTATAGGGTTTTCACCGAATCAGGGTAATTTTCATTTGACATTATCAAAATCCAACGGTAAAGTGTGTGTACCTTTTACCACGGACCCGCTCCAAATACACCAGCATTGTACCGAGGTGAAACGGTATATCACCCTATCCAAGGCAAAATCCAATTGACGGTGTTGCCTAAAAGGAGAAACTTGATGATCCCTGCCAAGAGACCTGTGCCCCCATCGTCTGCCGAACTTCGCCCACATCTTCTAATCATAATGGGAACCCTATCAGGGTGGAAGGCCGGTGTGTTTGTTGACCACAAGGAAGCCAAACGTGCCGTTACCCAGCGTGCTGGGTATGACCCTGACAATCTTGCCCAATATGGCGACCCAGAAGATGGCTGGAGGATGACAGGTGGCCATGCTACCTTCAAGAGCTTCGGACGGCGTATCTGGAATGCTTATCGTCGAGGCTACTGGTTGAAAGAAATTCCTCTGACCGAGAAAGGCCCGAAACGTGGCCAATGGGGATTGACTCCTGCCGGTTTGGAAACTGCTCGGTCCTATGCCGGATTTCAATCCGTCGGAAACACCACAGCTCAATTCCTCGACCAACGGTTGAAAGAAACCGGAGGTTTGGGGGGTAGGTTTTGGGGGATGCTCAGAGCAGCCGTTGCTACCAAATTCCCGATCTCCAACAAAGCAGGTCTTCTCGATGACCATATTCAAACCTGTATGATGAGGCTTATCCATCGGGATTCCCTTCGTGAACGAGTTTTAAGTGGTCAAAACATCACTGACACCCACATTGCTACATACGTTGTTCGTTCGGCTATCAATGATTGTCGGGATGCTGCTACTGAACCTCTTACCAGGGAGTTATACGGGGCCAGAACCGTTAAGGAACGGGTAGAAGGGGTGGAACCCTTGTGTTCCCCTAATCCCAGTAAAATCACCTGGAATATGGATGAGGGCTGCTGGGAAGATGTTGTGGATTTTTCTTCCCCTACAGATCAGTTTGAATCCCAATCAAATTTCCGGGAAGTCTGGAAAGAGATTAAGTCTGCTGTAATACATCAATATCCCGACTCTTGGGAACAACTCCTTTGGTTCACTCAACTTCGGTCTGAAGGTTACACAATCCAGGAAACAGCCGATAAGATGAATGTCACCATAACGACAGCCCACAGTTATATGCACAATATGAAGAGATGCCGGGAAGTAGTATGGGAAAGTGGTGTTTTGGATGGTATCTTGGAAAGAACGGTCAAGAAACCGGCGAGAACTCCAAAAACCATTGAAGCAATTGGAGAAATATGCCTCTCAGGCTTCCATATCACCCCGTAAACCGACGATCAGACAAAAGAATGCCCCACAGTCCTCAAAACGAATTTAAAGGGCTTGTGGGGCATATTTCGTTGGTTTTACAGATCCGCTTCGAGCCAACCTTGAACAGAATTGGGTACGGATGCTTTTTTTGATGCTGGGGCATCAGGGTAACTGGCGTGGAGCATCCGGGAGTACAGACACTTGGATTCTTTGCTGTGTTGTTTCAGGAATCCTGTGATGAGTTCATGTTTGTCTGCCCGACGGCTATGTAACTCCGAAGCCATATGGCCTACTTCTTCTCTGAGGGAGTTGCAGATTTTCATCCCCAAGGCTGCTGTTTTAGGTTTGAACCCATAGAGTCCATTACGTCGGCTTGCTGCTTCTTTAGCAACTTTCGGTCCGAGTCCCTGCATAGCAGCAACTAGGATTTTGGCTGGTAGACTATCAGCTCGTTTTGCGTGGGTGGCCAGGAACGGGGCCACATCATTGTCTTTTTCCCAAGCCATCTTGGCTAATTTTGTTGCCATTCTGGTGGTTTTACGGATGCAACCCTCACAATCAGACTGGATTTGTCGAGTGTATCCGTACAGACCGGACGGTGCTTTTGTGGCCATTCGTTCCATCATCAGGTGTTTCAATGTGGGACTTTGGCGGGACAAAGCTAATGCTTTATTAGCAATCAGGGCTAACTGTTTGGAATCTTTGATTGTCAGACCCTCTTTCTCGATCAAGGGTTCCTGAGATTCATCCATATCAGGAGAAGCCATGACGTACAAATCTACTTTTCCGTTCCGGCTGAAATTCACGTAGAGTTGCAAGTCCTTACCCTCCATTATCCAGGAGGTTTCCCCAGACATAGACATCGGGTATTTGTTGAGTCTCATTCGAAGGGCTTTGGCTAATAGAGCCATATTCTCAGGGTTGTCCAGGTCGTGATGGGGTGTAAGGGCCGCTTGTTTATTAAAAGAGCCACCAAAACCTTCTTCTGTTCCGGTCGGGATGATGATTTCTCCGGTTTCTTTGTTGACAATCAGGATGTTGAGGCTGGACTGATGTTTGAAATTCCAGTTTTCTTTGTCAGAACTCTCGAGCATAAATTCGCTTGGTTCGACTCTGGTACGGTATTTCCCATCATTTGTTGGGAGAGCCGTAGTTTTTAAGGCTTCAGACAGTTGCTTGAAAGCTGTGTCAATGTCTTCGTCAGCATTACTGGCTTCTTTGTCAAAAGCCAGAACCACACCGTCCATGTGGATGGTACCGTTCCCCTGGGCTTCAGCCATGCTCCACGAGAGGAATTGGGGCTGAACTTTTCCAGCAGCTAGTTCCCTCATGTATTTCATTTCGGCTTCTTTGAATTTATCCTTGTTTTTCAGGTTCTCCAGGCGCCATTTCTTGGCGTCTTCCTCGGACATATTCTCCGTGGGATCAGCAGGCTTACCTTCCTCAAAGCGGGCTTCCAGTTCATCTTCAGAGGCTGTCTTGACAGGTTTTCCTTGGAACCAAACTTGGGGTTTACGAGATGCTGGGACGATTTCTACTTTTGCACCGGGCTGGTCGAACCAGGCTTTGATGTCTTTTTCCCACTGTTTCACGTTTGCCAAGTCAGAAGGGCGTTTGACTTCGTGAATGATTTCCCTGAGATGCCCTTTTTTCTCATCAATCCGGTTTACGGATTTTGAGTATTTTGAGTCCTGTATCACCCCAGCATAGGGGCAACATGTTATCAAGTCTCCGTCTTTGGATTTCCACGGGATTTTGATCTCGTTGTGTCCTCTCGGATAGCTTTCAGGGTTCTTGGCAATGACGGACACATAAACGATGTCCGAGGCTGCCGTGATGGAAGACAGGAAAGCCAGATCCTGGTCGAGGGTAATCTCGGTTTCCAGGTCGTCCAGGGATGCCAACCGTTCCCCGGCTTTCTTCTCAGCATCCTCAATCATCCCAGCCAGAGTTTTCTGGTTGTTTGAGTCCAGGGCCTCAAACCAGGCTTTCATCTTGATACCCTGACGGAGGGTCTTGCCGGTTTTCTCTTTGTATGTTTTGACCAGTTCCCGAACGTCAGCAGAGAAACTTTTCACCGACATGAGCAGGTCGAAAACTTCACCTGCGTCGAATTTGTAGTAGGCTGCCGGACTCTTGGCCGCTTCCTTGAAGTTGTCCTTGTTTTTCTCGTGTTTTTCCACACTCCCTAATCTATACCTTTTTTTATAAGCCTCAACCAGTTCGGGAGTAGGAATCAAAGTGGCTACGACGTTAGGGAAGGAACCTTTGAGAATAGTATACCCCAATGTCGAATAGTCTTTCGACATTGTCAGTACATGGTCTAAGCCTCCATATTTAATAGATGTATTTCCCTGTCTTATGAACTTGGCTTGCAGTTTGTCCATTATAACACTAAACTGCTTTCCAACAGACGGCCCGAAAAACTTGACAGCTTTTTGGTTAAAGCTATCTATCGGTATGTTCTTGAACCCCGGATATGGTTTTGCCCAGTATCTGTCTGGGTGCGGAATCATCAAATTCGGAACAGGTTCTTTTCCCAGTTTATCTACTTGGCCGTGGTATTTTTCCCACTTTTCCTTGTCCTCGGGGGACATGTTCTCCGTGGGGTCAGCAGGAACACCTTCCTCGAACCGAGCTTCCAGTTCGTCGTCGGCTGCATAGTGGTGAGGACTGGCAGGGTGCCCATAGTCCACATCCGGTTCCCGGAATTTACCGGGTTTCATGACCCAGGCACCATAACCGGTTTTGTAACCACGGATTTCTCCCGGATACATTTTCATGAACCTCTTCTCGGTTTTCTCGTCAGGCAACTCGATTTCCCAGTTGGTGCCTGACCCAGAGAGTTCCCCAGGAATGTTGTGTTTTTCCAGCAGTTTCTTCACCTGCATCTTGTTCAGGGTTGCTGCCTGAACTTTACTGGCAGCCCGGTCGTATGGGTTACGAGTCGGGGGGCCTGCATGTTTGTAGATGTGGTTCAGTTCTTTCTTGATTTTCTGAGCCACCGGACCCCGCCAGCTTGAAGCATTGGCAAGGAAATAGGCCACGATGGACGATCCACTGTCCAGACCGTAGTTATCTTCGATCTGATCGAGCGTGGACATAGCATCCAAATATGGTTTGGCCGCATAATTGATTTTTTTCCAATCCCTTCGGATTTCTTTAGCAATGTCATACAGATGTCGATGAGAAGCCGTCTTGGTCATCTCTGCCAAAGTTGCCATAGCATCCGACCCGGTTTTCATGATTCTTTCCCAGTTCATAGCAGCCATGTTCAACCAGAAAACGATGTCACCCACATCCTTCGGGTTAAATCGAGTACCTGACATAGTAGAGGCATCATCAATGTCCCATTTCCAGAAACCATCCGGGTCTTTCACTTTGTTGAAATCCATTGCTTTGGAGGGGAATCGAGCCAAGATTTTTCGGACATCACCCAAGGTTCTGGCTTCTTTGATTTCTGGTTCCATCCCTGGAAGCAGGCTGCCTTCACCTTCAGGAAGTTCTTCTTCCACTCGATGACCCGGTTCCCAACCCGAAGTGAGTTCCATCAGTTGGTCGAAAGCGTTCACGTAACTTTTCCCTTTTTGGGATGTGAATTTTCCGTTTTTCTTTTCCATGATTTCTTTCACTTTATACCAGTTGGCTTCGGCAGACTCACCACTGGGTTGAATAACAGCCCGAGCATAATGGCCACGTCCCTCGGATTTTATAACTGCCGGTTTCCCATTCAAGGTGACTTTGCTGCCGGTATATTTTTTGATGATACCGTCTTGGTTTTCCGAGGCTCGTTTCTCCCCCGGTTCCTGGGACACAGCCCATTTGAAAAATGCAATGACATCCCGGTGGAGAGCCACTCGGCCACCATAGGTATCGTCCGTTTTATATTTGAAGTTCTGGTAATCGACTTCACAGTCACCTTCAACTTCAAAGATTCTCAGAAAATCATCTTTGGCTGCTGCTTCTGTTCGGGCAAAGACATCCTCTGGCAGTTTCAGTTGTACCCAGGGTTCGGCATCTTCCCACTGGTCATCCCCCGGAACCCAGTTCAAATCTGAACGTCCGCCGTAGGGTCTGGGTTTGATTCCTCGATAAGCATCATGAGCATTTTCAAGATCGCCTAAGTAACCGTAAATGGAAGCAGCCCCTTTTTGGATGGTGCCGAAGTTCTTGAATATTTTGAAGTGCCCGTTGACCAACACCCCGACATTGTGGATGTTTACACTGTTCTCAAAACTCCCCTCATCTTCGTCACTAACCGGGATTGAGTTCGGTTTAAGGACAGGTTTTGGCACTTTCATGAGGGTGCTGTGGCCTGACAAGAAAGCCATTGCATAAGGTAAAACGGCTGCTTTCTTCAGAAGGGCTCCGTATTCCTCGTCTTTGTTTTGAGAAGCCAGTCGGAGATACCATCCGGTTTGTCGTTCGAATGTCTCGATCAGTTGGTCAAAAAATAACCCTTTGTATTTCTTGACAGGGGTTATTTTCGGAATACCCCCCGGAGCAGAAGCATTGTAAAAGGTCATATTGTACTCATCCATCGGGGTTAGGGTAATTTCCACCATATTCCCTTTAGATCGTTGTTTGTTTGGCCAACGGAATGAAACTCCTTTGGGATGAGCTACAAAAGTATTAGCTCCCAACATAGCCATCAGGCGCCGTTGACCGCCCATTTGTTCGAGGATCGTCTTGGCAATCTGATTGGCTGTCTTCTTCAGGAGATCCCCATATTCCTCGTTCATTTCTTCCCACTTTTTGGCAGCCTCGGGGTTCCCGTGTTCTTCGAGGTATTTCGGAACATTTACGGTTTCACCTTTTGGGAACCGGCTCTCAACTTGTCTGGTGAGATTCATCAGGTCTTTATCGATAGTCATTATTTTCTCCGTTTAATCCATTGTTGCCCCAGTAATTCTGAAGCGGTGAGATTTTTTTCTGATATCCGTACTGCATCCTTGCCTTTATCTTTTGGGCAAAGATCATTGTCCATAGGGGATTCGATGTCACACAGAGGATTTGACTCAGAGGCCATCACCTGCCTGCCGTCAGATGTAATTTCCGGCATCACGGCACAGGCCGGTCGGCGTACCAGATAATCCGGCCATTTCTCGAACCATTTATGGTAGAATTCGTCGGTTGTCACTTTTCTGACGGTTTCTTCAGGATTTGGAATGTTTGGATCGGCCACTGATACAATCCCGTCAGAATCTACATCGAAGACGACGGAAGCGTGGGACCAGTCTCGTCCTTCAGGGTTCCAGGCAATCATTACCGGGATGCCTTGGTCAGTCCATTTTTTCAATTGGGTAACGGTACAAGGAGTTATCATAACCGTGCGGAAACCAAAATGTTGAGAAGCTGCAATTACATTTTCCCAGGCGGCACCTCTCATCGGAGCAGCACCCATTACTTGATTCACAGTGTCTTCGTCCAAGTCCCGGTCAAAGGCATTCAAACACATCATCAGAGAGGTGGCCATACAAGTGTATTGGGTTCGTTGTCTGACGGGGTTGACGGCTGCTGCTGCTGTTTTAGAGTTTTTTCGTTCTTTCAAAATGATTTCCCCTATGTTGTGACCTAACCCGTAGTAGGCTGTCCCGTACACTGTCAGGGCAAAAATAAATTCTTTTACATTTTCACGTTTTTGTTGGCACAACACCATAATCTTTTTTATGAGGGTTGGGATGTCAAAAGCATAAAATTCCTGATTGGTTTTGTTGATGACTCCTTTGAGTTTTTTTAACCCTGCTCTCCAGTGTATATGTTCGGCTAAGGCTTCAGCCAGCATAATTTTCTGGAGAGGGTTCTGCCCGTCAATGTCGGACATAGAGGGAAGTTTTCGTATCGTTCCGTGGTACTTAAACTTCACTTTGTTTTCTAGGTCATCATCAACAAAAAATAACGGCATTAGGTATGAACTCCAATCCAGGCTTCGTAGCTGTGTTTATTGAGCATATTCATTCGAATTTTGAACATCCCTTGAATGTTGTATTTTTTTGATCCCGAGGATCAATACCTTTCATAGTCCAATACCATTCAACCGAGTAGTCATTTTTTCCTATGGTAGGTTTTGGCTGCCATTCTAAGGAACCTTTGACAGCACCCAGAAATCCAGCTTTTCGTGTAACCAGTGTCTCAATCATCTGGGCAGTTACAATTTGATCGGGTTTAACCACAGTAAGGCTCCAGCCTGCCGTTTTCAGGAGAGGGACAATTTCTTTTCGAAGTTCTGGCTGCTCGTTTGCCAGTTTTACTAACCGTTCCCGTAAGTTATTCATCTCATATCTCCTACACCACTTGGGCATTTTTCGTGAGCCAGTCAGGAAACTCTCTCTTAATGGCATCCTTGATAATTTTGATACCGGCTCGGTCATTCACCAGGGAGAGGGCGGCCAGCCCAAACATGGCAGCAGGTTCCAAGCTCCAGTCATAATCCTGGGCAATCTTGGAAACGATGTCATATTTAACATCCACATCTTCTGATGACCCCAACTGCCCTGCAAGACGGTGCCAGTTGATGTCTTCGAAGATTTCTGAGACATAGGTACGGATGGTCATGGGGTCTTTACCAACTGCCAGTAGCAATCCTTTTGCTGACGGCATTTCTTCCTGCACCAATCGTTTGAGAACTTGAGTAGGTGTTTCGATTTTCTTGGTCGGGGCATTGACGGCTTCTGCCAGTTCCGGTCCTAGTTCTTTTGATAGGATACCATCAACACGGGCACTCAAGGTGTTCATTCGACCTTTCTTCAGAAGTTCAATGGCCAAGGAGGCTGCTGCGGTCCAACCACCCAGTTTACGAATATTTCCCATCCAATTGTTAGCAATTGTATGGACTTCCATATTGTCACCATAAGCCAGACTATGGCTGCTGTTATCAAACAATCGTCCGATTTGGTTGGTCAACTGGGCTTTCTTAGGGTGCATCTTATCGAATATCAGGTAGATGAATCCGCAAATAAGGGCTTTGAGGTCACTTGCATAGGGACCACCGGTTTTTTGAACCCGGAGTAAATCCTGGATAATCATCGGGGCCAAACGATTAATAGCTTTCGTTTGCTGTTGTTTCGAAACATCAGCAGTTTTTTCAACTTGTCCCATTACCCATCGGGTGGCTAAACGGTCGGAGGCTTTTTTCTTTTTGCTTCTCCAACCCGGGTCAACTTTGTCAGCTAAACTGGCGCAAAAAGCACCTGGGTCGTCGATCTTACCTTCCATTTTTGCGATACAGGCCGTCACTTTGTGTTTCCGATCACCGGTCAGGGTGTTCCAAAATGATTTGACAGAATCCTGAGTCCATCCTTTTGGGAGTTTATCCCATTTACCGGCATATTTTCCCATATTCCCACCTCCTTCAACCTCAATTTCAAGAGTCATATCTACCTGAATGTATATTTGCAGGTATGAACCCGTGTGAGATATATTTTTGATTTTTGCTTTGTACTCATCCACATTGATATTGTTCGGTGCATAGGGCATCTGTTTCTTCAGATGAGAATCCAGATCCACAATAGCAGCCTAAGAGTCCCCATCAATTCCTCTCACTTCAGGAATTAAGACTGCTTGGACGAGTTTAATAAATAAAGACTCAAATTTCCTGTCTTTGGACAATTTGATAAAAAACTGTTTCTGAAATTCCCCCGGGTCTTTCAGATCAGGCCGTAACTGACTTGTCCAGTCCCGTACCAGTTCAGTGTATTTGACCTTGACAGAACTATCAATGCGGATGTCTTGAGGAATATCCACAGAGGTTTCTTCATATTCAGGGGGGTTGAATCCGCCACCAACCTGGTTTCCGAAAATGGTGGTTTCTGTTTCACTGACAACAGTTATGCTGGTATTGAAGTCCTCATCGAGAAATCCTTCTATCAAGACCTTTACTGTCTGAAGGAACCCCGGCCAGTCTTTAATCAGATGCTTGAGAGGTTCAAAAACCTTGGTTGCCAGAGCCAAAGTATTTGCCGTCTTCATCGGTTTTTTCTTTTTTAGTGTCATTCTAAGAGTCCTTCAATTCACAATACTCTATCAACGGGTATTCCATAGACAAATCATTGGACATGTTGGGTAAAGTATTAAAGGAACACCAAAAAGGAATAAAGACATGACGTATGATGAAATGATTGAGGGTCTGGCAGAAATCACAGGACAACCGGTTGATGTCGTAAAAGATATTCTGTTTGCAATTCCTGATGTGCTATTGGATATGGCCGAGGGAGAAAAGACCTATACCCCACTGGGAGTTTTCTACATGTTCAAGAGCAAAGACCGTCCAGTTATTATGCCTAACAGGATCGATGTTGTGCCCTCTCATTCCAATTTTTCAGTAAAACTGAAACCCGGACTCAGGATGAAACGCCCCACTTAACCAGATTCTTTACGGAATTACCCAACATCCAGAGTCCCAGACCCGGGGCCACAAATAAAGACCCAATCACAAAAAACCCAAAAAGAATGGTAATTGTTCCAACAATCTGTACAAAAAACATACTCATGAAGCACCTACTTTTCATAGGGGGTCCCCATATAGATGAATTAGGCTCTTGTAATTCCAACTTCTGCTGTAAAGAGGATCGAGGCTATAGAAATGGCTGCCCTAATAGCACTTTCGACCACATAGGTTGGGTCGGCAATCAGAGGGTCTTCTCGGAAATCCCGAACCTGATTCTTCAAAACATCCCAACCAACCCAAGGATCACTTGGTAAGGATTCCATAATATTTGTACCTGACAGTCTTAACCATTGAGCGTGAGTTCCGGTAGGCTGAAGGAGAGCTTTCTTCAGGATAGGGTTATCAATAGTCAAAGAGGCTAAATGGTATGCCCTTCCCCCTCCTGGGACAACCCCAAATTTCAAAGCTGCTTGTGTGGAACCTAAAACATCTTCAACTCTTGCTCGACGTTCTTTTCTTGCAATCTCTGTCACCCCTCCAATTTTCAGAATAGCTAACCCTTCTGACAGTTTTGCCATCCGTTCGGCAATCTTGTCTTTGTCAAAATCAGAATCACATTGCTCTTTAGCCTGTCGAAGTTCCTGGAGCCGAGTATCAAGGAACTCTTGTTTGTCAGGATACGTTGTAATGGTCGTTTTTTGGGGTTTGACGGAAACATGCCGGAATGCTCCGAACCATTCACTATCCCATTTCTCAAGGTCATCGAGAATAGGGTCTACTAATCTAGCACCTGATAAAGCTGCAATGTCTTTCAAAAACTCTACAGGATCGTTGAAGCTTGGGGCATTGAAAGCACAGGATTTTATTACGTTTTTAGCATCATTAAGAACCATTGTTCGAAGGGCATCCCCATCAATATCGAGGGCAAATACTATCAAAGGATTGTCGGGCCATTGACTGGCAACCCCCAAGAAATCCTTGACGGTTCCGTGTTGTCGAAGGGATGACTTGATGACGGCTACCAAGACACCTTCCAAGACCCGTTCATTCTGATCCTTCAGGAAAGCTCGACTGACAGGATATATGTCGAATTCAACACCTTCCTTGAACTCCAGTTTGGATTCAACGTGCTGACCATCCTCGATGACAATTGTGCCATCTTGTCCAACAGCCATACAAGCCTTAGCCATCAGTTCTGCAATTTCACGATCCCCGTTGCAAGAGATCAAGGCAATGTGCTCCAATTCTGTCTGGTTTTTGACAGGAGCGGCCAAGCTCCTGATATATTTCACAGCTTCTGTACCGGCAATTTTTAAATCCTGTACAATTTGGATAGGGGAGGCTCCAGCCACAATGTATTTGTGTCCTTCCCGAAGGATGGCTGCCGTCAATAAAGCTGTTGTGGTAGTTCCATCTCCTGCCTGGTCGTTAACTTTGAAGCAGGCTTCCTTGAGTAATTGACATCCCATATTCTCCAATCTGTTCTCAAGGTGGAGTTCTCGGGCAACGGTAGCCCCGTCTTTGGTTGCCAAAAGCCCCGACATTCGTTGTAGAAGTGCTGTTCGGCCCAGTGGACCATAAGTTACAGTAATTACACGGGCTGCTTTAAAGGCACCTTGTAAAATTTGACTACGTGCATCCAGGCCGATAGTAATGTCTTTTGGCATTGAACCTCCAGACATACTTTACCCTTTTTTCTCTACCCACCGGGTAGCAAGTTTGATTGCAGGATCTTTTTCGGTCTCCATATACGTTTCAAACGTACATAACGGTTCTTTCGGGGGAACCCTGACAGGATGCCCAATAAAGAAGTGACCTAATTTGATCGTGGCATTCCGAACAGCATCCCTGTTTGATTTAGTGTCATCCCACATATGTACTGTATTGATTTCAGGGTATTTTTTCTGATAATTGGCAGCAATGGCAGCTTTTTGTGCTTTGATATTTGAATTTTTTCCTAGGTAGACAGCATCGAAATGCAATCCTATTTGCTTAAACAGTTCCGGTATTCGGTATCGATTGGAACCAACGTCGGATCTTCCCGAACACATAATTGTGATGACATCAGGGTCGGCTATGCTTTTCTTTGCCTGACTGACCACACTACTGATCCACCAGGAGCTATCGGGGTGATCGGGGACACAGGGACGGCCTAACGATTCAGAACTTGTCCACCAGTAACCTTTTCCTGTCTTTGACCACCAGGATGGTTCGTCAGGGCTTCTAAAAAGAGTCCCGTCAAAATCGTAAATGTGTAGTTCCATATTTCAATCCATAATAGGTGCCAGTAGATTTCGATACTGGGGGTAATTTACCACAAATTCTTTTACTCGTCGAATGATTGTTTCATCAGGGGCCCGGCGACGGCAGCATCCAATCAATTGTCGTTTGAAAGGGATCAACTCAGGGTTCTGGTTGATTATTCGTCGAAGGTCATCTGCTTTCATTACAGTCTCCATTCCTATCAAGTGAATAACATAGAGGATTTATTGCCTTTGTAAATATTTTCAGAATTTTGTTGACAAAAGGTTTGAAATTTTGTAGATTTGAATTTTGACGTTTGAAAAACCTTTTTGAGTAATGAAAATGAAATTCTTATCTACCACATTTAGCAGCACAACCAGTTCCCGACTCCTTACGAGTTGGTCGCTGTATTTGTCTGCCCACGAGGTAGGTATGGGATAACCGGTTATTTACTAAGCTCCCCAAAACCCCTCGTAGCAGACATGCCCCGAGGGGTTTTGCGTTTTATGGCACTTTGACAATTGAATACTTGGTACAACTTGGAAGGGGTAACCCACTCCTTCCATTTATGGGGCTGTGGTGGAATTGGTATGCACGCTGGATTCAAAATCCAGTGCCTTCGGGTATGAGGGTTCGAATCCCTCCAGCCCTACCATTTTTAAGGTAAACGGAGATTATCTTAGCAAAAATATTCCGTTTTCGACAGTGATTACAGGTGCTTGTAGTGCCTAATTAAGAACCGAGGTCAGTTAAATTGACCTGTTTTTTAACCCCGAGGTAGCTCAGTTGGTAGAGTGCTTGACTGAAAATCAAGAAGTCATCAGTTCAATTCTGATCCTCGGGACCATTGGATCAGCGGCACAGTTGGAGAGGTGCATCGGGCTGTAAACCCGATCTCGAAAGGGTGAGTAGGTTCGATTCCTACCTGATCCACCATTTATTATGGCCTGATGGTGTATAGAGCACGGCTCCGGTTCGCGGCCGGAGACGGGGCAGGGGCAGTTCCTGCAATATGTGCCGACATTTGGAGAGATGATCGAGAGGCTTATGATGCTGGTTTGCTAAACCAGTGTGGGTAACACCACCCAGGGTTCGAATCCCTGTCTCTCCGCCATTTTAAGTTACCGTGATGGAATTGGTAGACTTGCTACCTTGAGGAGGTAGTGCTCGTAAGGGCGTGGGGGTTCGACTCCCCCCGGTAACACCATTTTGGAAGGTTCGTCGGGATTGGCAGCCCGTGCTTGTTTGGAAAACAAGTTATCCGAAAGGGTATGAGGGTTCGAATCCCTCACCTTCCGCACTCAACAAAGATCAAACCACCTCTACGTGGTGTTGGGTATCAACCTGATTTAACCGTCAGGGCTAAGAGTTTGATCGATGATTCTGGTGATGATATCCAGAAATTTCTGTGCTTTTTTCGGTTTGAAGTAACTCAAACCCGAAGTATCAATGATACAAAGACTGATTCCATTTTCCGAACAAGCTGCAAACTTCCTTTGGTCATTGGATACCGTTCGATCCAATTTGTCTTGACCATAAATCGGTTCATAATGGAAAATCCCATTGATTTCAAAAGCCAGTTTGAGGGAAGGAATATAGATATCCAATTCTGATTGAATAGCTTTTTTTCCATTGAAATCAAAATCAAGGTTTGAGTACTTGGAGACCAATTGTTTCTCAACCCAAACCTCAAATTTCGACCGTCGGGTTCCAGTTTGTTTTCGGGAATTGTGATAGGTAGCTGCACAGGATCGGGAACAGAAATGATGTTTGGTCTTATTGAATTGACTCAGTACTTTATTAGATGGGTTCCCGCAATATTCACATTTGAACGATATTTTTGTTTGATATGCTTTATCACGACACAACCTGCTACAAAATTCCATCGTATCTTTACTTTTCGATGTCCTTGCATTTTGAATGTGGTTTTTAGGTTGGTGAAATGTTTTCCCACAATGTTTGCATCTCAATGGTAATTTTTCACGAGATTTAGCATTACTAAATTCTTTTTGGGTATATAATGGTATCATTCAAACCTCCTACTGAAGGTTTGAATGATACACTGAAAATTGAAATTGAGGTGTAGAATCCCTCACCTTCCGCCATTAAAAAACCCGTCACATTTGAGCTTCTGCGAGAGGCTTGACGGGTATACTGGATACAAAGTACTGCATTTCATCGAAAAGAGCAAGAAATTTCCGATGTCTTTTTCATTTTTTCTGGGTATAGTCTGAAATGTGTAAGTTTAACTCAGGAGAGTCAAATGAAGAAAAAGTCAACAGTGACAAAGAAAAAAGAGGCAGTTTCTCAGAAAAAGGTTCCTAAAAAACCTGCCACGAGAACAAAAAAGGTCAAGAAATCGACCGAAAAAGAGCCTTGGACCGATTCTGTAAAAATGTACCGGCAAAAACTTGTTGAAAAATACCTTTTACTATATGGGTTTGGGACTGCTGAAGGAAAACCTGTAGTTATAACGGAAATGACGGACATGTCGGACATGTTGTGTCTGTTGGGTCCGGGCTATAGGGGGGATGATGATGAAATCTGGACTAAGGAATTGATTGCTATGGCATTCAAAGACGGGACAATTTCCAAATTGTCTTTTCATGATCTCAAGGGAATCTTTCGGAACTGGGACAATGAGCAATACAAACTTGGTTTAAGTGAAATGTCTACGATCTTTTGGAAAGCCGTTGAAGACGTGGTCTTAATGGATATGACCTTGAACGATGTCCTAAACGTTATTAAAGCATCAAAATACACACTTAAAAACGGCAGGGACTCCTTCAGCAAACGAATGACCAGAGGGATCGTAAAGAATGTCAGCACCCAGGTAAACAAAACCCTGAACAAAGCCAAGGCCAGAAGCACTCGGTTTGCTAAAGGTCTGAAAACGGCAGTTACTTTCGGAGCTTCATAACAGGGTAACTGAAAAATTGCTGAAAAAGAAATTTGACCAAGGTGGGTTTACCGAGGAGAATGCTCTGAAAGAGCATTTGAAAAAACACATAGCCAAAGAAAAAAAGCACCACAAATTCCTGTTGGACAAATTCAAGGAAAATATGGAAAACCTTCCGAGGGTAGCTCAGGCGGTTAGGGAACGTCGTTATACCTATCTGAAGAATAACGAGGATACCATTCCTCTAGGCCGCCCAGAATGGCCGGATTTAAAGAGTCTTGTCCGTTTTGACGAAGCACTCCTGCAAAAAGCATCTCGGGACGGTACCTTACTGAAGGTTTTGTGGAGTCTTCATAAGCCGATCTCTTTGAAAAATGTATTCCAACGGAATAAACCTCTCATCCCTGAAGGGTTCGTTGGAGATGTTGTCAGTTTTGTCTCATTAGGTTTCCTGAATAAACTCCGTAAGAATTCAAAGCTCTCTCCTATCGGTGAATGCTCTGAAGGCCATCGGTTTGATGAGAAAATGGCCAGATGGAATGAAGACATCAAGGAAACCCTCAACAAATAGAAACAATTAAGGGGGTAGCTCAGGGTAAGCTCACTGGTCTCCAAAACCGGTTGGACGGAAGGTTCGAGTCCTTCTACCCCTGCCATTATCATTATTGAACCTATCGTTTCACGGGTATAGTGTTTCAATAATGGAGGTTTCCAATGGCAAACACAACGAATCCGTACACCGATTTTATGGACCCTGATTTCCCCCTGCTGGCTCGATTACGAGAATCGGCTCCTGGAACATACAAACACTCTCAGAACGTAATGAACATTTGCGAGGCCATTGCTACAGAGTTGGATCTCAATAAAGACCTGCTCCGGGTGGCTTCCTTATTTCACGATGTTGGTAAAACATTCAACCCTGAAGGGTTCATTGAGAACCAGAATGAATATAATCCTCACGATGAACTCCCACCAGAAACATCTTACGAGATAATCACTCGGCACGTATCCGATAGTTGTCTCCTATTGGCCCAGTACGGGTTCCCTGTTGAGGTGATTCAAACTATATCGACTCATCACGGTAACTCTGTCGTCCTGTTCTTTTGGAAGAAATCAGGGGATGATGACGGTACCAAGGATCAGTTCCGGTATAAGTCTTCGATCCCACAGGACGTTGAGAGCAGTGTCCTGATGATTTGTGATCGAGTAGAGGCTCAAGCAAAATCGTGGTATAATGCCGGTAAGATGTCCAATGCAGAAGCTCGTGAACAGGTCATTGAGGATGCCATTAACGATCTGATTGATGATGACCAGATCGATAATCTGAAGATCGGCGTTCTGAAAGTCGTAAAACGGGTTTTGAAGATTGAGTTGCAGGCTCTTTATCATGATCGTGTTGATTACGACAAGAACTCAACTCCTTCTAAATCAAAAAAAACAGAAACCAAAGAAAAGTAAATAAGGGCCGGTAGCAGAATTGGTTTATGCACTTGACTTAAAATCAAGTATTTAGGGGTTCGAATCCCCTTCGGCCTACCAAATAAGATATCCAGATGACGGGATTGGTAGACGTGCCCGGTTGGCCAAGGCCCACGGCCAGTACAGGTTCGAACCCTGTTCGGATGGTCGGCAGATCGTCCGGTGGTGAAATTGGTAGACACCTGGGTGCCCATTGGGCGGGCGTGCAGGTTCGAATCCTGTTCTGGATTTCATTTTTGCCGCTGTGTTGTAATTGGTAGCCATGTCAGATTTAGGATCTGATGCCTTCGGGCGTGCCGGTTCGAGTCCGGCCAGCGGTACCATTTGATTATTTAGGTTTACCAGTCACATTTGATGAATGCATAGGTTCGAACAATGTCGCCATATCCGGCCAGGCCAATATTGATGGAACCTGTGATGAGATCATCCATATTGAATCCTTCAGGACTGGCTGTAAAATCAATCCACATTTGTTCTCCCCCATGACGGGTTTTCTTAAAAGAGATTTTCTGTGGCATAATCTTGACCTTGTAGTTCTGTGACAACCATCGGGCAAGGAATTTGGTATCAATAGTTTTTTCAAGAAGGTCTAATGAGCGTTCAGCAGAAGCCCGTTTCTCAGATGCTTGTTTTTTCAGGGCTTGTAAATCTCTATCAATCTGTTTCATGGTAACCTCTGTGAGTGAAAGGGTCTTCCTAAAAGAACCCGACTATAAAACATCTATTGGCTGAGTGGTGGAACTGGTATGCACGCTGTCTTCAGGAGGCAGTGCCTTCGGGTATGAGGGTTCGAATCCCTCCTCAGCTACTATTTTATTTATAGGTTTGTGTTTTACTCACAATATGTATTCTATTGTCATTACTCTTTAAAAGATACTACTTTTTTAAGGAGGTATTCCGTGAGAGCTTGGCAAAAGAATGAAATACAAATTTTGAAGTTACTCTCTCCCCATATCAACAATTTTCAAGTGTCCTTAATTCTGAATGCTGTATTCAACACAGCCCGAACCCCTCAATCTATTGCTGATAAGAAACGTCGTCTTAATCTCCTACTTCTAAACTCAGACACCAAAAAAGCTTTAGGGGCTATTGCAAAAAGCTCACTCCCTATAAAGTTGAAAGACCGTATCCGTAAATTGATTCAGGAGACAGACTCTGATAACCCCACCCTGAAAAAACCCCAGAAACAATATCGTGTCGAAACCGATCAGAATTATTCGGTGTTGGAACAGGGATCTTCGGTTAAACCAAACTCTTTGGAAGAGATGGTGGAGATTTTCAACATCGATCAAGATGTCTGGATGGTAGAGAAATACACAGTCAACCGTTGGGATCAAGCACAGAAAACAGTACAAGGAGCCACAGTTCTCCCTCTGTATCAGATCAAAGTATGGCTGGTCAGAAAAGACCCCATCATTTACAAGTGGCCTGCCGTCCAGCCGATCATTTGCAGAAACTTCACAGTCCCTAAACTGAAGTCTCTAAGACAGAAGAAACTCAAGAAAGCCATCGTTATCCCCGATTCTCAGATTGCTTACAGACGGGATCAGAAAACAGGGTACTTGGAACCTCTTCACGACAGAGCGGTATGGGATGTCATCTGTCAGATTGCAAGTGAAGAAAAACCCGACGAGATTATTCTACTTGGGGATATGTTGGATCTGCCGGACTGGACAGACAAATTCCTCATCACCCCTGATTTATTCTTCACAACGCAACCCTCCCTGTTGGAATTCCACTGGTGGTTGAAACGGATGAGAAGCCTTACTTCCCGCCTGTTGTATCTTGAAGGAAATCACGAAGTCCGCCTACAAAAGGCAATCACCAGAAACCTGATTGCAGCCTGTGGACTGAAACCAGCCAATCATCCGATGGGACCCTCAGCAATGAGTATTCCTCATCTCTTGGGATTGGAAGGCTTAGGTGTTGAATATATTGGTCCGTACCCCCAAGGGGAATATTGGATCAATGACAATTTGAAAGCCGTACATGGAGATGTTGTCCGGCAAGGATCGGGAGCAACAGTAGCCAGTTGCCTGAAAGACCTTCAAGTGTCCGTGATCTTCGGGCATATTCATCGGATCGAACAAGCCTGCAAACTCCTGTGGGACTCACGCGGGGCAAAATGCATACAAGCGGTCTCCCCAGGGACAATTGCCCGACTCGATCCTGGTGTTGTTCCCTCCAATAAAGCCCGTCAGAACTGGCAAAACGGCTTTGCTTCTGTGGAATACGAACCTGGAGACGGTGCTTTCAACATCGATGTTGTCCCCATCATCCAAGGCAGTTGCATTTATAAAGGCAAAGTCTGGACAGGGAGAGATCCTGCATCCATAATTGCTTCAGATACGGATTGGAAATCCCTAGTAAAATAATGCTACCATAACTCAGTCGGTAGAGTACCTGCTTGGTAAGTAGGAAGTCACCAGTTCAATTCTGGTTGGTAGCTCCATTTTTTTCTTAGTTTGGCAATTTCGTGGGTTGTTGGGGTAGAGAAGTTATGCCTGTTTAGCTCAGTTGGTAGAGCGACTGTCTTGTAAGCAGTAGGTCGCCGGTTCGATTCCGGCAACAGGCTCCATTTTTAACCCTGGGAGTAAACTCATGGAAGACAAAATTGACGTATTCTTCAAAGCCTTTAATACTGCACTAAGAGCTCATCAAGGTCAACTTGATAAGTCCGGTGTCCCATATATCCTTCATCCTTTGGCCGTTTCCTGTCGGTGTGAATCATTCGACGAACGGATCGTTGCATTACTGCACGATGTGGTAGAAGATTCGGATGTGACTCTCAAAGACCTTTTTTCCGAGTTTCCGTCTTACATCGTCCAAGCTGTGGATGCAATTACCCACCGCAAAAATGAATCCCATCGAGATTATGTCATCCGGTGTTCCAAAAACATCATTGCGGCCAGAGTGAAGATCCAGGATGTGAAGCATAATATGGAACGTATGGGATTCCTTACCGATCAGAATTTGATAGATCGGCTGGTGAAGAAATATACGGAAGCACTTGAAATCTTGAAGGTTGTTTGATGAAATGCCCGTCTAGCTCACTTGGCAGAGCATCGGTTTCGTACTCCGAAGGTAACCAGTTCGACTCTGGTGGCGGGCTCCATTTTAGGGTAATACAATAATGAAACGAATCACAATCACTCATTTGGAAGCCATTCAGGATTTGTTCGGAGAAGACACCACAAAGAGAGCCAATGCTGTCAAATCCGTATTGGATGGCAACATGATGACACCTTGGTGGCTTATTTCGATTACGAGTGGGTCAGGATATCCTATTTTCAAAGCATCAGAAATGATACGGCTTGAATGCTTAGGGGTTCTTCCCGTAGTTTTTGATGATATTGTCCCCTCATTTCTTGAAGACAAAATCCGTTATCGAGTATTAACGGAAGATCACGCCAAGGATATCATCAAATTGCTGGACATCATCAAACCTGATGAACGATTGATTGTAAATTGTGAAGCAGGGATCAGCCGGTCGGCAGGAGTGGCTTACTTTGCTGCCGAATATCTTGGGTTAGATCCCAACAAAGAGTTCGATCTCAACCGGTATCACCCCAACTCGGAGATTATCAAATTGCTTCGGGAAGCAGCTGGATTCTCTCCTTTGGAGACCACAGAATGAAAAATGCCATCTATGCGGGGTCCTTCGATCCAATTACTAGAGGTCATATGGACATCATCCACCGGGCTGCACATCTGTTTGATTTGCTTATCGTGGTAGTGGCCCATAATTCGGCAAAGAAACCAATGTTCTCCGTCGAGGAACGAACAGAACTGGTTACTGAGGCTTTGAAGGATTTGCCGGTTAATCTCAATGTGGTTGTCAGGGATCTCCCTGATGGAAAAATGTTGATCGACTATGCCAGGGAATGTGAAGTTTGTGCTATGGTTCGAGGTCTTCGACCAGTACAGGATTTTCCCGGAGAATTTGCTCTGGCCAGCATCAACCGTCGAGTTGACCCCTCCATCGAAACTGTTATATTGATTACCGATCCTTCGGTAGCCGAAGTATCCTCCAGTATGGTGAAAGAACTGGCATCTCTCGGGGGGCCTTATGAACAATTTGTCCCTAATCATGTTGCAGAAGCCCTCAAGGAACGGATCAGAAAATGAATCATTTCAAAACACCCCTGAACCCTGAATGGCATAAAGTGGTCGAAGCATCCAATTTTAAAGGATATCTGTGGGAGATCCATTATCAGGATAGTGATTCCAAAGAGGTAACACTCGATGTCATTGAGCGGAAGAACCATCAATTCCAGATACTTGTCGTAACGGATGAAGCAACGACCGACAATTTTTTCGAAGCAAACAACGAAGAACATGCTTTGGCAATCGTCGAACAGTTGCACCCGGAACTTAGGATTCAGTGGGCTTGGCCGACACCGGATTTTATCCCTCACAAATTCAGTTTCGATTTTAATGGGGAATTGAACATCCTTGCAGTTGAAAGTGGGGTTGTAGTCAATACAAATTTACTTGAAACAGAAGCAGGTCATATTTATTTTACTACCGTCAAAGGAAGAACGGGGAAAATTGTATATATCTGCAATAAAGTTTCCTTCACTTTAGGGGATACAATAACCATCGGGCAGCCAATGGGAAAATCGATGTATGGCCCATCAAGCATCTCAAGTAAGGACTTTGATATTATCCCTTATCTGAGAGCAGCCTGGTCAAGAGTCACCCATACGTTCCATAAGAGCCTTGAACCAATCCCGACCGATCCGGCTGAGAAAAAGAAAATGATTCAATGGCTTGATAATCACGATCTTTGGACTCACGAGGCTCATGTCAAAATGCCGCCGGAAGGGGAGTCCCTGTTTGAAAGAATGGAGGGGAGTTCCTTTTTTGTTATGAAAAAAGATCGTGATGATTGGGAAGATCATACTTACCGGGAAGGGTCAATACAAGAATGTGCTCAATTCGATCACGTTTATGTCTGCCCCTGGAATGATCGTATTATGAACGATGATTCCTTGAATACGGCTTTTCGTATTTGGGTTGAAGCTGGGGGATGGTCGGATATGTCTGAAGACGAAGATATCCCCGAACCGGATAAAGGGTGGAATGAACACAATAAATGGATTGGATGCCGATTTTTGGGTTTGGAGACCGGAGGCCAGGATATGCAGGAAGCTCTGCTTCATTTGGCTCGAAACGTCAAATACTGGTTTGGTGACAGTGACGAAGTAAGAGAGTCTGCCATCGAGTCGTGTGAACTGATTAAGTTTGAAGACGATTTTTACCACCCTTGTGAAGATGACGGGACGGGTTTCTGTAAGAAATGTGGGCATCTGATTCGTTATCGTTGGTATGACCCAAAAGATTAATTCTGCTCCCGTAGCTCAGATGGATAGAGCACAGGTTTCCGAAACCTGGTGTCGCTGGTTCAAGTCCAGTCGGGAGTACCATTTTTTGGAGGGGCAAGCAGATAGGTGACTGCACCCGGTTCGAAACCGGACGAGGGTAACACCCTTGAGGGTTCGATTCCCTCTCCCTCCGCCATAAAATACAAAAGCCCTACCGAGGACACCTTGGTAGGGTTTTTATCGTTCTGAGGGCTGTTTAGAGCCGTTCTACATCCAGTTTGTGGTTGTCCAATGTCCATACCATACTTTCTCTGGCAAAATTCAGCCGGTAAGGGTCGAATCCTTTACTTGTGGCATATTTCTTTGCCTCAGCTTCCATCAGTTCCAATTTCTCGTCGTCGTGGATGATGTGATGGTGATGAACGGCCAGATACTTGGCATTACAGGCCACGGCCTGGTCAATGCAAGAGTTGGGAGAACCATGGCCGAAAGTCTGTACCATACCGGCCAGTTGGTCTTCGGTGTACTGTCCATCCATTAGGAGCCAATCAACATCCTTGGCAAGGGTATTGATCTGATGATTCGGGAACCGGAACGGTTCATTGTCCGTGCAGTAAGCAATTGAATCTCCCATATAATCGATCCGGTAGCCAAGGCAACCGTCGGGGTGATTGAGGGGGATGGTTGTGATCTTGATACGTTCGTCTTTCGGTAGGTTTTCATAGCCAGTCTGAGATACCTGCCGGTACACACCATCGTTTCGGGCAATGTTCGGGGAGAAATACCCGTAATACACGGATGACGAGAATTGCCGGTCATGGCCGGTGTAGAGCTTCTGGGCCGGTAAACATTCGTGAGCTACGGGGAAGTGGGGATTGGCCTGTTGTGCCGATAACATTTTTTCGACTGCCGAACGGGGTTCACCTGTTTTTTCGTGACCCGACGGGATGGGGCCGTGGATGTGGAATGTGTTGGAACCGATAAAATAGGGGACACAGAATGGAAGTCCTTGAATGTGATCCCAATGATAATGAGTGATAAGATTGATGAAATGAGTCCCAATCAATCCCTTGGCCATCAGGTCGTTGCCGAGGACAGCCACACCGGAGCCGTTGTCGAGAATGATTTTGAATGGCCCAGCTTCAACGTAGTAGCAATTGGTATTTCCACCAAACTCTACCGTCGAGAAGTTGAAACGAGAAGGGGTAGGTAATGATCCTCTAGGTCCATAACAGGTGATTTTAATCATCGATTTTCCTTTCCAATGCTGCTATGAGTTCATCAGCAGTCAGTAGGTAATGGGTATGGGAACGAATGATGGTCGAAACATCACAACCCCAATTCCCCAATTGTCGGTTACTCAGCACAGGGTGTCCTTCCTGAATTTCAGTGAAGGAACTTTTGCCAATTTTTCTGAGGTAGATGTCCCCCATAATGTCCACGATTTCATAGAGGGCACCGGGTTCCAGAACGTCTTGGCCATCAAACAAACCACCCATGCAGATTTTGCCGTCGGTACGAACAGCAAGCCGTCCGAGGGTCTGTTCTAAGGGTTTGTCACTATTCGGTTCGTTCGTCATGTCATCCTCCGTTCCAGAACCATTGTGGCTCTTACTACAACAACCCACCAGATTCGAGTTCTAAGTTGTTAATTTCCGTAATCAACGGCAACTATTTTTCCATCCAGCCATCCGAACGAATCTGATTTGGCTTCAGCAGGAATGTTGTAGTCGTCTCCAAACACGAACCCAACGTAATCGAAACCCTCGAACTCCTCATCTGTCATTACCCGAACCCTCGGCATAATAATCAAAAATCCTCCGGGAGTGGCAGCTAAAACTGGACACAGTTCCGGCCAGCCCGCTTTGGAGAAAGTGGCTTCTTGTATATTGGCCAGCAACCCTTGGAGGAAGTTTTTATACCCATACCTCGGAGAGGCAAATTTGAAGGCATATTTCCCGATGAGGAAAACATCTCGAGAGATGCCACAATCGTGGTCAAAAAATCTCATAAAATACAATACCCGATGGGACGTAAATCCTATCGGGTATTTGCACATGTACTGAGCTGGACCCATGTGCAAGGCCGTTCAGGATTGATAGGCTCAATCAGGAAAGCCAGGGAGCGACCCGGTAAGGCCATCTCCTCCACCACCCTGTTTTTGTAGTGCCAGAACAGGGAAACTGAACACCCTTTGTGATAACAACTTCACCGTCCTTTCGGACTCCATTGCTTCTCACTACGCATTAGGGATATCACGGCTGTACCTCAGCTTCGGGCCTTTTTACGGTGACTAAACCGCTTCGATTCATCGGGGTAACCATCCGACTAGCTGGTAGTCGTACCAGCGTGGCTATTAATTGATCTTTCGACCAGTGTTTGTATTTCAAAGAACCTCTTATATTACAACAACCCACAAGAATCGAGTTCTAAGTAAAAAATTCAACCCCAATCTTTTCCGTATTTGAGGTCTTTTACATCCTTCCAGTAGACGAATTTCTCGGCTTCCTGGGGAGTGTAGACCTTCAAAAGTTCTCTACCAAACGTGGAGATGTTCGGAGCCAAACCTGCCACGTACTGGAAGTGCCACCACTCTGCTGAGGTGTAGACACCCTTGAGGAAAAAACTGCTTCGTGCCCGGATTCTCTCGAACCCAAACAATTTGGCCAAAGCCGTGAAGTTGAAGAACACACCTTTGACATCGGCACCTTTGATTTTGGTGCCGGACATTTTTCGGGCCTGAGCATAATCCGTCACGGGGATTTGGAACCCGGAACTGACTTTGTTGGACAGACTTAGAAGGGATTTGTTCGACCGACACCAAACGACCCAATGACGGTCACTTTCGATAGCTTTCTCAATGACGAAGGGATCAACACTTGGGTCCTGCATTCCCGTCGGAAGGGCCAGATCAAATGCTCGACCCGTGTAATGGAAACTTGTTTTTGACCGGCTGGCATTACTGGCCTCCGAGAGGAGACGTTTTCCTCCTGCCGTGGTGATGATCCCACCGAGTTCGTGAACGGCATTGTAGAGATCGATGTAGGCATTGGCTACATCTTCCCGAAGTGCCAGGTGATCATAACCGTCTCGACCCGGGAAAATATCTGCTGGACATCGTCTCCATTCCATCATATGTGGGGGATATTCTTCAAATTGGTCCTCTACAGGAGGAGTTCCCAAAAGAAGGAACTGGAGAGCAGCCGGATCATCCAAAGCCTGTAAGGTAGCATCGATTGCTTGTGCCGTGACATTACCAACGACTCCGTCGTCGTAGAGATCATGATTATGTTGAAATTCTTCAACAGCCTTTTCCGTACCGGGGCCGAAATCATTATCCACGACGAAGATTTCCATACCGAGAGCCTTCAGACCTTTCTGAAGTTTCCCGACTTCTCGTCCTTGAGAGCCTTTTTTCAGAAGCATAGATTTTCCTTAATGTACTTTGGTGCCGATCCACCCGACCGGCAGGGTCTACCCGACGGATAGAACAGGATGGCTAATCCCGCGGGAAAGGCTTCCAGTCTCCGCGTCTTTCCTATTAGACCACTTGATTTCTCAAGGTGGGACTCGAACCCACGTTTCGGTTGGTTTTTCAAGGGTTGAGGACTTAACCTCGGATGTTATCCCTGCAACAACTACGATCCCGTAGTTTGGATCACAGACCGTCCACCGGTTAGACCTTTGTTAATAAATGTTAAGAGCGGGGAACCACCCCTTTCCTCTTTCTGAGCCCCAGAGAGCTCTCCAGCCACACCGTCTGGTTGTGACGGCAGAATCCTTTGATGATCTGGGACATAGTTCGAGTCGATCTCTTAACAAAGTTTGGTGGAGCTGGCGGGTATCGAACCCGCTTCCAGAACAAATCCCTCGCAGGACACTACATGCTTAGTTCATCCGTGTGTACGACATTCGGTACGTCAATGAACAGACCCTTCCGATGAAGTTCTGAGTGTTTTCTCGACCACCCTGTCCCCAGATATACAAGAGTGTATCCAGTCATCCTGTTATGTGATGCCCTATCCCGACCCGGTGACCCGATCAGGTAAGACAGCAGCTTACGCTGCGGCTAATTGCGTGTTGGCAATTAAGGTTTTAGTCCATTTTTACGTGGTCAGACCAACCACGACATGCATCCTTCGACTTCATTACCCTGTCGAAACCATGTCAGCCCCATATTCAGTTGTGAAAGAACCTCTCTTATACCCCAACAACCCACGAGTTTGACAAACTAATCTAAAAAAAGCAATTAAAAATCCTGATATCCAAGTCCGGCTGCATATTCTGCAGCTTCGGTCATGGCCAGAATGTTCTCGTCATCGGTCATCTGGATGGTCTCCCTGGTGTCTGTTCGGGTCACTGACCGTTGAACCAGTACTTTGATATTGTCCGTCAGAGACATCTCTTCTGGAAAATGAACATAGTAAACGACTTCAATGGTCGGGGCATCTGCATCTGGGGATTGCCGGTCGAACTGAACTTTGATGACAGTTTGCTTGCTTGCTGCTAATTCGTGCGTGATTTTCATAGGTACATCCGTTCTCTGCGTTTAGACTCTTTCAAGATTGCTGTTTTTGCCCGATCCCAATCGGACTTACTCATAAGTTTCATAGAAAAGAAAATAGGATACCCGTTTATACTACGGGGTCCTGCTTGAGAGGCATCTTCCCATATTATACCCACATTTTCGGTATAACCTGCAATGACTCCTTTCCAAACCAAACTGTATTTCAAGTCTGCTTCTACCCAAGCATCGTGTATGGCTTTGAAGTTTCTTACTTTTTCCAGATAATTTTTTTGTCTTTCGGCTGCTTCAACATCCAGAACTCTGGATGCAGCAGCAATTTTTTGGCATTCTTGTCTCCATTCCTTGAGTTCTCTAGCATAATCCTGATCCTGAAGTTGGTTCATTTCAGAAACTTCTTCCAGGTATTCCTGGCGAGCTTCGGCAGTGGCTTCCTGCCACAAGATTTTGTTCTCGATAAGAGCAATCTTCTCTGGATCAGGTTGGATCTCAGCTGGTTTTACTGGTTTTACTGGTTTTTCAGGATACGTAGGGGCAGCAGGTTTTTCTGGTTCTTCCGGTTTTTCTCCGGGGTCAGGGGGGAGTTTGTCTCTGATGAGTTCCAAAACATCATCCGGCACACTTAGCCCTCCCAGAACCAAAGGCATAAATACCAGATGAATACTGTGAGTATCGATATTCTGACTGGTGAAGATCAACCCTTCCAAGTACCGGAGGACAAAATTTTTCATATCCTCAGAAGACATTTCGTTTAGAGTAATGGCGTAGGGCCTTATGGCTTCTAAACCGATCCGTAAAAAGCTGGCTTCTTCTCGTCCCGACATCTTTTCAGAGGTGCCTTTCAGACCAATTTCACGGCACCAATCCTGAATCAGGTCGTAAGCTTCATCGATAGTATCACATTCAGGTTCCCAAACCAGACTTCTTGTTTTGGTCGTCTCGATGATCGAAATAGTCCATTTCGGCTGCTTCCATATTTTCTTTGTTTTGGTTTTCTTTGTAGGGTCTCCATAACGATTTCCGAAGATGTATTCCAGGTTGTCGTATCGACCGTACTCGGATACCATCCTTTCCAACTTGTGTTTGATCCATTCCAGATTATCGGGGGGGCCGATGTATTTCGGTTGCATTGTTTTAGTCATTTTTCAATCTTTCTTTACCCGTTTCCCACGTCGCCCACCCCGGATGTCAGCCAGTTCATTTAGTTTGGCTACCAACATCTTAGGTATTTCCGAAACGGTTACAGAAAACACATAATCATCGAATAGGTCTTTAACATATTGAGCACCTTGTCCAACACCTACACCAATAATGTGAATCCCAGCTTCACGGGCTTTCCTGATTTGACGTTTAATGATTGGTTCGTGTCCCCCGTCGGGGCATCCATCGGTAATGACAAACATAAAACGGTGAGCCTCATCACGTAAACTCAGCCCCTGAAGGGCATACTCAATGCCATCGGACATTGGGGTTGAACCCGTTGCTAAAGTATTAGCAAAACGCCACTGGACGGTTTTGAACCGTTCATGCCAAGCTTTGAAAACATCGATACGGACACCATCGAAACGATGATACTCGTTATGTTCTGCCGGATCAACTGATGATGTATGATGTCGTAAACCGTGACCATTACGGAATCCACAAGCCATCACTTCACAATTAAGTCTGTCCAGAGGTTCAGTAATGGCTACCATCATCCGGGTGGCATCACGACGTAAACTGGACATTGAAGATGACTCATCGATCACGATGGCTGCAGCCATTGTCATATCCAACCGTTGGCCTTTTTTGTAGTATGCCCTAGTCGGCATACCTTTTGATGCCAGTGCAACTTTGGAATCCACAAGGAACCGACCGGACAACCCACGGCCTTTAGCCACCCCGTGAAAGACACTGACCATTTCAAGAGATCGAATAACTGATTAGAGACGTGCCCCAAGATAAGCCGATTCGGCTTTGACAGATTTGATGATAATGGATGCCTGTTCCCTGTCGTATTCTTTCCCATCTCTTGAGGGTTTCACAAAAGCAATTTCATCCAAGCCGGGATCGTAGGGTTTCCAGATTTCTTCTCCTTTTTTGGTATCTTGATCCTCTTTTTCTTGAACATCTGTAAAACTGTCTTGTAAGGCACTGTTATTGTCTTTGATACCGGTATCAATACCAGATTTGATTTCATTCATAATTTGTTCAGCAAGTCCTGACCAATCCTGACCTTGTGTAGGGTCATCGTTCGAGTCTACAAAACCCCCAGCAGCATTGGAATGGTCATTAGAGTCGGAATCCTCCCCGTCCCCGTCTGAAGTTTTGGTTTCCGAATGAGGATCTCCCTGATCATCATTTCCGCCTTTGCTAGAATCAGTTTTATCCCTATTTTCATCCCCGTCACGGCCCCCTTCGGAGCCACCACTATCGGAATCTTGGTCATCATCCCCGTCTTGGTCTCCATCGGAGTCCTTGGAACCTTTTGAGTTTTTTTTGTCATCCTCATCTGAATCCTTAGAATCATCTTGGCCCCCGTCTTGGTCCCCGTCTTGGGCCTCATCTTGGGCCTCATCTTGGGCCTCATCTTGATCCCCATTTTGGTTTTTATCATCGGATTCCGATCCTTTACCGGAAGAACTTTTTTTGTCTTTGTCTGTTTTACCGTCTTGACCATTACTATTACTGGGGTTTTGATTGTCATCCTCAAAATCTTCAGAGTCAAAGCCTTCGAATTTCGGGCTTTTTTGCTGTTGTTGGGATTGTTGCCCGTCCTGTGGCTTTTCTTTTTTTGTTTGAATATTTACTTCTTCTTGGTGACCACAGACAGTACAAGTACAAATTCCTTTTCCTTTAACTTTGCCCCCGTGGCCATTTGATTTAGGGCGGACAATCAGTTTGTCGGCATCAGCACCGCATTTCGGACATTTGGTCTCCCCGTCCCCAGCACCTTGTTCCTTGTTTTCTTGATCCGATTCATTTTGCTCGGCTAAATCCCCAATGATTGTCAATACATCCATTGCCAAATTCAGACATATGATATCTTCGTCGGCTGTAGCAGCAATTGCTCGGTTAACTAGTGGACGGAGAGGTCCTTTTGATACCATATCACAAGCTTTGATGTCCTCTTTTTTGTAGCCTTCGATGGCATCCCGTTGAATTTCTGTATTGTATCCAAGACCTAAATCTCTGAAGGCCCGAACAATGATAGATATAGTATTTTGAGCTTCGGTTGGGGCGGCCATTCCTTTAATTTTGAGTTCCCGCTCTTCCTCTTTGCTTTTTTGTTCCATTTGAAGAATGAAATCCTGCAGATCACAAAGTTTGATATAGGTACCTTCATAATCTTTCCGACCACACTGTTCAATTCGAATATCCTCAATGATGTTGGTCCATTCCAGAAGGGATTTAGTTAGCTTCGACCAATCCTTCACTTTTGCCCAACGGGGGATGATTATGTCGCAAATTTCCTTAGTTTTCAAAGGGCGCCGACAAGAGTATTTTGTATGAAAAGCTTCATGGTAAGCTCCCCCGGTCAGGGCCATAGCCGTTCGGATCGGGAGAACGTCAGGGGTGTTTGCAATTACAATTTCTCGGTAAGGGGTTGCTTCCTTATTTGCTGCATTAACCCATTGGGCAACATCCTGTTTGACAGGGACACAACCGGGATTGGCTTTTGCCCATTCGGTCATTTCCTTCAATAAAAATCGGACTGTCCACCGATCCCTATTGAAAAACTGTGAACCCCTACTTGACACATTAGGGGCATCAGACCCAAGAATTCCAATTACCGATGCTTTGTGAGTCCGGCGGTATTTTGCACCCTTTAATACGGGGGTCAGTTCTTTTATGTCTTTCGGATTGGTCATCCTTACCTCCAAATGGTATTACAGGTTTATTACCCGTTATTTCAACAACCCACGAAAAAGAGATTCTAAGTAATAAAAAGTTTTTGGTTAGTTTGCCAAACTCGTGGGTTGTTGGGGTATAAGAATGACAATACTGGCAAAGGAGTAGCCAAAATGGCAACAGCTTTAGAAATGATTGAATGTAAAGAATGTGGACATCAGGAAAAAGATTATCTGGTACCCCATTTATTAGAAAAACACGATATGACTGCTCAAGAGTACCTGGATAAATATCCCGGTGCCCCAATCACAAGCCAACGATTGATGGAAGCTTATCAGGATAAAACCCGGAACATTCGACAGACTTTTCCTATTACTCCCGACAAACTTACAATCAATTTTGGAAAAGTGCTATTTACGGTTCATTGGGACGTACCGGCAAGTGCCTGTCTGCCTCTCCCTGCTCATTACGCCATCCCGACTCACGGTCTTTTAGGGGAGGATATTGAACATGCTGTAACTGCTCTGAAATTCTTCCGATCTCAATACATCTGGGGTATGCCGGGTGCCGGTAAAGATGCCCTTTTTCACGCTTGGTCAGCTTTAACCCGAACCCCTGCTATCATCAAACAGGTCAAACCGGGGACGGACATTGAAAGCTGGTTTTTCACCCGTGCATTCAATGAAAAAGGTACGTTCTGGGAAGAGGGTGATGTCCTGAGAGCACTTCGAGATGGATATCTGACCCGATCCGGCCGCCGGATTCCATATCTGTTCCTTATCACAGACTTTGACCGTGCTGACCGAGAACAGGGGGAACATCTTCGACTTATCACTGACTCGATTCAAGGTCGTGTAGATGGCCCAGGTGGAAAAACTTATACAGTATTTCCCAACACTTACATCGTTGCTACAGCCAATACAGCCGGTTCTGGTGATGATCGAGGCCGTATGATTTCAGCGAACCCCTTGGATGCTTCCCTTCTCGACCGGTTTGAGAGAAAATTCCAATTTCACTGGATGGAGTGGAAAGACGAAGGGCCTATTTTAATGGCAAAGTTCCCTTTGTTGGCTCAAAAAACACCCAGCGTGTTTAATAAAATTGGAGCAACTACCAAGGCTCTCCGAGCAGCCATCTTAAATGGAGACCTCTATGCTGAATTTAGCCATCGCGCGTGCTGTGCCATTTTGGGTCATGCCCAAGATGTTTTGGAATGCAATAGTAAAATCCCCAAAAACCTATTAAGAATTGCCAGTAGGGCTTGGCTTGACGGCCTGCCGGATCAAGAAAATCGTGATGCAGCCAAAAAGATTCTGGATTCTCATTTCACCGTATTGGATGAGGGTAACACAAGCCATGTTAGTTCTAACCCTTTGGAGTTCTAAATGAGTGTTAAGTTGACAGCCCAAGATTTCAAAGATCCTTTGTTCAAGGTTCTGGGGGATCTGACAAACAAAAAAGCTGATCTACCAATTGATCTCAAAATGACATATCAGCCTATTTGCCAAATCATGGGGATCACTCTCGACCAGTTTGGAAACGACCCCAGTACTACCAATACACGCGTTGAGAAATGGATTCAGTGGGCATTTCGTGATTTCAAAAATGACGGATATACAAAAACAATGGGTCGGGGTCAATGGGCCTTGACCGAAGCAGGAGTAAAGTTTATGACTTCCCAAGCAACACCGACGCAATCTCCCCCAACCTCTCAACCGGATGTCTCTGCAAATGACACATCTGAAATTGTTGTGTCCTTTACAAAAATCAAGCCGGAGGATGCTTATCACGAGGATGCTTATATTCGGACACTGGCTTTGCAGGAGACCCCTTGTGCCGGAGCTTATTCTCAGCAAAGTCCTACTTGTCAGGAATGTACCCTCAATTCGGCTTGTATGAATGCTATGATGACCGAATTGGTAAATATCAGTCAGGAATTAGCTAAGGAAGATGCCGAGGAGGAAAAACGTAAACAGAAAAAAATGGTATCTGCAAACCCCAATGTTTCGACGAAACCTCCTCGGGTAGACCCCAACGGCTCGGGTGATCTGGTTTTGATCCATCAATCTTCGGTATGCAGCAAATGTGGAAAAGCTATCCCAAAAGGAACTAAAGCCTATTGGGTTCCTGCAACGGCAACAGGTGATTCCGGCCTGTACCATTCCGAATGTTTCAAGTAGAATTGGGGTAAATACAGTAAGAAAGGAAGTACAATGCTTACACAACTAGTGGATGATCTAAAAATGCTGTCTGCGGAGATCCAAAAATCCGTAGACAATGGAGATTTTACAACCGACGAACTTATTGATGTAGGTTTGAAGTTGGATACCCTGACGAAGGTGGCCTCTAAAACCCTCGATCCAATCAAAGTCAAGCTCCGGCAAGAGGCAATTAGTCAAAGTAATCAACAGGCTGGTGATGTGGATTTAGGATCGGGGTGTTTGGTACGAATCCCAAAGCCCAAGGTGGTTGTCCGAAAAAACTATAGTATGGGTAATTTGAAATCTCTCTTAGGGTCTGCATTTTCGACAGTGTTCAATGAGACGACGACGTTCAAACCTCAAAAAGATTTCCAGAATGTTGTCAGTCAATGTGATCCGGCTCAACAAAAGGACATTATGGCCGCCGTCGAGATGGTTGATGACAGCCCTAAAGTCTTCTTCAAGGAGTAACTGATAATGACGATTTATGATATGTTTTTGATGGCCATCCTTGGACATTTTGTCGGGGACTATCTGCTCCAAACGAAATATATGGCTCTTCACAAGACCGACAGTGACCTGAATGGGGTTCGGGTTTGTTTCATTCATTGTTTCATTTATACTTTGAGTGTGGCCCTCCTAATGAAGCAAGCTACAAATCCGTGGGTTCTGGGGATGGTTTTTCTGAGTCACTACCCTATTGACCGGTGGGGCCTTGGCCAGAAATGGCTGGATTTGATTGGGGGCCGGAATTTTGTGAATGATTGGGAACCGGCCTTGGAATACTCAAAAAATCTCAATCCCGGTCACAATGATCTGAAAATACCGGTCATCGTCACATCTTTTGGCTGCATCGTCTATGCCGTCGTGGACAACACTCTTCACATCCTGCTGATGTGGATCGGATTGATAATTCTCAATAATTTTGGGTTAGTTTAGGAAAGGATGCTCTAATGAATACTTTTTTTGGGTTTGAAGGCAGGTCGATACTAAAAGAGTTCCTGATAGATGGTGAGATTGTTCTCACTGACGACCAAGACTCCACTTGCTTGGGCTCTTTTGACAACCCTGATGCAGACACTACAGGTCACCGTCTTTTAGTCGAGTTTTATTTTGTAAACGGGATGAATGGGCTGAAAGCTGAGCAGGGTAA
>Ga0114918_10000524_pt1 | contig 33250 bp, 50 predicted proteins | sample LantaG_FD_87015 | JGI IMG/M metagenome (GOLD analysis project Ga0114918, IMG submission 87015) | Deep subsurface microbial communities from Baltic Sea to uncover new lineages of life (NeLLi) - Landsort_02402 metaG | ecosystem: Environmental > Aquatic > Marine > Oceanic > Sediment | place...
AATGTTGGAAAAAACAGAAATAAGATGAAATTAGATTTTTACAGATTTGGAAAGAACTCCCTATTCCTTATACCTACGATTGCAATTAGTTGGGGGTGGTATAAATCTATAGATATTACATGGATACAATGGGTGTTAGAGTTGGACTTTAGTACTCCTACAGAAGAAGACGGTGATAATGAAACTCTTGTCTTTGACTTACTTGAGAAAGAAGAGAAAGAAGCAAAGAAGGAATTTGGAAAAGCCTTTACAGAAGTTTATCTATTTGGTTTACAGAAAGAGAAAGAATCCTACGCCAAAGAACAAGTGGTAAAGGAGTTGGAGTATATATCAATTAATGGTTTCGATAAAATAGAAAGAATGGTAAACGATAGAATCCAAGAACTAAAACAGAAAAAGAACTTCAGAAGTTAAATCACTACAGTAATCTCCAACCATTATGGGATGAGGATAATATTAAAAAAGGTGATAAGATACTTGAGTCCATCCTCAAATTTTCCTAAAAAATTTCCAGAAATTTCTATCTCACTATTTTAACCCCTTTTCAAAATAGGGGTCTTGTATTAATAAAATAAAATAGATTTAATTCGATTGATGTTTTCAACAATTGGGTTGTTGACCACATTATTTAAATCTCCAATAAAAACCTTTGGGTTCATTCCCATGGCGGCAGCAGTGGATAATCGAGTATTACCTGAAACCAAATGGTACCTATCACCAAACTTAACAATCATCGGTCTTTCATAATCACCCGATTCTAATTTTCTTTTCAGTTTGTTTGGGTCACTCTTTCCATAATGGTTGGCAATATTAAAAACGGAATCAAAGTCACCGACCTCAATCTCGTTTGATTCGGTGTTTTCCAAGTTCGACCATAACTCATCAGATAATACAACCTCATCAGAATGCTCCAATGAAGAAATAACATCATAAACAGACACAGGGAAATCTTCATTCCTTGTTAGATATTGCGAGACCCTTTTAATCTCATCCATCTCACCTTCGATGTTGGGGTAATATACTTTAGGGTTTTCCATATTCATAAATACCCAATTTTCCCAATTTTTTCCAGAAAATCTTTTTACCTTTTTACCCCTTTTTCAGGAACACCCCCCCCTTGTTTCAGAAACAACCCTAATTTTCCTAAAAAATTTTATAAACATTTTTACATTAAAAAGTGTATACGTTTCGTTTGGAGTATTGAACCCCCTTTTTGACCCCAAAAACCCCCCAGGGGGAGGGGGGATACGGGACCCCTACAGGAGGGGGGGACCCTATAAGGGGGGTATATAGGGTTATTTGACCACCACCCCCTATACAGGGAGGGGATAGTAGAAACCTCCTCTAAGAGAGTCATGTCAGAACAACTTACTACACAAGTATATGGGGGGAAAGTTATGAACATGACATAGTGTCTGTTGATAACTTTATGGTGTGGGGGTTAGGTAGTGTCAATTATTATACGTATCTTTGTGTTGACGCCCTACATTTTATATAGGGGTGATATCATAAGTGGACATATTGTCATGGTATATATTTGGTGGTCTAATATATTATATGTATCTTTGTATTGGTGCCCTGCCCTGAGGGAGGGAGGAGAGTATAAGGCAGGTTGGAGTATACTCTTCCAGATAATTACATTACCTAAGCCCGTTTCGGTACTACCACCAACACCACAAAGATACGGAAATAATAGTTATCCATGGCATGTTATAGTGGAAAATAATAATAATAATAGTGGGGTTATTATTTGGTGGTGTGGATTTTATGTCGTACCTTTATGTTGACGCTCTGGAGTGTAGGGGATTGTTTGGTATACTTCCCACCCTACTACCACCCTAAAGGTACCACTTTTTTTGTTAAGAAACAATATAAATAAGGGAATGTTATCTGCACAGATTAAATGTTATCCGCACCATTATAAAGAAAGTCGAGCCCTTTTTTGGTTAGTTATGATATATATTGGGGTTCCAAACCCCCTTAATTTACCCTGATTTGAGACCTCAAAAACTTATAGGTTCAAATATTACACACAAATATACACCTTTAGGTTAAATAATGAACAAATATGACGATTAGGTCACTCATTAGGTTCACCTTTAGTATGTTTATCCACAGTGTCCATCCCTATGTCAATAAACATCCTTCTTATATCGTGGTAGTTACTCTCATCCAATTGGTAGTATCTATTTAAGAATGTTAATACGTGGGATAACTCAGCGTCAACAATTATATATCTGTTTGTAGATAGGGGTTTGTTACTCCATCCCCTCTTAGCAGGTTCAAACCATATAGTACCATCTCCCACCGTTGAGGTGAATATTACCTTGATACCATTCATGTCTTCTTCTACCCTTGGGGTGAAACTTTTTTCTATTAACTCCCTGATTTCTTCCATACCCTTAAATATATACACCTTTGAATAGTTGTGAACACCTCATGTTGATAACTTTTTAACAAAGGGTACTGTTAATAACCCCCTTAAAATTGTTAATAACTTTTTGTAAACCCCTACTGACATATCGTCAGGGGACATTTTGTTAATAACTTTATACGAATTTATTAGGATTTGTCAGAATGTCAGGTGGACGTTAGGGACAGCACAATCCCTTTCCCCACTTTCTACCACCGTCCTGTAGTAGTGTAAAACAAGATAATCCTTTATTTCACCGATGGAATCCACAATTAATCCTTGTTTAGGGGTTAATAGAGGGTATTAATTTACTAGGTACGTATTCTAGCAAATAGTGATAGTTAATTCCCTATAGCGGGGGAGACGTAGTCTTAAGAGATTAAATAAGTAAACCTCAACGTATCTGTAGGACTATATTTTTAAAACCATGACAAAATGACCTCAAAGAATAAGGTCTTTAGTGACTTACAAAAGTGGGAGAAAGTGGTAGAAGTATTGTTAATTAACCCTATGGGTTATTGTTTATATACTATAGTATTCTTTCTCTTATAGTATAATGTTTTCATATACATACATATACCCTTTAGGGTACAATACTATGTGTATATTGTTTAGTTATACCCTTACAGGTATATTAGTATAAGTCTTTAGATGACCTTCTTCAGGGGAATAGGGTAATGGATTAATTTCAGACACTGAAAGTGAACGATAGTGAACGTCCCTTAATCTTCTCCGTAACGTAGTGGAGGGGAAGTTAGGGTGAGGGGATGGAATTAATCTATTACCTTTATTTCCTTTCTTAATAAAATAACTTATATTGTATGTATGTTTAAATTTAATTATAAAGTTGGGAAGGCTATACCTCGTGTAGAGTGTCAAGTAATCTTAAGGGATTTAGAGAGACAGAGTGATAAGTTCTCTGTTACTGATTCCTTTGGTAATATCTCTCTTTCTGTTTATGAGTCCGATTATGATGATATCGAGATGTGTGATGGTAAGAAACTTATGAACTATAGGATTAAACAGTTAGAGAAAGATTTGGGCGTTAAGTTTAATAAGGATAGATTCATTATTAAGTATACAGGTGACCGTCTCGAAATGGAACCTCATTACGATGGGAGTTATACTACTACCCTTATTTATTTGAATACTAATTTTGAAGGTGGTTCCACTAATTTCCCTCTTGCTAATTTAGAGCATAGACCACAAGATTTTAAGCCAGGACATTACATACATTATAACTCTAACCATATATTGTCTTACCATGGAGGTATGCCCGTTACAAACGGTAATAAGACAGTTATAGTCTTAAGGAGTTTTAAGATAACCCTATGGACTATGTTAACTATACTTCCTTGGCGTTTGTTTAGAGATGTCTTTTTTGAGAGGTTTATTCTTGATTGGGTAGTAAAGAGATTCTTTACGTGTATTAACTGTAAAAGAAATAAAAAATAATGGTAATAGGTTTAGTGGGTTGCTCCCTCGTGTATATCGGTATCGCTATAAAACAAAGAATGAAGAGTAGAAGTAATTGGTAAGTTATGATTAATAAAACTGTATTAGTACTTGGTGACGGACTATTAGGTCGTGAGTTAGTTAAACAAACTGAATGGGACTATGTGTCCCGTGGTAAGGATGGTTTTAATATTGATAATATTGGTGAGTTCATCACTGATAAGTACGATGTAATCATTAACTGTATCGGACATACTGATACCTATACAGACTACAAAGATATCCATTGGGATGTTAACTGTAAGTTTGTTGATAAGTTAATTGATTATTGTAATGATAACATTATTAAACTTGTTCATATCTCTACCGATTATGTTTATTCTAATTCCACCTCTTCTGCCAGTGAGGAAGATGTCCCTGTTCATAATAATACTTGGTATGGTTATACTAAATTATTGTCTGATGGATTAGTACAGTTAAGATGTGATGACTACCTTGTTGTTCGTTGTTCACACAAACCTTATCCTTTTGAATACGATAACGCTTGGATTGATTATATTGGTAACTTCGATTATGTGGATAGAATATCTAATTTAATTATTAAATGCGTAATAGAGAATCTTAACGGAGTCTATAATGTCGGTACAGAGATTAAGACGATGTTTGAGTTGGCAACTGAGGAAAGTATGGTCGATAGGACTTTAACTCCTCCACACGTACCTAAAAACCTTTCTATGGACATAACTAAACTTATGAACTCATTACGGTGATAACTTCAGTAGATACCGTACCACATGAACTTATTGAAGTCTTATTCGATAAGCTTATCTACCCTAAACATCCCGAACTTACAGATTGGGACATACATGAAGAAACTCTTTTATTATTTGTAGACACTAACCTGATTGATTTTACGATGAGTGACATCATCGAGTTTGAAACTTATATACAGTTGGAAGAAGAATATGATTGTTATACTTCTGATTACTTCTACGAGATTCTTTCGTCTGATATCATTGATACCGTTAACCGCTCTTTTGATTTAATTGACAATCGTTATAAAATTGAGTTGGTTTTATCTTCTTAAACTATTTATAACTATGAAATATGTTATAAGTGAATCACAACTTTTTGAATTGGTTGAGAATTTTATGAGTGAACGAATGAAAGGTGGTAAAGTAAACAAAGGTGAGACCACTCAGTTCGGTACGACACGATGGGACCTTTACGATAAAGATGGTAAATGGATTATGTATTATTACCACACAGGACAACAACACCATGCAGATGGTTCAAAAGCCGAAGATGAATGGACATCAGTATCGATAGATGAAAGATTAGTGACTTTATTTGGTAGAAACTTAAGATTTAGGGAAAGTAAAGTAATGGACCTTATGGCTGATTGGTTTACTAAAACTTTTAACTTAGATGTTGACGATGTTAGTATCTATAAATAATGTCTCTGTTAGTGGCTCGCACTTATTTCTCCCATCCCTCAAAAACTTTTACTATGAGGATATTAATTATTTGTGTCGATAATACTCTTAAACTTATCTAAATAGATTTCCCTTTCAGAATCAACATTAATAAGTTGTGTGTTATCTACCATATAACCATCCTTAACTTTAATATAATAAGTATCGTCATCGTATATACCTAACTTTTTTATGAAGTTATCGGCATACTCTTTATCTATTTTATTTTTCTCCAATAAACCTTCTAACCCTTCTTTTGTTAAGTACGTTGTTGGGTCACCTTTTGTCACATCAGGGATTTCTTTAGTGGCCACAAACTTCCCAAGATACTGGTCTAACACAACCTTTGGATTTCTATTATCGGTTTTATTATTATTATTATTTCTATCTCCAACATTCTGTAATAAAATATATAATGGAGCATGTAATAATATATTATGTTTAACGTCAGGAATATATTTTAAAATATCAGTACCTATATCATCAAAGATAACTTTCTTCCACGGACCTGTTTTGTATTCCTCAGCCATGTACCATACCCTTGAATCTGTACCGTCTATGTATTCATTTTCTTTCGGGTTAGGAGGCACTTCTTTACCCTCTTTCCTATATATACCAGATACAATACCCGTGTCATTACCTTTAGCCCAATCCCTTATACTTGGTGGGTCTAATTTTAATCTATTTTTTTCACCTTCACCACCCATACCAGCAAAATCATCACTACCAATTATAACCCACTGATTAGGGTCAGTTGCTTTGTCCAACGGAACGGCATTTAGTAACTTACTTGTGTAAGATTTACCCGCCGATGAAGTACCATCTAATAAGATAGCAATTTTACCATCTGTTTGTTCAGTAAGTAAACCCGTTAAAGAGTTACACCTATTTTCACCCAATAACCTTATATTAGCGTCGTTAATTGATTGTCTTTTTAATTTTCCTATCCTACTCATAATTTTGTTATTTATTTATAAATATCCCATATGAAAGTTATTTAATGTCTTCATCCCGATAGTGGCTCGCACTTATTCCTCCCAGCCCTCTTCATCTAAACTTCTAATGTAATTCCATCTTTCGATTTCATCCTTAATTGAATCTTGTTTAGTGTAGATATATAACTCACCCTCAACATCAAAAAACCAATCTATTATATTAGAATCGTTATCTAACGAATCAGTATTAATATAAAAAACCATAGTATCACTTAAATCTATATTGTAAACTATTGGGTGTTTATTACTCTTCGGTATAACCCTAACACTATCACCGTAAATAACTGTAGACTGACTACTTGATGGTTTAGGAACTGTGGGGTGTTTAACATTAGTCCAAGAATCTTTGATGCTGTTATGTTTTTTTATAACCTTCTCAATATAACTTAACTCATCACCTGTTTGTCGTATAACTATTTGTCGTACAATGATTAACGTTATTAAAATAGTAGGAATTAACCATAAATATTTTCTTTTCATATTACCAATTTTTAAATGCGTCCTCAACACTCCATATCCCTGTATTCGATTGATTGGGGAATGTTGCTTTAAACTTTTTATTAAACTCCATAAATTCTTTTTGTTTCCAAACATATTTTTTCTCACCGAACATAGGCGCGTCGAAATGTGGTGACCCTTCTAAATCAGAATAGGTAAAGATAAAGAAAACATTATTACCTACCATATTTTTCTGAACTTCCATTGCTGGTTTCATATATTTAATTAAGGTATCCGCTCTACCAACACTATATTTGTTATAACCACCTAAATAAGGGTACTTATATGCCATATCATACATCTGAGCGTAATAGTAATCAATACCTTCCCAATTAGTCCAATTAGGTACCCAATCACTCGTGGTTGATAACTTAACATTAGGGTCCTTAATAAACTTTTTTACTTTAGGGAATAATGAATCTTTAGTTTGCCATTTTATAAGTGAATCCTTTTTATGTCCAATAATTGTATCATAAGACATAAAATAAGCGTTTTCAGTCTCAATCATTAACTCACTAAACTTATTTCCCTTTGGTAATGAATCTTGTATTTGATTAAAATATGTAACGTAAACTTTCCAACTATCATTACCTTTTATTGTGTCTATCTTTGGTAATCCCTTCTTACCATTCCAATCGTGTTGGTATTCCTCTTTCGCACAGTCAGGATGCATTACTAATTTACCATTCCATCCATTTGTTCTCAAATACTTTATGAATACCTGTAACTCTTTTAATGTGGGACCAGTATTAATCTTATCAAAAGACCCTGGTCCGTCCATATTCAACACAAATTTATCAGGATTAATCGAGATAATATTATCAGCAAAACCTAAACTATGGTATGACTCATTTTCCCATAATACGTTAACTTTATTTAAAGTAGTACTATCAATTTCATTTTCACTATTATTACACGAAGATATAAAAATTATGGACCACAAAGTAGTGAGTAAAACTATAGAGATTCTTAAAAATATTTGGTGAGTTGTTAATTTATTTTCCTTCATTATCTTTGTCTGAGATTATTGGGTTATCGGTAAACTCTTCTATAATAGATTTAACTTCAGGAATGTCTTTCCATACGATTGAATGTTCTGACTCAGGTGAGTATTCTCCCTTAACCATATAGACAACGATTGTGTCAGGTTCTAAAGTTAAGAACCCGTGAGCATACTCATCATGTAAGTAAACTGCGTTCCCTTCATTTACAATTACGTGTTGTGTCTTATGAGTTTCTAAATCATAAGCGATGTCTATGATTGAACCACGAATAACCTTAACGTATTTCTCTTGTGGTGGGTCTGTTTGGTAATGTAAACCTCTAAAGGTATATCTACCATCATTAATTGAAATAGAACATTGTGTCCATTCTTTTCCCATTATGTCTAACACCATCGGAGTATAACTTCCTCTATTATCTTTAAATGTTTTGTGGTCGACTACTATCATATGTTAAGTATATTAATCTTTTCTTCTATTGTCAACTTTATTAGTTCTACTTGGTCGAACTGTTGGTCGACTATTATTAATTATGGGTCTTGTATTGTTAACAGGACGACTATTATTAATTACAGGTCTTGTATTGTTAACAGGACGACTATTATTAATTACAGGTCTTGTGTTATTAACTCTTGGTTTAATAACATTAACTCTTGGTTTAGTTGACTCAATCATCGCCCCTTGTCCTATTCTATCTCGTATACTCATAGTACTACCTCTTCGGCCATTGACGTATGATACATTGTTTCTACCTCGTCTTCCGTACCAATTATTTTGACCGTAATTATTCCACCCATAGTAATTCCATCCATTACTGTAGTATCCATTATAACCCCATCCGTGGTTATTCCAACCATAGTGTAGATTATATCCCCATCTATCATATCCAAATGGTGACCATCGATGAGGAGAAACCCAAGAATTCCAACCATCATATCCCCATACCCAATCCATCCACATCTGGTCTCTATTCCAATATGAGTTGTAACCAAACCCATATGGACTATAAAAATTATATCTATTACCCAATACTCTATTGTTCCAATCGAATGAACTAGGTTGTCGTAGGGCATATTGAGCAAAGTCGTACCTAAAATTAAAATCCGTTCTAAGTTTATTTCTAAATTGGAATTCATTTAATGTATCTACATTTACATTGTTCTCAACCACATAGTAATTTTCATCATCGTATATTGGGTCATGGTTTAATGTTGATACTGTGAATGTCGCACAACTTGTCGTTAGAAGTACGATTAATAATAGTAATAAATTTTTCATATTTTTTTATTGTTTAAAAGTTGTAGTTATAAATCTTACATTGAGGATTCAACCTACTTAGATTAGGAAACGTTACATCCCCAATTTCATTATTATCGATATGAGATATATGTAACTCCGTAAATGATTCACAAAATCTCTCATATGTTCTTTTACCTCCTATACACCAATCAGAGTCATAATAGTGTAATATTGAACTATCTCGTCTATCAACAATAACTAAATCTCTACCTGGTAGTGTCGGTAAGGCCTTTGAGGTTCTGTAACCTACTAATAACGTATCACCATGTGTCATACGTTTAAAATGAATTAAATCTTTTTTATTGTGCCAAAGTAACTTATCACCTAACCCAATAAAACCAAGATTATTAACCGCTATTATTGCCTTCATTTAGTTTAATCAATTGTTGTACCGAAGCATCCAATCTCAGGTATTAAATTTTCTTTAATTAGTTTTATCTTTAAATTATCTAACTTCAAAATAAATTTGTCAATATCCTTAGTTAAATACATACTATATAATACTAATAAACTAAAGCGCATTAAAAAGTCACCATTAATATAGTGACTAACAATCTTACTCGCCTCTTCTCTACAATCGGACTCAATCACTTCATTGACGATTGTTGTGAAGTTAATTTCTTCAATATCAGACAATTTTAATATTAGTTCTTCCATAATAAAACAAAGATACACATTATCCTTTAATTGTTAACTATTAACGATACTTTAATCTATCATTTTCTCTTTCTAAAAAATCTAATTTAACTCTAATTGACGCTAATTCAGAACTCAAATCTCTTAATGAAGTTGTGCACTCATCTTTATCGTTTTCAAGTTTTTCAACTCTTGTACGTAAATCGTCACGGTACATATTCTGTTCAGACAATTCTTCTTTATGTTTTTCTCTCTTATTACGAATTAAAAACTCATAGAATTTCCATGCTCCTGCTCCTCCAGCAACTGTTAATGTAGTAATAATAATAGTCGTTAATTGTTCACTCATTTCTTTAATGATTTATATAAGATTTCTCTTTTTAATTTAAACAATATCCATGACCACATAAACGCATACCACATAGTAATTATTAAATTCTTAACATCCATAACCCCAAAAGGTTCACCTGAATCACTAAAAATATTTACAACGTATCTTATCGTTGAGAATAACGTAAGTAAAAGGTAACCTGTAACCGCTCTTGATAACCATTTGATACTATTCAAAGTCACTAACATCGATAAACTTAAAACAAAATAAGACATATACAACCAATAAGTGTTAGGTTGTCCGGCATCTTCCCAATAGGTGGGTGTTGTCCATAACACCATATTATTTAATAAATCACTCGCTATCCAAAAAAATAACAGTGGTTGTATATCGTAATATAAAAGTGTTTCTTTTATCTTTATAAAATATGACTTCATACCAATAAATATACCAACAAAAGAAAACCCCCACCATTTCTGATGAGGGGTTTATATATTTATGTATAAAAAAGTGAGGTTTTAGAACTTATATGTAATTCTAATAGATGCATCTATCCCATTTGTAAATGTATTGGTTATCACATTACCAATATCAGTTTGTTGTTCTAATTTAAATGGAGTATTCAATACATTATTCAATCTCATAGATAAATTAAATTTATCCCTTTCCAAATTCCAAATCAAATTTAAAAAATGCTGAGGGGATTGGTAGATATCACCTAATCCAAATATTCCAACTGAAGATAATTTCTTACCAACATAATTGTAAGTGAAACCTAAATTAGATTGTTCTGATATATTATGGAATATATCCAAGTTAGATAAGATAGGAGTAGAACCTTGTAAAGGTCTATTCAAATTAGTTACCACAACCGATGAACCATTACTTTCGGCAATTTCAATATCTGAATGAAGTAGAGATAAATTATAATCAACATTCCAATCACCCCATTTCTTTTTCATCTCAAATTCTAACCCATATACATTAGACCCTATGGAATTTTGATATGTTTCCAATCTACCACTAGCAGTAGCAACATTAACTCTTTCTATGGGGTTTACAATTCGTTTACCAAATAGAGTTAAAGCTATTACCTCACTACGAGTTGGAAAGAATTCAAAAGTTAAATCACCATTGTAAACTTTGGAGTTAATAAGATTTGGGTTTCCTTGAATCTTAGAACCAGCAAACACCTCAGTATAAATAAAAGGAGTTAGTTCTCTAAACCTCGGTCTGATAGTTGTTATTGATGTAGATGTTTTTAATTGAATCTTTTCACTAAGTTTAATCTTAGAGTTTAGATAAGGGAGAATCTCAATATCATTAAGTACACTTTGGCGAGTAAAAGTTGGAGAGAATTGGTCTTTGTAGGTTACAATTTGTATTGGATTCTCAATTCTAATACCTCCACTTAAATCTAATTTATCTGATGTAAAATCTCCTTTATAGAATCCACCATTAATCATTGTATATCCATCTACTTTAGAAGCCGGATTATTTACCAACAAGTTTATTGTGTTTGGATTATTAATATATTCTGAATAGTTATTTGGGTCAATTTCATATAATGCATTAATATTATTTAAATCATAATATTGTTGTGTATAATCAAATGAATTTAAAGCTATTTGATTAAACGCACCAAACAAATGATTTAGTTTATCCCCATCTAAATTTACTTCCAATGTAGTATTAAATCTATTCTCAATATTTGTATTGCTAAAAAGATGATTATCTAACCTATCAATGTTATTGAATTGATATGTACCATCATATAAGAAAACATATTGCTCTCTATCCTTTTCACCACTTTGTACTCTACTGTATGATGTCTTTAAATCAAAGATATCGTATCCAATTTTTAGTTGGTTGGTAAATAATGTGTGTTGTGTTGGTGTAATTCTAATTGTTTTTAAATCATTAGAATAATCAAAATGCCTTCCAAATGTTTCTCTATCTGATTTGCCGATTTGGGTAATAAAGATTGTAGAGTTTTTAATATCAAACTTATTCTTCATATAGTTCAATACTAAAATAGATGATGGAATGAGTTGAGTCCTCTTTTCATTAAAGTTGTAATCCAATAAATTACTACCTTGTTTATTTACTAATCGGATTATACCATCTCTATTCTGATTATCATGTAATAAATTAAATCCATAATAGATTCCGAAATCACCATCCTTACCCCATTGTAAAGAAAGATTAGAATTGGGTGTTGGTGTTTGTGAGTTAAGTGATACCCTATATCCTACATCAAATACATTTCTGATATTAACAGATGATATATCAATTTGAGCTCCACCAATATTACTCCATTGTTCTGATGAATATGATTTTTTAACTTTAATATTATCACTTAGTGCAGTTGGTAGAATATTTAAATCTATATTCTTCTTATCTGAATTGTTAGAAGGTAGTGGCATACCATTTAAGGTGATTTGATTGTATCTATCATCTAACCCTCTTACATTGATTCTATTGTTATCAAATGTAATGCCTGATACTTTCTTCAATCCATCTTCTATATTAGATATCCCCTTCTTAGAGAGTTCTTCACCACCAATAGATGTTTCCACACCAACAACGTTCTTCTTCTCTAAAACCATAACAGTTTCACTTCTGGTGTTTCTTCTTGCTCTAATAATTACTTCATCTATTTGAGAAGATAATTTTATTAACGTAACATCTAATAATCCACCACTTGTTGTTATTTCTTTAGTTTCATATCCTATAAAAGAAAAAATAACTACAACATTTTCCGATGGTAAATCTAAAGAATATAATCCATCAAAATCAGATATAGTTCCGGTTACAGTTCCTTTTATTATAATATTAGAAAAAAGTATTGGTTGATTTTCCTCATCCAATACCTTTCCACTTATCGTTTGAGCGAAGGTTGGGGCTGATAATAATATCAGTAATCCCATTAAAAGTTTTTTCATATTATTTAATCCAACCAATCATCCATTCGGTACCTGAACCAATTGTTATATCGTTTATGAACCAAGAATCATCTAAAGTTGATGTTGTTTGTGAGAAATCACAATCTTTGAAATTAGTTCCATTGTTAGTAACTTCTGAATTTGCCACAAATAGTTCACCACTACTAACATTATTTAAAGTGATTTGGTCTGAAACTCTAACTCCATACTTAGGGAATCCACTAATCGATGCATAATAAATTTTACCTTTAGTACCTTCTCTCAATCTCATACCAGTATTAGAACCATCTCCATCATCAACCCCAATTAAAGTAATGTTTGAAAGAGTTGGATTTGAGTAAGGAGATAAAGTATTATCATCACCATTGTTATCGGCTTCAATACCTCTATCACCACCATCTGGTCCTTGCTGAACATACCAATATTGTCCTTTACCTCTCCAACCATGAGTCCAATCAAATGAATCATCTTGACTGTGAGTAGAAACCGCATATCTTACATTTACAGTTCCACCGAAGAATTCAATACCATCATCTGCTCCTTTATAGGATTGGATATATTCTACATCAGTTCCACTACCAACACCATTAAATGAGAATCCATTTAATTCATTATCAGTACCTAAGATTTTTCCAGCATACTCAACTCTAACATATCTTAAAGTACCTGAGTTATCCGAATCATCATCACCACCATAAATACCAGTACCACCTTCTCCTTCAGCAGTAAGACCTGTGTTTAATTTAGCAAACCCATTGATGATAATTCCACCCCAAGTTCCATATGTTGGATTGTTTGAAAGAGGTGTGAATATGATTGGATTGTTTTGCGAACCTTGAATGTTTACTTTACCTCCTTGCTGAACTGATAGGAAAGTTGTAACATTAGTATCTGCGTAAATTGTTTGTCCATCTAAGATAGAAAGTGTAAATCCATCTTCAACGAAAACACCGCCTGATAATAACCACTTATCAGAACTTGATAAAACCAAATCAATGTTGATGTTACCTTCTAATTTTTTATATAGAATACCATCAATATTCACATCCGATACGATGTAAGTTGTATTTTCTATTTCAATAATTTCTGGAGTACATGCCGTAAAAAAAGTTACTACGGTAATGAGGGTAAATAATAATTGTTTCATATAATTGTATAATTGTAAAATTTATTTCTTACAATACATACTATCCCATATTAGTTTGTATGTTAACTAATCGTTATCATTTAATTATATAAAAAAACCCCACCATTTCTGATGAGGGTCTTAAAATTCATAATCAGTTACGTATACATTATTTAGATAAGTGAAATACTAAAAGTATCTCCTTGACCAATAGTATCTAAGATATCTAACCCTTCAACTACAGTACCAAACGCGGTATGTTGTCCGTCTAAATGCTGTGTACCTTGTCGGTTATGACAAATGAAGAATTGTGAACTACCTGTGTTTGGTCCCGCATGTGCCATCGATAATGTTCCTCTATCATGTCGTTGTTTGTCCGCACCTCTATGTTCACACATTATTTTAGTTCCTGAACCACCAGTACCGTTACCTTGTGGACATCCTCCCTGTACCATGAAGTTTGGTATTACTCTGTGGAATTTCATATCATTATAAAATCCTTCACTAATTAGTTTTGTAAAGTTAGCAACTGTCTTTGGTGTTGCGTCATTAAATAGTTCGGCAACCATGTCACCTTTACTTGTTGTAAATTTTACTTTCATTTGTTTTGTTTAAGTTATTATTTTTTATTGTGTCTAATCCATTAATCCCACCATCCTCGGATGTTATGAGATATAAATTCCCATACTAATTTCTCAGCACGTTTCTGTTTATCTTGTGATTGTTTAAATAGTTTATCAAAGGTCTCTTTAACTTCATCTTTGTTCTCCCACTTTTCGTATTCATATTTAAGATATGAAGACTTATCTCCTTTTCCAGTATCTTCAAACCACCATTTCAATACATTATCACCGTATATTGATTTCATTTGTTCTTGATACTCTGACCCGTATTCTTCATCGTAAACTTTATCAAGAAGTTCAATAGCAGTTTTAATTCTTTTAGCTCTTTCATTAGCGTTTACCGTTATTGAAGTAGGGGAACACATATGTTTCTCAGTGCGTATTAATTGATATTTAAATAAATCAATCGCATAACTATAATCAAAATCATATCCTTTCCAAATCATTGGTAGGAAATCTATCACTCTTTTGATTTGTCTATATTTTCTTTTAAACCAGTACACCATAATCATAATGATAGTAAATACATTTGTAATAAACAACAAAAACCCCCACATTTCTGTGAGGGTTTTAGAATTCATAATCAATTGAACTTATAATTGAGATTCCGCAGTAACAACTAAATTAGAGAAACTCCATCCTCCACCTTTATATTCAACTGAATCTTTAGTGTAATTACATAGAGTACCGTGTGAACATTCACCTCCATTATCTTTGTACCACTTAGTAGGTTCGTCATCACCAGGTGACCAATCACCATGATAAGAAGGTGTAAACCACCATCCGACTTCCATCCCATCTTTCAACATAGACATATCTAAAGAAGAGCCATCACCAACAGATGAGTCAGTCATATCAAATACTTTAACACTACTATCTCCTTGAGAAAGTGTAATTACCATATTAGTATAGTCATCATTAAAAACTGTTACCATATGAAATGGTTTAGTTGGGTCAATCTTACCAACTAAACTATGAACTCCACCAAGTGTTGATGATGTCATTTCATCCCAATTCCAACAGTCAGTATTCGCAGCTTCGGTATATGAGACTTCCCATCTTTGTTTACCTTTTTTAACTGTGTCTAAATGTAACGTATGTTGAAACATTTTATTACCATTAGTTTCTAATAAATCAATCTCATTACAAAAATCACATTTTTCATATTCTGCATCACAGTATTTATCACCAATAGGTTGTACATCACTAGTAACTAAGTACATCGCAGCATTTAAGTAATCACCAGTCCACCCGTCATTTTGTTGTAACCCTGATAAGTCAATGTCAACTTCAATTTTACTGATATTTTTATATCCATTTTTTGAACACACTCTACCCGCAGCAGGATTTCCTTCTGTACCGAAACTTACACCTCCAGAACTAACTACCGGGTTAGACCCACATTTTTGATAATCAACATCAAATTCAGGTATAAAAGTAGTTTGAGTTAATTCCTCAGGACATATACACGGGTCTTTAAATGGACACGGACACCCTTCTAAACCAACAGGTGTAACTTTACCTGTCGTAGCCTCTACACTTACAAATCCCTTACTTGTTGTGAAGATATATTGAGCAACATTGAATCCTGGTTCTAATGGTCTTCTTAATACTACCTCAGACCAATCAGCCACCCCTTCAACTCCTGTACCATATCCCGCATCTAATAATAATTGTTCAGCGTCCTCTAGTGTAAGCTTTACAGGTAACTTAATCACCTCATCTTCCATAAAAGGTTCATTGATAACTTTGGTTACCACTTTACCTTTGGATGTACATACCACTTCAATTGTAGTGTTTTTTACACCTTCAAATACTGACCTTACTTGATTAAGTTCTTTAGTCGCATTTGATTCATAGAATAACGCAGCTTCGTTAATTTCTTTAGCAGAAAACTCTGTTTTTTCAACCATCTCATTGAAGGTTAACTTTTCTTTAGGATTACAACTCATAATGAGTAATCCACATACTAATGTTAATAATGTTTTGTTCATTTATTTAATCATTTTTTATTTTATTTTTCTTTAGAGCAACATTCTGATGATTCTCCACCTTCAGGAATTGGTGTACCTACCGGATACGGTGAACCTTCTTTAGCTGCCGTAACTGATTTTTCACCGTTCTTTACTGGAACCGCTTTACGTAACGGAACTGCCGCTTCATTAAGTGGACCATATACTTTAGCTAATACAATACCTGTTGATGTAGTATCAAAAATAACACCTGGCATCGCAAACATATTACTTTCACTTGTTTGTGCCGAATCCATATTGATGATGAATGAACGATTTACCGGTGCTGACCATTCCCAATCTTTAGTCTTAGGATTAAATTGTGGTATAGTATCTGATGAATCAAAATACCAAAAGTAGGACCACACATATTTTTCATTCCATATAGTACTCCCATCGTTTCCTGGGTATTCAAAATCTTTCTTTGTATTAAACTCACCGTTAGTACCCGTTACTTTAGCCCAACTAGGACTGACACCTTCCATCGCTAAACTAGCTATTGACGGCCCATCTAACACAGGACAGATAGCGCAACCTTCATCATATTCTACTCCCTGTACTATAATTTTCTTACCTGTTGGTACCGCACTTGATGCTCCACAGAATGCGTACGCTCCATTATGTATTCTTAATACACCTCTATCTCCATTATGATTTTCATCATTTTTATTACAACCTAATAACATTAAGGTTGCTGCAATTGTTAATAATATACTTTTCATTTTAATTTTAATTTATTTTTATTTTTATTTTTATGCTGAACGATAGACTAAAAAGTCTTGTGCTGCGTTTTCACTGTCAGGTCTTGCAATTTTCCATAACGTAGATGCATCATCTTTTAGGAATACAGGACCACCCATAAATTCAATATGTCTAGTATTAGTACCAGCCCAACTAAAAGATGGACAAACATTAGAACATAACCCTTCTCCAAACGTGCTAGTTATTTCACCATCTGACATTACGTCAAAATCACCTCTGTCTAAATTACCTTCATGCCATTTTTCAAAACCTCCATCATTATCGTAGAAGTCTTTCATTTCAAGTTCACCAGGGAAATCAGGTTTACTGTTATTGGTTTTAGTCCATTCGTGATTATCCCCATCACCTGTTGTAATACCCATAACAAAGTAGTCACCAATAGTAACGTGCCACTCATCCCATGATTTGGTTTCACCAGGTTTTAAAACACCATTTTTTGTAGGTTTATCATTTAATTTAGGTGACTCATAAAGTGCGTACTCTACAGGTACCTGTGTCTTGTTTGTAATTTTTAATTCTACACTCATAATTTTATTTATTTAATCGTTTAATTATTGATTATTATTAGTTAATTTACCATAAATATACATACTCGCAAATATCAAGAATATTATCCCAATAATTGGACTGTCAATAACTCGAATGAATCCCCACGGCATATCCTCAGGTGTTTGGGTATAAGCTAATCCTATGGTAAAACCAATAAGTCCCGTTATTAATAAATGTACTACTTTTGCAATTACGAATGACAGTAAACCTGCCCAAAATCCTTTTTTCATTTTTTTTGTTTTTTTTGTTTTTTATCTTTATTAATTATGTTTCCGTACTCGTCACATAAAGGTGCTGTAACAATTTCGTAGATAAGGAATACCCACGATATTAAAAGTCCACTTACAACTATTTTAACAAATACCATACTTTATGTTTTTTAAAATATATAAAACAGCGTAGGTTAATCCATAGTTAATTACCTATAAAGGACCTATTTATTGTTTATTTATATATATCACCAACTATTATTAAAGTCTATGGCGCACCCTATTTTACATTCTAAATCTTCCGCTAAACAGTTTGGTGGAAATCCTGAAGATTACTTACATATTCATAATTGGTTTGATGAGACTAAATCATGGATTGGTACATCTTTTCATAGAGTATTTAGACACCACTCTGAAGGCATATTTGAATGTGAGAAAGTTTTTGGTGAGTCATTTTTAAATTCGGACGGTAAAGAAGTTTACGTTCGTTACATCGGTGAACAACACGTTAAGGAAGATTGTAATAACTACATTCCATCAGCAAAAGAATGGGTAGATGCATTAAATTCTAATGAAAAACCTATATGGATGATGAAAACTATAAAATTAAAGTTCACTGACTAATATTTATATATAAAAACTATCATGGAACAGAAATATAAAGTACTATTTAATTTAATTAACCCTTCGTTTATAAAGTCGGGATGTAAAAGAATATCCATTGAATTTGGGGACGACTTTAATAGTTACCATAATGGTTACGAATGTGGTAGTAACTCAAAAACAATACCCTTTTTAATCCCTGTTGAGCGTGAATTAAGTGAGTATATGGAAGAATCGGTAGGTGATGACACTTGGAATGAAGAGGCTGACCAAGAATATTACAGTTATGAATTAGTGATAAATCCTGAATTTAGAAGTGTTGAGATATTTGGTATTTATACCGCTTACGGTACTGAACCAATTGAGGAAACCGTAATTGAGATGGAAGAAGAACCTGAAGAATTTAAACCTATCTTTGATTACCTAAACGATGAAAGGTCCGACATATTAGAAGTTAATGTAGACGCTGGTGGGGATAGTGGTTGGATTCATGACACAAATGATGACGTAAATGGTAAGAGTATTACCACTTCAAACCAAATGGAAGAAGTATGTCTTAGATTACTAAACCAACATCCTGGTTGGGAGATTAATGAAGGTTCTCACGCTAAGTTTACATTTGACCCACACAGAAATATACTCATTTTTGAATTCGCATATAATACTGAAGAACAAGGTAGTGAATTAATATCTTCAGAGAAATTTTAGTGATTATACAATTTTATCTCCAAACATTAACTCTCGTTTCCATTTAAGGTCTTTGGACTTATAACTTAAATAACTTGTTATTCCTGAAATTAAGGCTTCCTCATATGTTTCATAATCTAAATCTGATACTCCCAAGTTTGTTTCATCACATAAGATATCATCTTCTTTTTCGAAATCGTTAACATCTATAACTGAATAATAATAATATAATTTTGGTCCTTCACTACCGTTTCTAAATGGTAATGATGTTATATATACATGTTGTCGTCTTAGCCATGAAAGTATATCTTCATAATCTGGATACTTTTCCAATACTTTAGTACCTCCAACATCGATAGTTCGAAACGGATACATACAAGTTTGTAGTTGTTTTAAAATTTCAGGAGTAATTTGCATATAATTAGTTTTATTCAAAGTTAAACTAAAAAATAAGATTAATCAACTATTCTACCGATTTTTTAAATTCTTCACCACCTACTACGTTGTAGTCTGCCGTATCACATAGGAAACCAAGTATGTTATAAATTTTACTATCAACATAATTTCTTAATACATCACCAATTTCGTAACCTATCTCCTCTACGATACCCTCGTCTAAATCGGTATTATTATTCCATAAATCACCTAACATATAATCTTCTCCTGTAGTGAGTAATGTAACTGAAGATGTTTCCCCATTAATTACAGCATCAACTTCATAATAAATCTCTTTACCCTTAACCTTTGATGTTTCATTATTAAAACTAATAATAATTCCATTGATTTCGAACCCACCACTGAAATATCTAAAAGGTTTACCTATTTCTAACCTATCTTCGAGTACCTTCATCATGTTTTCTAAACCACCAAAATACTCTAACTTATAATCAAATATCGTTTCAGTGTCATCACTATTACTATCATCTAAATCTAAATAATGGTAAATTGGTTTAGCATCAATACCTTTGTCATCCCAATATTTAAATAATGTCTCCTTTTTAGTGTCACCTTCCTGTAAATTTTCCTCACTCTTTAAAAACTGTTCTTGATTTTTAATTATAAACTCATAAAAGTAATCTAAAGGTTTTTGTGTTTGAGTGTCTTTATATTTTATAGATAAGACCTGGTAATCCTTGTCCATCGTACCTTGTTTCAAACTCTTTATTAAGATACTAAAAATATGAGAAAATAACGCAAACATCCTTATGTCTACACCTGTGTAGTTTTCTTTGATTATATTCTCAAGAATTGATAATAGTTTCATTACAGATAAATATACTTAAATCTTAGTTTGTTGCTCTGTAAAATCTTTTCTATCCTCTTTATTTACCCATAATTCGTGACCTTCCAATGAACTATGATTTAATTCAATCCAGTTTGGTACTAATTCTCTTTGGTGGTTCTCCCAAATATGATACGTTAATTGTTCAATACTTTTACTGAGGTATGTCGCGCTATGGGGGAAGTCTTCCATCACCATTTGATTATAGACGCTCCACTCATATTTGTGACTCTGTTCCTTAACAAATGGGTTTCTTTCTGAGTAACGCTCTATCGTACTCATATCTTTGTACATAAAAACCACTAACACATCTTTTAACGTATTATTTATTCTATGTAAGTGACAGGACTGTGATGGTCCAAATGAAACAAACTTATTATCTTTATTCTTATCATAAAACTTAAGTAAACCATCATCATCATTATATCCATCTAAGCTCCAAGCGTCTTCTCCTCTTTTTTCTTCCAATTTAAAATCATGAGATATTATCTTAGTCGCTATTTTATTACCTGCACCATGAGGACCTGTAACTATAATTTTTTTATAGTCACCAATAATTAATTTTAAATGTTTATAATCTTTAGTCATTTTTTTTATTATTTTCAGATATTATCTTACCCAAATTATCTCCGTATAAATTAGGGAACTCATATTTAATTTCTTTTAAAGGAATAACTAAACCTTTATGTTGGTTTATCCTCTCTACTCCTCGTATTTCATTCAACATAAACTCGTAAAAATCCATACTTTGTTTAGACCTAAAAACCTCTTTTATTATTTTTTGTATATAAGTGTATTCTTTATTTTGCAAATCTACACCAGTAACACTTTTAGCTCTACCCCAAATAAATTCAACTTTATCAGTTATTTCTATCGAGTACGTTTCAGAGTCATCTTCAAATATGTCCCTTAGAAAAATTTGTTTGTTACCATGAAAAATTTGTTTGTTACCATTTATTTCAATACTATAGTATTTTTGAATAAAATTAACTATATTCTTCTCCATTATTAGTTTCTTTTAATATTGAACAATAATAATAATCACCTGTTGTTTTAGATTTATTCCTCAAGTACTTTCTAACTGATTCTGAGTCATACTCCTTTAATAACCTATCTGCGTACACATATTTATATTTATCCCATACGTCTTCTCTTTCAATATTTTCAATGAGTCTTTTACGTTCCATATTTTAATGCTTTCTTTTATGTTGTATCAAATAATTCTAATTGGACAGCGGTGCTTTAATACTTGGGTGAAATTCATATCCTTTTATTTCATAATCAAATTCACCATTTAATATATCTACATTAGATACTTTTATTTTTGGTAAATCAAATGAGGTTCTTTCCATTTGTTCTTTAGCTTGTTCAATATGATTCAAATATAAATGAGTGTCACCTAAATTACCAATCAATTCATCAGGAATCATGTTAACCTCTTCCGCAATTAAACATAGTAGAGCAGCATAGCTTGCAATATTAAATGGAAGACCTAAGAACGTATCAACACTTCTTTGATTCCACATTAAAGAGATTGCTCTATATTTTCCAGGATTTACAATCTTTTCATATCTAGTGGTTAATCTTGTATATACTTGAAATCCATAATGACATGGAGGTAAGGTCATTAAATTTAATTCACCCATATTCCAAGCGTTAACCATAAGTCTACGCGAGTCAGGATTTGTTTTAATATCATCAATAAGTGTTTTAATTTGGTCAATACCTTTTTCAGTATAACTTTGCAAAGTATCACCTTCAAATATTTGCTCACCTTCTTGAAACCAATTTCTCCATTGTGCCCCATATACCGGACCTAATTCTCCCCATTTTTTAGCAAACTCATCATCGGTTTTGATTTTGTTGATGAATTCTTCTTGACTGGGTAACGATGATTGAATACCTATCATTGGTGAAAATGTGTTCTTAAATGATTTGTAACAGTCCCCATCCCAAATATGACAATTATTATCAACCAAATATTTAATATTAGTGTCACCTTTTAAGAACCACTTTAATTCAGTCATCATAGTTTTGACTGCCATCTTCTTTGTGGTTAACAAAGGAAACCCATCTTTCATATTATGTCTGATAGTGTATCCAAAAATAGATTTAGTACCTGTCCCTGTTCTATCAGATTTTTCTATACCATACTCTAATATCGACTCTAAAAGTTTCTTATATTGATTATCTAATGAATTCATAGGTTAGTTATTAACTGTGTATATACTCAATTATCGTTGATTTAATAGGTACCCTAATAATCGGTACACTCGCACCTGTTGATGGTTGTTTTTGTCTTACCTCATAATAGTTATCGTAATCTTTAATTGTTGTAACGTTTGGATATTCTATTATATGTGTTTTATCCATATCAGGTTTATAAACCATCGTATGTTTACTTGTGTTAAATGTTAGTTTTATCATAATTTTATATTTTTTTAAGGCATTAAAAAACCTTTCCTCTAAAATAGAAGAAAGGTTATAATTTGTCAATGAAATACGTTATTTATGTTCCAATAACTAACTCATCATAATTTAATTTTTCCATACCCTGTAAACCTTCCTCAGCCTCATCGTACATAAAAGATTTAACAACTGAAACTAAACTCTGTTCTGATTGAGCAACTTTACTTTCCATCCAATCATCAATTTGTTCACAGTCTTCCATCTGTTCCCACATTTTATAGGCTAATGTCGCAATAGTAAATAATTGTTGTTTGGCCATATAAGAACCTTTGTGGGACTTCTCGTTAATATTTGATTTTAACTTACGTAGTTGGGTTTCCGTTATAATAATATTTGACATGTCTTGTTTTCTTTTATTATAAATATAAGTAATAACATAAAATATCGTTTATAAAAATAAAAAAGGTGAAGATTTCTCCTCACCCTTTATGGGACCGACCTTAATTTTGGCTGTCGGACAAACTCCACCACCCTATTTAATCTAATAGGGAAATCTATCTTTCCTTAACCTTCTCATATTTTATCTATTATTAATCATCCATCCCTAATTTACGTTCAAAATAATTTGCTTCTTGTACCACTTCAGGATTTTGTTTGATTGTCTGCATCGCAATCATGTCTTTCATTCTCGTTGTTGACCATCCATGAGCTCGACTTGTATATATTACTTTAGGTGGTAAGTCATCGCCTGTAAAAGATTTACCTATATAGTCTTCACCTAAAATTCTTATATCAGGCTTAAAATAATTAATTAACCCATATAACTCTTCTTCAGTTTGGTAAACATATACTTCGTCAATATATTGAATCGCCATTAATGTTCTATATCTTTCATATAATGGCACTACTGGCTTATACTTAGATTTCCTGTGTAGTGACGGGTCCTTTTGTAAAAATACTATGAATTTATCACAATGTTTTTTCGCGTCTTCAAATGTATAGATGTAACCAGGGTGCATTAAATCAAAATTACCGGCAGTAAACCCTATAATCTCTTTCTTTTCACTCATAATTTAAAACTTTTTTTATAATTTTTTTCTTCTTTAACTACTTCATCGATAGTCATAATTTGTTTTATATGATAAGAAGTATTATCGGTCATGTAAAGTATTAACTCACCAAAAATATCCTCTATTTCATGAATAACTTTAATTACCTTCTCATCTTTGGGTACTACATAATCACCTACCTTAAACATTTCTAAGTTGCTTTAGTTTAATACCTAAAAGGTCTAATGTATTTTTATCCTTTATCGTTTTCTTAGTCTTTTTCTTAATCTCATTGATTAATCCTTCAATATATTTAACCTCAGGATTTATTTCCTCAACAACTTTAACTGTTTTATCCACTTTAAAACCGTTTATCTTGTTTTTAAGGTACACTGATAATAAATCTATGACTTTGTATGATAAGTAGAATCCGAGACAAATAAGACCTACCTCTACAAGTTTATCTGTACCAACAAACTTAACTGTGATTAACATAAAGATTAAGATTAGAACCATCTTAATCATACTCCATAAATTATTAATTATTTTTACCATTTTTAATGTGTTTTAGATTTTTGAATTGCGTACTCAGCTAAACTAATTTTTTCGACATTACCTATTACCATTGAAGACCTTAATAATTCGTATGGTATGTGAAGAAGAAAATCTTTACCGTTGGAAGTGGTTAAATCCTCTTTAAGTTCCAAACAAGAGTGAACCATCTTAATATAAATCTTAAATTGTATATCATCATCAAAACTTTTTGCTTGAAGGATTCCGTACTTTGGGTGTTCAATTTTTATCGTTTTCATATTTTTCTTTTAATTTATTAAAATACTCTTGATACGGTTTAACGTATGTCTCCGTTAAATAATCATCTATAATTTCAGGGTTATTAGTTAGAACTTCTTTAAGCTCATCACACATTTTAAATTCACACACATCTTTAATCGGTAAACATTTACTGTCCTCAGTAAAAATTACAGTGTCCCCATCAAATGATTCAATAGATTCAATAATGTGTGTTGAACCGTTTTTAATATCTTTTATTTTATCCCCTTTTTCCATATTCCAAATATACGTTTAATTATTGATTTATCCTATTACTTTCGGTTATTATTTATTATCAACGTACTCATTACCGTTCCATTTATAACCGTAACCGTCATACATAATAACACCATCATCATCAAGAGTAGCACCAACAGCACCTGTCTCCTCTATAAAATGTTCTACAGAACCATGCTCTACAGGTTTAGGTGAAAACACCATAGTCTTTAATAAGAACAAAACTAAAATAATTCCAATTATCCAACCTCCAACCCTACCCGACATTGAGAATATATTCCCAATACCTTTTAGTAGTTGTGAACCAAATGTTAAAACGAAACCGATAACGACTAATGTGATAATTCCTTCCATAATTTATTTTTTTATTTATACAAATATAAGCAATATTTTACACATATACTAATTATTGAGCATAAAAAAACCTCAGTCGGTTAGGACTGAGGTTAAGGAAGATATATAATAGAGTATAGAACGCTGAGATTATACGTTTATAACGACTTGTCTTTAGTGAGATTACCCTATATCGGTTGCTCATGTATCCACTCTCGTTGCCGAAAGTATCAAGTCAGTGTCGGTTATTTGAGTGAACCACTCTTATCGTTAACAACCACTCAACTACTACTTTACTCTGTTAAACCTTGCGAGTTCACTAAGGGATTGCTATCCCACCAGGTATTTTGTAATCAACATCGGAAGACTTGCGGTCTTACAATGACTTCGTTAGTCTGACGACTCGAAGTGTTAGACACCTTTCGTTGTTAACGCCCGAAGAACTTTAGCTCTCTTTTATGTTTATATAAAAGTAACTATGGAAATTTGAAAGATGTGCTTCGGGAGAAGTTTCGTTTCTTTTGAAAACAAAATGCTTCACACCTCTCTGTAAGTCTGTCAACCTACGGTATTTCAGGAACACGTTAACTTAACGTATCGGAATCCCCTCATACTGGTACTCAGCCCTACAACACCTGACAGGGTGTGTCGAACCGTCACCTGTAGCTTTTCCTATTGATATCACTATCGCAACTCTGATATTCCATGGATTCAGAGTGGTCTCATCCCCTTAGCAGTTGCCCTTAGGGTCTCGACCGTAGCCACTTTGTTTAGTTGTCAGAGTAAACTCTGCGGATATTCACGGTATACTATTCCCGTTTCAATCCCTTTAGTCCCATTGCTGGGGTTATCTAACGACGCTAAACCGCCGGTAAATGTCTCACTTAACCTTTTAAGAAAAAAAGGGGTTAATCTTTTAAATTTCTTCCACAAACTGTGTTAGTTAAGATTGACATTAATAATATTTCAAAGAACATTTTCAGTACTCTTACTGATTTCTTATGACAAATGTAAAACAATTTTTTTAATCTGTCAAACTTTTTTTTAAAAACTTTTATAAAATTCAGTAGGGTAAGATATAAATACTCCCATAAACTCTAAAAGTAATACAAACATACAAAAAAATTCCCTTCAGACAAGCCCTTTAAGGGTTTTTTTCATATTTTACTTTAAAATAGTTAAATTTAAAGGATGTTACCATCAATTTTAGTACTAAAGTATTTCTCTAACGCACCTAATCTATCGTCAGCATCTACCAACATCACTAGTGCTTCTTCAGCATTTTTATAGAAGTCACCTGTTGAGTGGTCTCCGATTCCTACCCCATTGTTACCAAGTAATTCAAGAGATAATAATGCCTTTGCTTTATCTGCCTGTGCAGATGTTCTTAACATGTTTACTAATTTGTTCATTTTAAAATTATATTTATAAGTTTATTAAATTGTTTAGTCATTGGTTGTGGTAACTCATCTTTACCAAAATATCCGAATTCAGTATGTTCGTCACCATCAGGTGCATTTTCTAAGTCAGGGTAAATTTCCTCATTAACATCCATTAAGTAACAATAGAACGTCCCTTTCTTTTTAGACCCATCTCTATTATATCTTTTGATAATCGCAGCAAAATCAATATCTTCAATAACAGGTAAATTCGTTTCTTCTGTAAATTCTCTCACAGCACCATCCTTAGTATTTTCACCTTCCTCTACACTTCCTGCCGGACAGGACCAAAACCCTGGTAACGTTGTTTCTGAATTCCTCTTACAAAGTAAAACTTTGTTATCACATCTTACGATAATTCCCGCGTATTTTTTCATTTATTACTTGTTATGTATATTTATATGGTATGAAAGTAATTATAAAAAATAATATTTTAAAAGTCAAAGTTTCTTCCACTAAAAAATCCATAACTGATGGAATGATGGGAAAAAGATTTGACGAGTCCTTTGATGGTATGTTATTTTTTATGCCTGAACTTACCGAACAAAGTTTTTGGATGTATAATTGTATCATACCATTAGACATTATTTTCATAGATGGAACAACAATAACTAAAATTCATTCTAACTGTCAACCATGTAATGATAAGAAAAATTGTGAATCATATCAAGGATTTGGTAATACTGTTTTAGAGGTTGAAGGTGGATTCTGTGAAAATCACGGCATAAAAAAAGGAGACAACGTCTCCTTCTCTTTAATATAATTTAGATTATTACCTATTAAGTGCTGTTGAGGTTTCAATACCAACAATACCATCTATTAAATTAAGTCCTTCATCTTTTTGAAATTTTTTAATTGCTTTCATAGTCATCGTACCAAATATACCATCAATACCCTCTTCACCTAAGTCGTAATTCTTTTCATCTAAAATCTTTTGAATTTCTTCAACGCCTTCCCCTCTAGAACCCATAGATATTAGTTCAGAATTATCTCCATTACTAATTATATCCTTAATAGTAATCTCGGCATTACTAACGTTACCCTCAATTTTATCAACTACTTGGTTTGGTTCAATAATAATTAATTCACCCCCTTCAAGACTAGATTTTAAATATGGCCAAGGGTCAATCGTTCCACTTGTATAACCTCTTCTTTTTTCATACATAGAGAAATGTAAGTGTGGATGAGTTCCTTTAGCGTTACCAGTATTACCTACTGTACCAATAAACGTACCTATATTTATTTTATCACCTTTTTTAATTTCGTTAGATACTGAATCTAAATGACAATAGTAATATACGATACCGTTAGTAAGTACACTAACAGCTCTACCACCAACACCTATATCTTTTCTTTGGATTTTATATACCTCACCATTCGTTGCAGAAATTAGTGGTGTACCTTTAGGTGCAAATATATCAACACCTAAATGACCTCCTCTATGTTGATGTTTAGCGTCTCCTGAACCATAATCACTGTTGTGAATTGCTTCATCTTTATTTAATACCTTTTTTTTACCTCTACCTAAACCAGACTCATCATACCCTACATTGAATTCTTCATTACCTATTGGAAAAATAAATCCAGCAACCTCATTTAAAACTGACTCATTTAACCCTTTAGACTCATTGATTTTTTCCTTAAGTTTTCTTACGAATTCTTTTTGTATCATTTTAACAAACTTAACATACGGTGAATCACCTCTGTCTTTATTGTATGAGTATTTACCTTGAGGTTTTCTCTTTCCTCTTCCAAAGTAGTTTAGTGCCGATATATTTGTAATACATTTGTGACCACCTGAGTTCGCTTGAATCATTTCCCATGCTGGTACACCTAACTTATCTAATATTGCCCATTCGTCTTCAGTTAACTTAGTTGAAGGTTTGTCCATTATGACTTTTAGTTTTTCCATGTAGGCTTCTCCACCATCCATAGAACGAACTTTATCACCGTAAAAAGCCTCTAAATCTGCATTTGTAAACCCAACTGACTCCTCACCAAATTGTTTATTACCTTCAGATATCCATTTGATAGTCGATAAAGGAATTATCTTTTCTCTTAATTGACTCTCCCATTTACTTAATACTTCTTGGGCTATATCCCCTAAGTTAACACCTTTTAATTCTCTTTCACCTTTGAATGGATTACATGATGCTTGTACTAATCCCATTGGCCAAGCAATAACTATAAAGTCCGCTTCAGGATTATTTTTGAATGGAGTATAACGGTCATAAGAACCAGGTTTAAACATTGAACCACCTCCGTATTGTACTATAATACCATCATCAACATAAACTTTATCACTATCTTTTTGTTTCTGAACGTAGTCTTTCTGATGTAACGCCATCTCTTCTGGTAAGGCATAACCTTTTTCCGCAGCTAATCTATTAATATTTTGGAATATGTTTAAAAGTGAAGGTTGCGAAGACATAACTAAATCTTCCATAAATCCTGGTTTATTTTTATACGCTAACATAAGTTTGTTAGTCGCTAAACCTAACGCCATTTTATTTTTCTGTAATGACTTATCTTTTTGTAGTTTAAATACAAAATTCATAATATCTTGTGGTTCCAACCCATATTTAGCAAAATCGGCAGAATCAACTGTAGATATTAACCTGATATCATCAGATGTGAAGATATCTTTTGGTGACATTATTTGCGATAATGTTTCTACATTAGACCGTGATGACCTAAATGATGTTGAAGTATCACCTTCTACCCCAGTTTGACTATCATGGTGGTCAGTATGTACAACAAACATTGGTTTACCGTGAGCGAAGTCAACTAAAACCGGCATTGTGTCATCTTGTGCGTCTTGTTTTTTAACTGCAAACTCCTTATCCCCATATTGTATTATTTCAGAATCAACTACTTTAATTCCGTTATTCTCTAAATAATTTTTCATAGCTAAGGCAGTTGTTACACCATCTAAATCTTGATGAAAATATATTTTAGCTTTCTCATATCTTTTAGATAAGTCGTTGATGTTTCTTAACCCCGATTCTTTAATTATTTTTTTCATGATATAAACATATTACTTTCTTTTTTTCTTCTATTCTTAAGACCATTATTCGAAGCCTTGTATTTTAGAATACTTTCAGTTGCTTTTTTATTTTGACCCAATTTGACGTACTGTATGAATCTTGACATCCTAACAGAGTCACATCCACTATTAAAAACTAAAGACACTAACGAATCAAATTGTCCTTGTGTCAACATATAAGTCTCTAAACCCTTATCTTTCCATTCCCCTAAAAATCTTCTAACACAGTCAGCCGCCTCCGACGCATCTTTATAAAGTAAGTCTAAGGACTGTTCTTTATTTATCACTAACCCTGGTTTTACGTCTTTACCGGTATGACCATAACCTATTGTCCATACGTCGCTAGTGTCTTTATATGCCTTTAAAACGGGTTCTTTTATTGAACCGTTAGGTTTTTCTGGGTCACCTTCTTCAAACTTAATAAAGTCCCAAAAAACTTGGCTAGCCTTCATAGTCGTCCCATCTTTCTTGTCTTCTGCGTTCTCAATTAGATACATTTTACGTATTTTAGATGATTCCGATTCTTTTATTATTAATCTTGACATAAAACTTTTATTAATAAATATCTACAATAACAAAAAACCCCTCACTTTGTAGGGGTTTCATGAATTAATGATATTGAACATGCGATTACATTATCAAACCATGTTCTTTGTAGTCCATTTAGGTTTTCTTTTTTAAATGTTTTAATATGGTTATCTATAGTTACAATAGTGATACTATTCTTGTTATTAATTCTAATCTCTCGAATGTTCATCTAACACTAATTTTAACTGTTTTTGTTCGGTCTGATACGTTTTAATACGTTCCCTAGCGACATCACAATAACCTTTACTAATGTCGATACCAATCCATGGTCTACCTAACATCTCAGCAGCTAAACACGTTGTACCACTTCCGTTAAATGGGTCCATAATCACATCTTCTTTATAAGATAGGATTTTAATTGCTCTATATGGTATATCTAATGAGAAAGTAGCCTTTGTTTTTTGTCTTGTATCCGCAAAATAATTCCATTGGCCAAATACTAAAGACATAAAATCTTTCTTATCTTTATCCTCATAAACTAATTTTTTTCTAAATTCTCCCTCTATTTTTTCATTAGGTACCATCTGAAACTCTCCTTTCCATTGGGGCGTTCCCTTTATATCTTTCTTATGTTTTTTCTTATACGCAAGTATTACACACTCCTTAGGGTTATATATGTATGGTGAAGATGGACTCATCCAACTTCCCCAAGCAGTTGTCTTTGAACGGTGAGGGGAGTCTTCCTCTAAATCAACAATACCAAAGAAACCAAATCCAATTTCCTTCATAATCATCCAAAACTCAGCAGAAAAATAAATTCTACCACCTTTAGTTTGTCTATTTATTTCATAAGGAATATTTAAAGCCACACGACCATCATCTTTAAGCACCCTATAGGTCTCTCTTAACCATTCTCTAGTAAATTTCCAATACTCGGCAATTTCTTTATCGTCATCCCAACTATCATAATCAATACCAACACCATAAGGTGGGCTAGTAACCACTAAATCTATTGATTTTTCATTCATTTCTGACATCAGTTTTCTTCCGTCACCTGAATATATTTTATTTTTTTCCATTTTTTAACAAGGTATTTCTTTTATAGTTAATAATTCATCTTTTAAGTTTTGTAAGGCGATTTGATACCCTAAATTTATAGATAATTGCATTAATAGAAAATCATTGGTACCATTATTTGCTTCAGTAAAAGATTCTAAATATTCTCTTGTTGGTGTGGCCACAATTCCTCTATCGAGTTTAGTTAATTCTTGTTCGATGTAATCTAATGTTGTCTGATTCATAATTTAATTTTGGGTTTCTATTGTTTTAATTCTTCTATCTAAATACCATAAAGCTTTTTTCAAATCTTGAACAGGTGGGTTATCGTCTTTCTTACCACTTCTTATAATATATTTTAATACATTAAAAAGATACGCATCTTTATCTATTCCGGTCGCTTCAGCAATTTTAACGACCTCATACGGATTATCTTCACCCCCATAATGTTCAGGATGTGTTACTAGTTCTTTTTTATTCATCTACTTTTTATTTGACTTTAAGACATAATAACCCTTACCGTTCTCACTTTCAATAACAATATTATCATCAATTAATTTATCTAATAATACCTTAGTTTTTTCAATAGAGTCTTTTACTATGAAACTTGCAATATAGTTAATATGGATAGGTATTCTAAGTTTACCTTCGATTTTACTCATAATTGTTTTTGGTATATCATTCATAATTTTTTATATTTAATAATTAATTTTCCATTTATCGTAAGGTATCATACTGTAAGGATGTCTTTCGAAAAAAGTCTCATGTATGAAAGTATACTCATTTTCTTGCTTCTTATCAAGGTATGCCCCCCAAAATGATAGTGTCGAGTTAGATAAAATATGTCTATCACACATGCTCATCATATGAACCGCAATATAGGGGTCTTCATCAATATAAACAAATTTATGATTAGGGAAACCTAAAGTGTCTACGAAATTTTTGGCTAACTCTAAGTTATCTGAAAACACTAACACTTTATGGTCCTCCCCATACTCATTTAATATTTTACCAACCCACTCACCAGGTATTTTAGGTATATTAAAAAAGTTATCTTGTCTACCACCACCCATTCGTAAATGTAATGAAATACTTTTATCAAATAATTCCCCATAATTATATTCAATATAATTGGTTATATTTTTATCTGGATTAAATAAATTTAAGATGTAATCTCGTTGATGGTGCCAGTATAATTTATTAAAAAAATAACCTTGAAATAGATATGGTGGTTTAACTTTTTGTTTTAAGTCATAATAAACTCCTCCCTCACCTGTATCAATATCCCATCCAAGACTTTGGTCAAACCACCAATCAAAGGCGTTAGGTCTACTATCGAACCAAGGAAGTTGAGGGTAGACATCTCCAAATGAGATATGTGGGTCTTTTAATATGTGTCCACCCCATGGGTCAAAATGTAT